>Ga0049081_10000222_pt1 | contig 22510 bp, 24 predicted proteins | sample GreLakmeER78MSRF_FD_66717 | JGI IMG/M metagenome (GOLD analysis project Ga0049081, IMG submission 66717) | Freshwater lentic microbial communities from great Laurentian Lakes, MI, USA - Great Lakes metaG ER78MSRF | ecosystem: Environmental > Aquatic > Freshwater > Lake | place: Great Lakes...
TAGTTGTTTCAAAAGTGCTGAAACTCAATTGACTACCCTTAATCATGCTGTTTCACTTAGTCGTACTATGGCCAAGTCGTCTGATGATTTAACTAACTATGCTAGATATTTTGTAACAACCAAGAACGAGCAATGGAGAACAGATTTTAATAACGTACTCAAAGTGCGCAACGGCGAAACCCCTGATGAAAAGGGTATTACTAAATCATTCAAGGATAGAGTAAAAGAAGTACCATTCTTGCAATCTGAATTAGATAAGTTATTAAAAGCAGAACAGTTAAGCAACAATCTTGCTAAATTAGAAGTTGAAGCGTTTGCTTGGATTGACAAAGGTAAACCAGAAACAAATTATGATCTACAAACTCATCATTATACAGCAGCTCAAATGTTGATGTTTGGTGAAGATTATAAAAAGTACAAAAAAGAAATTTTAAGCACCACAGATGAATTCTACACAAGTGTTGTTAATAGATTACAATCAGAATATTTGTTTTATATGAAGGCATCGTGGACTATGATTGTTGTCATAAATTTAAGTTTAATTTTATTAGTAATGGTTATTAAACACAAAGAGACAATTATCAAAAAACCTACTAGAGTAATTCGTAAAAAAACTCCAATAAAAAAGCCAACAGTAAATAAAGTTGTTGGCAAAGTTATTAAAAAATAAAGGAAACAAATGAAAAAACTATTAGCAATACTAGCATTCTTAATGCTGTCAAATACAGTATCAGCTCAACCATCCAAGGATGGAATTACAACTTGTAATGGTGAATACGCACTATGTGCCGCAAGTACTTGTAAGCCCACAGGCAAGACAATCACTGGTAATAACGGCGTGCCTTACCCTGAAGTAGAATGTCGATGTCCTATTCTCAATGGTACATCTATTGCTGACACTTCAGCAGGTAACATGAAGGGTAGTTGCGCCGCAACAGACAGCAAACATGTTTGGAGTTTGTTTGCACCCAAGATATTCTATCCACAAGAAGCCAACAACTTTAGTCCACTACCCTGGAAACGACGAGCCACAGTTCAAAAATGTGATGCTAGTTTGAATCTTGGAGCACAATCCAGTAATTGCTTTAGTTGGAACTGTGTCAAAGGTGCTGATGGCATAGCAATATGCTCATGTCCAGCTGGTCAAGTGCCGCCAGCAACATCATTCTTGACTGAAGCTGGTCAAGGCGATCCGTCAGCTTGTGCCCAATATCCTGTGAGTTTGCCAATCAGAGCACAAGACCGAGCAGAAGCCAAAGGAAAATAAAATGAAAAAACTCGTATTAGTATTAGCATTGGCTCTAGGTAGTCACGTTGTTATGGCTGAAGCCCAGATCAAAGAAGTCTGCAAGGACAAAGTTGACAAAGCAGGAAAGCCTGTTTTGGACAAAGACGGTAAACCCAAACAAGAATGCAAAAAAATCAAAGTGCACAAGAAGTACGAAGGAACTGAGATTCCCGCTGATAAGAAGAAATAATATTTTACTTCTTCGATCGAAACCAGTATAATTAAGTTTATACTGGTTTTTCTATGATAGATTATTACAAAACACTAGGCGTCGGCCGAACAGCAAACGAACAAGAAATCAAGCAGGCCTATAGGAAACTAGCCGCACTGCATCACCCCGACCGCGGCGGGGACACTGCAAAATTCCAAGAAATACAAGCGGCCTATGCTGTACTCAGTGATGCACAAAAGCGTAAAGAATACGATAATCCAAGACCACAACATGATTTTCCCGGAGGCTTTGGGTTTCACAGTGGGCCACAAGGGTTTGACTTTGATGCTGTGTTTAATGTGTTTGGTCAAAGATTTACCGACCCAAGACCACAGCCCACTAGGGTCAGTCTTTGGATATCATTGCGAGATGTATTTGAGGGTGGCTCTCGTATAATTGGTATAGGCAACAACAATATTGAAATCAATTTGCCGGTGGGTGTGAATGATGGTGAGAATGTGCGCTATCCTAAATTAGGCCCAGGTGGCACAGACTTGATTATTCAATTTAGAATTAAACCAGATGCAGTTTGGACACGACAGGGCAACGATATACACTGTGAAGCATCTGCTACAATCTGGGACTTTATTCTGGGCACAGACATGCCAATTAAAAGCATCAATGACGAAGAACTAACAGTTAAACTTCCTGAACGCACTCAACCAAATACCACATTAAGATTGCGTGGTCGAGGTTTTCCATCTAAGCAGGGAGTTCGAGGTGATTTGTTGATTCGTATGACTGCAAGATTGCCAGACCAAATCTCCCCGGATATTATCACAGCTATTATGAACAATCGAACCAACTAAGTAGTTGACAGAGCACCATAACAAGTGTATAATGTTATTATACATGTTTACTTTACCTAATAAAAATTATGCAACATAATCCTGAAATTGAGCACATCATTGACATTGCGGTTAGATCTGCACGTACTCGCAAACACGAATACGTTACCACAGAACATGTATTACTGAGTATGGTACAGCACAAGCCATTCAACAAAATTCTAATAGATTTTGGAGTAGATGTTGTCGCACTTGAACAAGACATTGATTGGTATCTTACTAGTCTTACTGCAATTATTATTAACAAGCCCAATGTTCAGCCTAAAAAAACCAATGCTCTTGAGCGCACATTTAATCGTGCATTGACACAGGTGTTGTTTACTGGACGTAGAACAATCACCACAGTGGATTTGTATCTAGCCATAATGGCTGAATCTAACAGTCACGCACATTATTTTTTACTCAAGTACGGTGTAATTAAAAATGAGTTTGTTGAATTCTGGCAACAACATTATACACATACTGCCACAGAACTCAGCAACGATCAAGCCGACGAAATTCTCAAAGAACATTGCACTAGTCTTACAAGTTTAGCTAATAAGAATAAACTAGAACCGTTGATTGGTCGAGCCACTGAACTACATGAAATGATCACAGTGCTGGCCCGGCGTTTCAAAGCCAACGTGCTTATGGTTGGTGACCCTGGTGTTGGTAAGACCTGTATTGTTGAAGGGTTGGCACAGGAAATTCACGCAAACCGTGTGCCAGAATTCCTTAAAGGACACGAAGTATGGAGTCTAGAGGTTGGCAATTTGCTAGCTGGCAGCAAGTACCGTGGTGAGTTTGAAGAAAAACTTCAACAAATTATATCAGCATTGGAAGCTAAAAAGAATTGTATTTTGTTTGTAGACGAAGCGCATACCATGAAGGGTGCTGGATCTAGTAGCAACAGCAGTCTTGATCTTGCCAACATGCTCAAACCAGCAATCACACGTGGTAATATCAAAGTCATTGCTAGTACCACTTGGGAAGAGTTCTACGAATCTTTTGAAAAAGATCGTGCATTAATGCGTAGATTCTATCGACTGGGCATCGATGAACCCAACACAGAAATCACAGAACAAATTCTTATTGGCATTAGTCCTCGTCTCGAACAGTTCCACAATGTTATGATCGACACAGAATCAATCACCATTGCAGTAGACCTGGCCAATAGATTCATTCATGATCGTAAAAATCCCGACAAGAGTATTGATGTGTTAGATGCAGCCTGTGCACGTGAACGTGTTAAAGATTTAGGCAATGTTACCATCAATCGTACTATGATTTTAGAACAAGTATCAAAAATGACCGGTGTTCCAGTTGAACGACTGGATAATCAAACCAATGATAAAATTCAGAATCTTGAATTAAACATCAAACAAAAGCTCTACGGTCAAAGTGATGCTGTAGATGCGGTGTTGGAGCGAATTTATATCAACTTCTCTGGTATTGGTGCAAAAACACGACCTATGGCAAGTTTCTTATTTCTTGGTCCAACTGGCACTGGTAAAACAGAACTTGCTAGACTACTGGCCAGCAATCTGGATATGAAGTTGCTAAAATATGACATGAGTGAGTATCAAGAGAAGCATACGTTAAGCAGTTTAATTGGAGCTCCTCCCGGATACGTTGGATTTGAAGATGGTAACGTGGGCGGCGGTAGACTAATCAGTGACCTAAGTAAGAATCCGTTCAGTGTTATTTTGTTTGATGAGATTGAAAAAGCGCATCCAGATATCAGCAACATTCTCTTGCAGATGCTAGATGAAGCTCGTGTTACCGGCAGCAACGGCAAAGTAGTTGACATTAAAAACTCTATTATTATCCTAACCAGTAACCTGGGAGCACAAGACAATGAAAACAACAACATTGGTTTTGGCACGTTGTTGGAAAAAACTGGCAGTGAAGATAAAGCAGTCAAGGATTTCTTTAAACCAGAATTGCGCAATCGCATTGACAAAATTTGTAAGTTTATTAAACTTGACACTCTGGCAATTAAGAAAATTGTTGTTAAATTTCTTGACGAACTCAAGACCAGTGTTGCAGATCGAAATATAAAACTATCATTTAGTGAAGAAGCAATTGACTATCTCGCTGAAAAAGGGTACGATAACAAAATGGGGGCACGACCATTGGCACGTAAAATTGATGAGTTAGTTAAAGTGCCGCTGAGTAAGAAATTGTTGTTTGAGAATCTGTCAGATGTTAAAATTGTAGTAAGTGTAGACAACGATGCAATAACATTTGACATCAAACACAACGATACTGGCATACTTCATGCAGGCGTAAATGATCAAGGATACATTCAAATTGATTAACCAACCCATTCAAGTAATACGAGACAGACTGTATTTTGATACCTGGGAATACTGCTGTACATTTAACATGCACGAAGCGGGGAGTTTGCGTGGCCTAAGTCATCGGGACCTTGCTTCACGCATTGAGTGGATCACATCTTCACGCTGGGCCAACAAAAGACCAGTTACTCCCGAAGACATCAATGACTTATATGCCATGTGTGACTTCTTGTTGACCAACAAACATGCATTCAAATTGTACGTTGAAAGCAATACCCTCCGAGTGTATACCAATGATGTTGACCTTATTGAATCAATTGAACATCGCAGTGAGCCTAAAAATATCCGAGTGACGCAGGCATTGGCAATAAATGAGAGAGATGTTGTGCTACTTAAAAATCCTGTGCATGTTTATAGAACACAACTACGCAGTATTAACCTAACCACTGAACAACGAATTGCTGTTAAATCTATGATTGACAACAGTCACGGGCAAATACGCTCTAGTCCTGGGTTAGATGTTTATTTAAAATATGTGAAACCTCAAAGTCCAAGTTTCCCATCAATCGGTCACGCATGGATTCGCGGCCGAAATCTCACCGCCACCCCGTTTATTGATCACAACGATCGTAAATGGGAAACTATGATAAGTTTGGTGGTTCCGGGCTTTGTATCCAAGACTGTGCCCATACGTCAACGTACTAAATAATAAACTATGGCTAAAATACACGAAGAAATAGTTGTGATCAAACTATCAAAATTGATCAAAGACAGCGACACAGTTGGCGTTCTTGCTGACTCTGATGTTGTAACCGCATTGCAATCAGTGGCAGAAGAACTGCTGGGTGCTGGCGTTATTGTAGAAGCAGAACGAGCATAATGAGTATCACTACGGTAACTTTGCTACCCACCACAATCTATGGACAAGCATCGGGCAACTACGATGGCAGTAGTCAGGATTGGCACGGTGATCCCGGCAAGGCAGCAAATTATTATCGTGGGCAAGGCAGCATACAAACCGTTACCTTTGGAGTTAATAATTTTGTGGGATTAGTAACACTGCAAGGCACACTTGAAAGCGACGGGAATGTTGCTGAATGGTTTGATCTTGCCGAGTTTGGTGACCCGTCAACTACATATCCTTTAACTGATCGTCACCCCATAACAATAACCGGCAATTTTACCTGGTTGCGTGTGTTTGTCAGTGAATTCTGGTCTGGCAACATTACTGTAACTGCAAATTATTAAAAATTTTAAATGAATCCTTATACATTTTCTTGTAGGGTATCTGCCACTGAATCCGATTGTCCATTGAATTTGAATATTTTTATTGATGGACAAACCGTATTTAATGACCTAGTATCAACGACTCAAGATCTGAGTTTTGAATTACAAGACGACAAACAGGAACACAAAATACAATTTACAATGACCGGTAAGTTACCCGGAGACACCAAAGTTGATGATCAGGGCAACTTAATCAAGAACCCAATGCTACAGATTTCTGAGATTAAATTTGAAAATATCAATTGCGATCTTTGGGTCTGGAAGAACGCTGTGTATCGACATGATTTCAATGGCGCTCAAGAAAAATTCAATGATATATTTTCAGGGGCAATGGGATGTAATGGTACGGTCACATTCAGCTACACCTGCCCAATATATGTTTGGTTGCTAGATATACTATTATAATAAATAATGTATCATGAAAAAACTAGTAATTATCCCCGGTGGTTTTCACCCATTCCATGCAGGCCACAAGGCCTTGTACGACAAGGCTGTAGAAGCATTTCCTTCAGCTGATGTTTATATTGCAGCCACTGATGATCGCAGTGAACGCCCATTTCCTTTTGCTATCAAGAAAAAGTTGGCGCAGTTAGCTGGTGTGCCGCCGCATAGATTCATACAAGTCAAAAGTCCGTTTAAGCCCGACGAAATTACCAGTCACTACCCCGACAATGATACGCAACTTGTGTTTGTCAAGAGTTTGAAGAATGCTAAGAATGGACCAGATCCCGAAGGACCGTTTCCAGCAGAGCGAGATGAGAATGGTAGTTTGCCATTAGTTACTCGTGGTGCTAGAAAAGGACAACCCGTCAGTGATTGGTTACAGTACTACAAGCGCAACGGGCTTGCCCCAATGAATCAACACGGGTACTTAAAATACTTACCTGTGCACGAATTCAATGGCATGACATCGGGCAGTGAAATACGTGCCAAATGGACCAACTATGATGACGCCACCAAAGCACAGTTGATAAACATCATGTACCCTGCCTCAATGAACAATCCAAGACTTACAGACGTTACGGTCAAACTCATGGACAAGGGCATGGGCACTGACAGCAAAGAAGCGCCAGCAGAAACTAAAAATCTCAACAAGAAGGCCATGAATGCCATTGTTAGACAACATGCACCGGTTGACGAAGATCAAGGCAACGGTCAATTGTTGGCCAAAACTATAGCATTGACTCCCACTGGGCCAGCAGGTGCCAGTGGAGAAGTCGACGAAGCTACATTAGTCAATGATCCTGAACAAGGCGAAATGATTCGTCCCAACGGCGGGCTTGGTACCTGGACTGAAGACACACTGAAGTCTAGCCTGGCTCGACAGTTTGCAGAAATCATTGGCATGTTAAAGTCTGGCAACTATCGTGGCATGGAATACAATTTATACAAGGCCGGAGCCATGCAGAGCAAAGTTCAAGCACTGGCTAGACTTGAAGATTTCAAACAAAAACAAGGTCGCAGGCCCATTGCTCGTGGTCGCGAAATTGACATCGGCGAAGATTACATTGATGAATCGGCAACAACCTTTGGCTAAATTGCAGTGACAGCAAGGCGCTGGATGGTGGAATATATTCAGAATATCTATTGTAAACCAGAAAATTTTCTGCTATAATCTATAAACTGTAAATATTACACACAACTTTTAAAGAAGGAATCCAATGGCTGAACAGCAAATCCAAGTTAATATTGATTACTTAAGAACCACTCGAGTACATATTTGTATGCCCTGTTATGGTGGCATGCTCACAGAACAGACATTCATGAGTTATATTAAATGGGCCAATACATGCCGACAATTGGGCATTGATTGGACCATGGAAACAATGACCAACGAAAGTCTTATTAGTCGTGCTCGAAACACGTTAGTGGCCAAATTCCTTAACAATCCTGACAGTACACACTTGATGTTTGTTGACGCCGACATTGGTTGGGAGCCCTGGCACCTGTTAGTATTACTTGATCGACAAAAAGATGTCATTGGTGGATTATACCCAATGAAATCCCTGCCAGTTAAATGGTGCGTTAATGGGTTTGATGGCGCTGAAGAAGGCGAAAATGGATTACAGGAAGTCAGTAAGACTGGCACAGGTTTTATGTTGATCAAACGTGATGTATTTGACAAACTAACTGCGCATCCAGCAACAAAGCCTTTTGCCAATGACATTGGATTGCCAGTTGAATTGAACCCACACATGAAAACCTACTTTGACACAGCGGTACGTGAAAATCGTTACTACAGCGAAGACTGGACATTCTGTGAAAACTGGCGTGATCTAGGCGGCAAAGTCTGGGTTGACAAGCGTATTTTATTGCGTCATACTGGTACCTATGTGTTTGACTTCCAAACCCAGGAAAAGTTGTACACTGATTTACATGCTCTTGAGATGGCAAAAACTGGTGCACTACCAGCAGTAACAGATGGCACACCTACTACGTTGCCACCAACTGTAGTACCAACTGTTACAGAAGCGCCATCGGAAGTGGTGGCGGAAGTGGTAGCAAGTTCTAAAAAACGAACAAAAGCTAAAGCCAAATAACTTCGGTAAATACAGTTTATGAATATTCATGAACTGGAAACATTTAACTTGGCAGACGCTGTTCGATTTCACGATCAGTTGAATCCGCGACTCTGGGGCAAAAACGAACACTTATTGCCTCGAGTTCGCGAAAAACTCTTGGAGATTGCCGAGGACTTTAAAGAGTTTCTGGGCGTTGCTGATGTTGAGGTCAAGGACATTACACTCAGTGGTAGTAATGCTGCCTATACATACACACCCAACAGTGACATAGACCTGCACTTGGTGGTTGACATTCCCGAGTTAAACGATGATGTTTACCGCGAACTATTCAATGCTAAAAAATACCAATACAATGATGAACACAATATTCGCATTGGCGGTTATGATGTTGAGTTATATGTACAACCCAGTGATGACAAACACGTCAGCTCAGGTATCTACAGTGTATTAAACAACAAATGGCTTCAAGTTCCCAAGCCGCGCAAGGCAGATGTTGATGACATCAGTGTGCGTAGCAAATACCAAGATATTGGCAATCGTGTTGAGTCTGCACTCAAAGACCGTAATATCACCACAATGAAATCATTGTGGCAAAAGATCAAAGACATGCGAACGTCTGGCCTTGCTACAAATGGCGAGTTTGGACCTGAAAATTTAGCGTTTAAATTACTGCGCACACATGGCTTGATAGAGAAATTAAAATTGGCAATCAATGCCGAACATGATCGTGAACTAAGTCTCAAAGAAAAAGCACCGCCATCAAGAGTTGTGTATGGATTTAAAGGTGTTGGCGAAGACATTGACACCGACGGCGTGATGATGACTCGTGCCAGTAACATGAGCAGTGAAAGTGTTGGTGACAACAATCGTGGTTCCAACATACACAAAGAAATACATAAATTTGCCCGTTACTGTGCTCGTGAACTTGGATTAAAGAAACTACCCAAAATTGATATCAAAGATGATGACGCATATTCCAAGAAACAAAAAACATTTGGACAGTATGTCAATGACACTGAAACTATTCATTTACAGATCAAAAATCGTCATATTTTAGATGTGTTCCGCACACTGGCACATGAGATGGTGCACTTCATGCAGGACCAGCGTGAGCCCATGCCTGACACCGCCGGCGAGACTGGCAGCAAATACGAAAACGAAGCGAATGCCACAGCTGGTGTTATTATGCGACATTTTGATCGCCGATATCCCAACTACTTTGAACAATCCCCAGTTGATGAAAACATTGACTCGGGTGACCTAGACGAAGGCCGTGTTGCCAACATTGCAGCCGCTGCCGCCATGGCTGCCAGCCTTGTGGGATGCGCAACTCCACAGTCTAATGGACAGCCAATGACTGTGGGTCAAGCCGCAGACGTTGCTCGTGCCGCTTATGGACTAAGAAATCTAAGTCGTGCTGGTGCACAAGAAGAGTTCAATCAAGAACTCAAAAACTATCTAAGAGCACGCCGTGGTGAAGCCGGCGCTGCCAATCAAAGCAAAATATATCAAATGCAACAAGGCCAAGTCAAGGAGAATGCCAGTGGGTACATACCCACAAAGAAGCAGGCCAAAGACCGACGTTTTGTAATGGCATTGTCCAAAGATGTACAGCCCGGAGAAGTAGGACGCCAGGCTAATAAACTTGCCCTTGATGTGGGCAAACAAGGCGAACCACACTTGTTGATCACAGGTGCTGCCAATCAAATTGGTGAAAAGAAATGAGATTTACAGAACTATTAGAAACAACTCTAGGTGGCTTCAAAGTCAAGCCCATACACATACAAAATTCGGGTTCTGATGACGCTGAATTAAAAGAACAAGGTACCTTAAAGGATACATCGTTGGCAGTGTTGATGCAGGCCCGACAAGACCTAGAACAAAAACGTGCCGCAGAAATTGCCGCCTGGGAACAGGACTTCCGTAAAAACACAGCGCAACGTGCTGGACAACAATTAAAGCAAATATCACAACCGGCGCCAGTGGCACAGCCAGATCAAAGTCATTCAGAACTTCGTGCTCAATTGAGCATGCTGGGTGCTGTTATAAAAAAACAACAACAACTAGATGCACTGGGTGCACAAGCAAAAAAACTAGCCTTGCTCAACGAGCCCGACGTTGTGGATGATCTTGACACATCGATGTATGTGAGAGATGCTGTAAGAACCAACCGATACGATTATACTGCATTGAACAAACGCTTGGACACAGTGATTCCCCGTGTCAGCAACAGAATTGCACAAAAACGTGCAGCCTATTCCAAGCCACGTGCCGTGTCAGAAGAATTAAAACTCAATGCCCCCGGTCGCACTATTTCACGTGATGAGTTACAAGGTTATGCCAATCGTATCAAGACTGGAACCAAGACTAAGCGTGATAAATTTTCACCCATCATTCATGCCAGCAACATCAAAGCTATTACCAAAGATGATACCAATACTGAGTGGGACTTGGACGACTTGGCCAAACAAATTACTACTCGCCCAAGAGCCATTCTTGGCACCAATGCCAAAATGGAAAAAAGTAAAACTGAAGGCGAAATCATCTATGACTTGACATTGCCAGCACTGAGTGGTATTGTTGTTGATGAAGGATCTGGCGACTTTGTAGAAATTGCAACTTGCCCTGGCGCAGGATCTTGCCAATTGTTCTGCTATGCTCGCAAGGGCGGGTATGTTATGTTCCCAGCATCAAGCATGAGTGCGGCACAAGCACTCAACTTCCTGGTCAACGATCCAGTTGGGTATAATGCCAGAGTCAACGAAGAAATTAAAACAATCAAAGCAAAAACAGACAAGGCAGGTGTACAGTTAGTTGTTCGTTGGCACGATGCTGGTGACTTCTTTTCTAAAGAATATCTTGACCTGGCCTATGATGTTGCAAGGTCCAATCCAGACGTGCAGTTTTATGCCTACACAAAAATGGGAGACGTTGCAACAGGAAAAACTCCCGCTAACTTTATAATAAACTTTAGTTCAGGCAGCAAGCGCGGCGAAGAAAAGAAAGTGGAATTACACCGTGGCCAAGGTAATGTTGTTAAGCAAGGTGTGACTGTGCCCAAGGACATGTTCTTTGATCTAATTGCCCGCAAAGGTAACAGTTTGATCAAAGATGCCAAAGGGCGTACACAATTTGCTAGTCCAGCAAACTTAGAAATGTTCAAGGATAGACTGGCAAAAACATACAAAGTTGATCCAGAAACTATTATTACCTACGATCAAATGTTAAAAATGCCCATTGGTCCTGACCCAAAATGGAACGTTATTGTACAACCTGGTGCTGGTGATCGTGCCGCAAACCGCCGGGATGTAATTGACAGTTACTTGATGTTCCACTAACCAAGCAAAGATCCTATAGATCAATGCGGAATAAGTAAAGTTTACTAATACTTTTTACAGGATAACAAAAATGAGAGCCGATGAATTTACTACAATGTCCACTTTAGAAGAATTTAATCTTAAGAAGGCGGCAGCGGCTGGTGCAATGGCACTGGGTGCATTGGGCGCAAATGCACAAGGAATCATGCCTGGCGATCAACCTGAGATCCGTGTACAACAACCACAAGCCGAAGTTGTTCGCAATGGCGAAGACATCATTGTCAAATACGAAGGCAAGCCCTATCAAGGTGTGGTATTATCTCATCCCGACACCATGATGAATATGCCCATAGGTGCAATCAAAATCCGAGTTCCACAAGCACAGTTTGGTGAACGTGGCATTGGCAGCTATGATGTTTACCTTGCTAGAGACAAGGCCTACATTGTAAAGTATCGTTATGCGGGCCGTTGAATTTTCAATCATTGAAAACAAACTACTAGACACCGACATTGATGAAGGGTGGCGAGACTGGGCCGCCGGTGCTGCCATTGGCGCTGCCGCCCTGGGTGGGGTACAAGCCAAGCCCGGGCCCACCACTGCGCCTGCCGCAAAAGTACAACCTGCTGTACAACAATCAGCACCCAATGTACAAGCAATGACACAGACTATCCTGCGCCCCGAAGCAAAAATACTAATACAAACAGCACGTGCCGCTGGTATGCGTGGCAAAGAACTGGCGCAGTTTGTAGCACAATGCGCTCATGAAACTGCTAACTTCTCTAGTCTAAAAGAATTTGGTGGGTCATTGGATTTTAAAAAATACGACCCCAAGCACAATCCACGCAAAGCAAAGATACTAGGCAACAATCAAGCTGGCGATGGTGCTCGTTATCACGGTCGGGGTTATATACAACTTACTGGGCGTGAAAATTACCGACGTGCTGGACAAGCATTGGGGTTGCCGTTAGAACAACGTCCAGAACTTGTTGAACGTCCAGATGTAGCTGCCAAAGTAGCAGTATGGTTTTGGCAGAATCGTGTGGCGCCCAAGGTAAGTAACTTTAACGATACTGAGGCTGTTACCAAACCCATCAACAGTGGTCTTAAAGGTCTACAGGATAGACATGACAAGTATGCCGCTATTGTACAATTAATGCAACCCAAGAGTTAATATGCGATCACAAGAATTTATCACAGAATCATTGGACCACCCCTATAAAATACTTCGATGGGAAAAGGGTGACTACGGTGATGTAGACGCAATAGCACGATTAGATGACGGAACTTTTCTAAGCATTATGTTTAACAAGGGATTTAAACAAGAGACAAAAGAGGAAGCCTGGAGTGTTGAGTTCTTTAGAAACAACAGTCAAGAAAAGACAGGTGAGGGTGATCAACAGCGTGTGTTTGCCACTGTGCTAAGTGCTGTTCAAACATTTATTTCTGACAGGGTGCCTGGCGCCAAGGGAAAATACAAGCCCAACAAAATATACTTTTCAGCCTCAAAAGAAGTTAACCCTGATGAGGATCAAAGAAAAGCAATGACCAGGGCAAGACTGTATGACAGTTTGGTTCAGCGTTATGCAAGGGCTTTGGGCTTCCGTGCGTTCCGTGCAGAAACCGGCAACAAAGTCATGTACGAATTGAGTAGAATAACACCAATAGCGGAAGACATGAGTCGTAGAGGTTTCCTTAAAGGTGCTGGAGCAATGGCTGCTGGAATTTCGGCAGCAGGTGGTGCTCGTGCTGACAATCAAACTGATCCAAATAAATTAATTGCAATTGTTAATATTAACGGAGAATCTAAAGAATTTAATTTAACTGGCAGATTCAAAGGTGATGCTAAATCGCAGTTACATCAGGCAGAAGAGTTTATAACTGAATTTTTAGAAAAACGAGATATTAACTTTTCTAACTTAGAACTACGCTATCAAGGAGCAGTTCTTAAAACACAAAATATTGGTTCTGTTAAAGAAGAACAAGGTGTGGCGGAAAATATGGACCACAGCAAAGATAATCAAGCAGTGGAAGAACTCAAGGCAGCATTGATAGCCCGCAAACAACGATTACAGTCTGCCACAGATGATCAAGTGTACGACAGCATTGACAAGATCATGACACGTATTGCAAAAACTCACAGCATCAGCGGACAAAAGTTACATGACATGTGGGTAGACAAATATCACGAAGTTCCTGACACCTGGATTATGAGTGAAAACTTTGCTGATGGCAAGAAGCCCGGCCGCAAAGGACTTGCCAAGCGTGTGGGAGTGAACTGCAAACAACCTGTGAGCAAACTGCGTAGCATTGCTGCCAACAGTTCTGGTGAACGGCAACGCATGGCACACTGGTGTGCCAATATGAAATCAGGAAAGAAAAAATGAGAAACTTTATTAATTTATTAGAAGCTATGGAAAAAGGCTGCCCGCCTGCTACACAAAGCATCGAGCTTAATCTAAAGAATCGTCAAAAGGCCATTGACGAATATCACTACGGTCCGTTGAACCCTAACGAGCCCAACGAAGAATACTGGCAAGAACTTGCAGACAAATGGAACACCGACAACATTGAATCAGTAAAACAAAATCGCTGTGGCAATTGTGCAGCCTTTGATGTCTCTGAATCCATGCAAGATTGTATTGCAAAAGGTATTGGCGAAGAACCAGGATCAGATCCACACAATACAATAGATGCTGGACAATTGGGATATTGTAAGTTTTTGAAATTTAAATGTGCTGCCAAACGAACCTGTGATGCCTGGGTAGAAGGTGGACCAGTAACATAATGTTTGGGTGAACAAATGAGAGCACAAGAATTCATTATAGAAAACGCAGATCCGGCTGCAGTCAGTGCTTTGCAAAAAAAGCATGGCTGGTCTACGGGCACAACAGTTAATGGAGATCTTTACTTTACTTGGCAAGGACTTACTTATGTGTTTTATGGTGAGCGTATGCGTATCAACGTCCCAAACACTGACCGCTCTATATCAGTTGTGTGGGGCAAGAAACCTGATTGGCAAGGCCGAGGCAATGATGAAATTAGTTTTGCACAAGCAGTACAACGAAAAATTCTAAAATTTGACTTGTCAATTTGGCAACAATTGGACCGTGGTCAAATCAATGATAATCAAGCCCTGCAAAAATTCAAGGTAGAAAATGAACGTCAGGCCAGAGAAGCTCTTGCACAGGGTGTGGCGGAAGGCTCCGATTCCAATCTATCATATCAAGGTAATTGCACAGAAGATGATGTTATTGAACATATTTTTGGTGATGTTAATAACTTTGCTAACATGGTTGAAGAACACGGTGACGAATTTACTGTTGGTGATTTAGTTGTCAAGTATGATCCAGAAACAGATGTTCATAGTTTCTACTATAAGAAGCAAGGTGTGGCAGAATTTGCACCTGGTGCCGCCGATGACAATGATAAGAAATCTTATCTATTGCAGTTGGCTCAGGCTCTTGGCGATGCCATGTACGGTCCCAACAAAAATAAACAAGCAGTGTTAGATATAAAAAGTAAAATTGTAGACGCTGGCGGCGATGTAAAGATATTGTGGAATGATGATGGCACGTTTAACGTGGTGATGTACCATCCCACTTATTTTAAACAAGGTTATCTAATTAAATTGGTTGGTGGACAAGCGCCAGGCTCGTTGTCTGAGAACAACAAAGTTGAATCAAAACTAAGCGTAGATGTGCCCAACGAAGAATGGTTGCAAGACAAAATAGATTATGCTCAAAGCAAAGGTCGCAACAGCTACGGTGTTCCTTACATGGGCAGTACAACAGCCAGTGTGCGTGGCGCACCACCCAGAGTGCGTGTAATGCGATTAGCTTCACTGCCTGGCATGCGCGATGAACAACGTAATGTGCGTCGAGATGACCTAGCATGGTTAATGGACTACATGGAAAAGACTGGCAAGTTGCCGCCAATGGGTAGCAGTCCCGACGATGAATACTTGCCCTACATCATGGTGGCCTACAATGGTGAAGCTTGGGTCAACGAAGGCAACCATCGCATCATGGCCGCCTACAGATTAAATTGGCAGGACATGCCCATTGAAATACGTTACTTTGATGGTGGTGAACGTGTGGAATCGGGCCCAATGGCGCCAGGCAAGATTGGATTAGCTTAAAATAATGACAACAATAATAGCAACGTTGGTGATGACGCATATCACAATAGCCTGTGTCACACTATATTTGCATCGTAGCCAAGCACATCGGGGTGTTGAATTCCATACTGTGGTTGCACATTTCATGCGAGCCTGGCTATGGCTTACTACTGGCATGGTCACCAAGCAATGGGTGGCTGTGCACCGCAAACATCACAGATTCACAGAAGCGGAAGGCGACCCGCATAGCCCACATGTATATGGCATTTGGCGTGTGCTGTTTCGAGGTGCTGGGCTATATCACTCAGCCAGCAAAGACTCTGCCATGGTTGCCACATACGGGCAAGGCACACCCAACGACTGGATGGAGCAAAACATATACTCCAAACACAGCAAACTAGGTATCATGCTTATGTTACTAATAGACTTGGCACTATTTGGTTGGTGGGGTTTTGTAGTTTGGGGTATACAAATGATATGGATTCCATTCTGGGCCGCTGGTGTTATCAACGGTGTAGGACATTGGTGGGGGTATCGTAATGGAGAAACTAAAGATAAAAGTAGAAATATTGTTCCTTGGGACATTGTTGTTGGTGGCGAATGCCTGCATAATAACCATCATTTGGATCCTGCTAACCCTCGACTGAGTCGTCGTTGGTGGGAGTTTGACATAGGCTGGATGTATATTGTACTATTACACAAGTTAAAACTTGCCTCCGTTAGATGAAGTCTTTCACAATACCTTCAAAAATTAATTCCTTCTATTACTATAGTGGTATAGATGAACTTGACCATTGCCTGGATAAACAGCATTTTAAACAATATCCACATGAAATAATATATCAATACAATAGTCGTGGATTCCGTGATGAAGAATGGCCCAATGATTTGCACAATGCTGTATGGTGTATTGGCGACAGTTATACTGTTGGTGTTGGTAATCCTAGAACACATATCTGGCCATATTTGCTTGAAAAAAAATCTAACTTAAAAACCATAAATGTTAGCATGGATGGCGCCAGCAATAATTGGATTGCACGTAAAGCCACAGAGCTACTAAATGTTATACAACCAAACATGTTAATATTGCAATGGAGTTTTATCAATCGTCGGGAAGAAGATGTGCTAACAGTTAAGGAACAATTTTGGCAGAAATTTTATAATAGCATCAAGGACAACAGCTGGCCAAGTTGTCCTAGACTGTGTGATTTTGACTTATTGCCAGATAACATTCAAAGTGAGATTAAATCAAATCCTGACCAGACCTGGCAGAATGTTGCAGACGACAATAGACTAATACATTTTTTGCCAGAAGCCACAGTTGAACAAGACATAGATAACACTATTAATTGTATATTGATGGTGGACCAATGTGCTACCAACACTAAAATAATACACAGTTTTGTTCCAGAGTTTTTGCCAGCGCAGAAACAAGATTTATTTTTTAACAAACTTACTACCACCAATGCTGTGATTGATATTTTCCCCAAATTTGATCTTGGAAGAGATGGTGCGCATTATGGAGTTAAAACAGCAGAATTTTTTGTAGACGCACTGTCTAAGTATTTAAAATAAATACATTATGCGAGCTAGAGAAATAATCCCCAAATTTAAGATATTCAAGGCCAAGGTGCGTATCAAGCAACCTGGCTATTCTAGCTTGGTAGACATCACTGTTGCTGCCAAAAATGCTGACATGGCAAGAAAACTCATCCGCCAGCAGTACGGCAAAACTTCATTAATATCCAACGTTCAAGAACTTCGCATGAGTTAACCACTATATTTTTTAAAATAAATATAGCATGAAAAAACAGTTTGTACAGGTAGCTTGTAATGTCCATGTGGACTGGTCGGGAGCATCATCCCCTTCATATCGAGTCTATGTTAACAACGAGATATTTACAGAAAGAAATTGGAAATGGCGTGGATACTTCTTGGAGGAACTAATCCAGATTGAAGCAGTACCTGGCAAATATCGTATAAAATACGAACTTGTTCAACCGCATCGTGCTGTGTTATCAATAACTAACATGCGGGTCGTTCAAGGGCCAGGCAGAATCAAAGGCGATGATATTTTAAGGATACTATAATGAGAATAAAAGAAATAATGGAAAACACAGTGTCTGGCAGCATAGCCACTGTGGCCATGCCCGTGGGCGAGATGCAAACAAGATCTGGGGATAGTTTCTTTTCTGGTAAATATACTAACGATCCTTTTCCAAACACTCCGAAAAGAATAAAACAAAACAAAGGTAAAAAGAATGCTAAGTGATTTATTAAAACAGTTGTTGGCCAGCAATTTTGCTTATTATTTAAAAGCACAAATGTTCCATTGGAACGTAGAAGGCCCAGACTTTGGTCAACTGCATGAATTTTTTGCCGAAATTTACGGTGATGCCTACGGTGCCGTGGACAAGATTGCAGAATACATTCGTACCCTTGATGAATATGCCCCAGGTAGTTTTGAACGATTTAATGAGTTGTCAAGTATACCAGCACAAACAAAAGTTCCACGTGCTCGTCTCATGTTAGAAGAATTATTGGCAGACACGCAGACCATGAAAGATTTGGTCATGCAAGTGTTTGAAGCCGCACAAGCTGAAAAGCGTGAAGACATTGCCAACTTTATGGCAGAACGTCAAGATTCACACGGCAAGTACATGTGGCAGCTAAAGAGTTTCTTAAAGGACGCAAGAGCATAAAATGAGCAATGACATCCATGACATTATCGAACGACTAAAAATCGTCGAAGGCAAAATAACACCCGTGGGTGTCAAGCAAGGGTTGAATGCTCAACAAAAGAGTGTTCCACAATTGCCGGCATTGTTCAAACCTCGTGATATCAGCACCGTACTTGGTGCTAAAAAAGATCCTGAACATCCAGCAAAGAAATATTTTGTTGGTGGTGAAAGCGAAGAAGTGCAAGAAGACTTGCTCAGCAAAGTTAAAAAAGGTCTCAATGACTATTTGAAAAGTATTGAAGACGAAGTCAAAGGCGACAGCGACTTACCCAACAAACAAGAACCCAGGCAGTCTGGTGATGTCATTGGACCGGCAGTTAAAACAATTACCAGTGATGACGGGCACGAATTTAAAATACACGGCAACGAAGATGATGGGTTCCGTATCACAGTGCGTGAGAAGCCAATGGCCGCCCGGTTTGACACATTGGATCATGCTGTGATGGCCTGCGAAATGTACTGCAATCGCAGACGTGTGCAAAACGAAGTTGTTGAACCTGTTGCCGCAGAAAACACCACTAGTGGTGGCATGGCACCCATGGCAATGCCAATCAATCAAGACTACTTAGAAGAAGAATAAAATGAATTTGTTAAATCTTTTTGAATCAAACGACAGCGGTTTTCAAGCACTGGATGCTTGGAAGCAACAGGTGTTACAAGCCTATCCAGAACATGCAGGAAAGATTAAATTTCTAGGCCGGGACAACCAAGTGTCAGCCGAAGTTCCTGGCATGGATCGCAGTTTTGGAGTGTTTGATTTAGATACAGAACAAGGACAAGTTCTTGACGAAGCGCACAACAACTATCACGCAAATCGCACAGGCTTTGCAAAACCACAGCGTGATTTAAGTGGCGAAGGTGAACCCGAAGGCATGTTTGCTGTTGTAATTGATGGCCGACCCTGGAAAGAGTTCACAAGCAACAAAGCATTTGCTGTGGCAAAAACAATTGCTGCCAAGTACCCAAACAAAACAGTACAAGTTAAATGGCCCACCGGTCAATTGAACACTGTCAAGGAAGAGTGGAGTCAAAAATACAAATCTAGTATCAATTGCAGTCACCCCCGAGGCTTTAGTCAACGGGCTCACTGTGCAGGCAAGAAGAAGCACAACGAAAGCACGGAGATGGAAATGGTGTGCGAAGACTGTGGTATGTGTGAAACACACGGTGATCATTCACAACAAAGTCTAGACGAAGCTTGTTGGAAAGGTTATCATAAAGAAGGCATGAAGACCATGTTTGGTAAACGCTATCCCAACTGTGTCAAAAACAAAAACGAAAGTCTAGAAACTTACATCCGCAAAGGTGAATGCCCAGGTTGTGGTGAACGAATGGTTGCAGAATCACATTTACACGAAAAACAAGATGCCTGTTATCACAAAGTCAAGAGCCGCTACAAAGTATGGCCCAGTGCCTATGCATCCGGAGCCTTGGTGCAGTGTCGTAAAAAAGGTGCCGCCAACTGGGGCAATTCCAATGAAAGCATCACACAAGAAGAATATGATCAGCTGGATGAAAACTTAAAAAAATGGTTCAGTGACAAGTGGGTGAGATTTGGTCCTGATGGCAAAATCAAAGGAGACTGTGCCAGAGGTGATGACAGTGAGGGCAAGCCCAAGTGTTTGCCGCAAAGTAAAGCTCACAGCCTAGGTAAGAAGGGTCGTGCTAGTGCGGCAGCTCGTAAGCGTAGAGAAGATCCCAATGCTGAGCGTAGCGGTCCAGCCATCAATGTCAACACCAAGAAAAAATCAAACGAAGGTCTGGCGGAAAAGATAGACAGCCGTTTTAGAAAAACAGAGTGGATCCCACTACCTGATGCTCTAAAGATATTAAAACATTATGGTGCTACCATTGAAGAATGGGGCGGTCACTTTCATTTTGCTTATTATGACAGAGAAGGCGTTAGAAAAAGAATTGAAGATTTAACTTGGAATGCCGACGATACAAGAAACGTAAGATTAAGTATATTAAATCAGGCTATTCGTGAATTAAAAGCACAACAGCAAGGTGTGGCGGAAGGCTCGTTGAATGAATTTGTGACTCCACAGGCAACAGCACAAGATCCTGGCCTGGAACGAGAAAAGGATGTGGATGTTATAATCTTTGGCCGTATGCCCCAGGACTTCACATTCAACAAGGTAGTACAAGCACTGGAAGACGTATTGCCCAGAGAATATCCACCTGGGTCATCGCACAACACACAAGGCGTGCCGTCAAGCCCGGCTGAACTTAAAGGGTGGGAAATTGCAAAAAATGGTGGTGCCGTAGTCACAACCAAGCCACTAAGCATAGCACAGAAAGTGGTTAAAGAATTCCAGGCACGTGGTATCAAGTGTAGAATTGATGCACCAGGTCTGGAAGAAGGCTTGGATGATCCTTGGGGCGACCAGGGTAACTTTGCAGGTGATAAGCCGGTCAACATTGGTGGGGAAACAGTTAAACCAATTCAAGTAGGTGACACTGTAACATACCTTGGACAAAAAGCAAAGATTCTTGCACAATCAAAAGATCGTAAACATTCTCGCATTACAATTGCAAAGGGCATGGGCGGTGTTACTCAAGATGTACTTACACGTGATTTAAAACGCACGGGACTCAATGAATTTGCTCCACCTGGTGGTGATGATCGTGAACCCGACGAAGAAGCTATACTGCGCCAGTTAGCCGCACAATGGTGGAATGGTACAGAACAACAAATGGCCCGAGCACAAAAAACTCTGGCTGCAATGGGTTGGGAAATTGGCCAAGATGAATCTGGTGACGACGATGCAGGTGTGTTTTTAATACGTGCAGGCGACGAGCATGGCGACAGCTATATTGCGTTTAATCACAGTGATTTAGAGTTAAATGAAAGCAAAGATGTTGTCCACCGAATCGGATTAACTGTCACTGATCCCAACCACCCCATGGTCAGCAAGCGTGGTGAAACCGTACAAAAGACCGTGCGTGTCACAGGTGGCAATCAAGAGCAGGCTATTAACCGAGCCATTGCGCACCATCGCAAAAAAGGTTATAAGGTACACGATCATCACTACATTGGCACAGCGAATTCTCCTGCAGTCAAAGAAGAAGGTCCCGGCCCTGGCCCCGGAGCCGAAACAGGGTTTGGTGCCGAAGGATCTAAGAAACTAGGCACAATTAACACAGAATTGATTTCAAGAGCTTGGAGAGAAAATCGTCCCAATGTAGTGCTTACATTTGGTAAAAGCGGTGAGTACAGACTTGATCGTGGCATGATTAGATACCTATTGGGCTATTACAAAGCATTGCCCGACGACAACAGCAAATGGTATTTTATCTATGAGACAATGAGTCGTTTAGAAAAATTAGTGGCATTGCTGGAAAAAGCCAACTTACCAAACTCGGGAATTCCAACACCTGGACAGCAAGAGTTGGATCTGACAGAAAAAAAAAGACCTAACGATGACCTGAGCTCAGCTGGGGCACGTGATGTAGATGTTCAACGTGCACTACAACGAGCCCGGGCAGCCACACCCACTGCCAGCAGTGACATTGGTGCATTGGTCAAACAAGATTTAAAGTCGCAGGAAAAAACACAGCAAAAACTAGCCGACATTGAAGCAGACAATCAACGTCAAATGGACATGCTGAAAAAAGCTGACAGTGTCAACAACGATCAGCAACGTGCTATTCGCAGTTTAGAACGACAAATATCCAAAGTTCCTGGAGCAACTGCACCTGCCAAAACTGAACCCACACCGGCACCTAAGAAATCCACAGTTACTCCTGTTGCCCCAGCGGTTGAACCTGCTAGAATGCCTCCCATGGCAAGACCTCGTCCCACCATAGGCAACAAGGTGCCAGCTGATGTTTCAATACCTAGTATTTCAACACCTAGCATATCATTACCCGACCCATCCACAGCAGTGCAAAGTCCA
>Ga0049081_10000225_pt1 | contig 22282 bp, 30 predicted proteins | sample GreLakmeER78MSRF_FD_66717 | JGI IMG/M metagenome (GOLD analysis project Ga0049081, IMG submission 66717) | Freshwater lentic microbial communities from great Laurentian Lakes, MI, USA - Great Lakes metaG ER78MSRF | ecosystem: Environmental > Aquatic > Freshwater > Lake | place: Great Lakes...
GGGTGGAGTCTGTGTAGAATTAGTCCACGATTTTTTTGAATCTTTTTGGCGTCCTATAACGTCCACCGTCCCCCTGTCCTGGGCTACTATCAGGTGGCGCATAAAAATCAGATTCCCTCAGAGGGAATCTGATAGTAGCCTCCATATTTCTAGTTCATGTTCAGCATCTTCTCCGTCTTCTTGGAGTATGCTGCGATCCCGTCAATCTTATCCTCACCGATCAGGATCCAGTCCTTCTTGAGAATGTCGAAGGCGCAGATGTAGCCCTCGGTGGTGTGACGAGTCCCAGTCGGCAGGTTGCCTCCCAGTTGCTTGATGAACACGGGGTCAGCCGTGATCTCACGCGAGGTTGAGGTGCCGTCCTTCTTCCTAAACGACACGAATAGCGTATCGTTGTTGGCGAGAGCAAGACGGAGAATCGTGGACATCGGAAGTTCGTTGATCATGTTCGTATTGTTCCTTTAGAGGGGGAGGCTGTCAAGAGCAATCTCGACAACGGGTTCAAAGTCCTTTGCATTTCCCCCGTTGATTGCCTTCCGATACTGCTCAATCGGGATGACGCAGATGGTGCATCCGCGAATGTTGGTGAAGGTTTCGCCGTCATTGAAGACGACAACGGTGACGAACTCGGGCTTGGGGTTGCTCATGGGTGTATTGTACCTTGTGTGTGTGCGAAAGTCAAGTGGCGTGTAGATTTATTCTAAACTTCCTCCCGGCCCCTTGCGGGGCCGGGAGGCTACATGCACCACCATGTTAGATCGGAAAGTTGACCTTGCCAAACTCGGCCAAGTGTCGGCGCAGGCATTCCTCCACGATGTCCTGCAGCGGCATCACGCGGATGCCCGTATCGCGGAAGGAGGTGTCCGATGCCTTGGCGTAGTAGGACACCGATCCGTCACGGATGCTGTCCACGAACTCCTGCCAGTCCAAACCCAGTTCCGTCACGATCATGTGAACGAGGGTCTTCTCGGCATCGGTGAACCAGTCGAACGGCAGGGACACGGTGATCTCGCACAGGGCGAGGGCCGCGTTGATCTCGGCGGGTTCGTGCTTGAACCGCTCGGAATCGTTGGCGGTGAGGATGAGGGACAGAACGAGGTCATCAATCTTGGCGAGGCGGACGGGCTTGGTGGTGTTCTTCATGGTGGTATTGTATCAGGTCGGGGGGAGTGTGTGTAGAAAGGGGGAGAAAGATTTCCAGTTTCTTTCTCCCCCCACAGGGGCTCACATGCGAATCTTCGACGCCTGTTCCTTCACGATGTCGTAGACGAAGCGAACGGCCTCCTCGTCCAAGTAATCGAAGAAGATCTTCGGGCAAGCGATGGAGAGCGGGACGATGTTGTACTGCGCGTCCTCTCCGGCCATGATGGCGTTCCCGTAGATCGGGCGACCTGCGAGGCAGGAGGCACGGATGTTGAGCGGGGCGTTCTTGAGCATGGCCTCCTCGTCAACCCACAGGCAGGAGTTGTAGTTCTCGTTCAGGGCCACACGCGCCACGATGTCGCAGCCACCGCCGATGACGCCGTACATGGACGACAGGCTGTCGGTGATTTCGATGACGGAGACCTTGGTGGCGGTGTTGACGAGGATGAGAGCGGCGGGGATGTTGGTGGTGTTCTTCATACGAAGATTGTATCACACGAAGGGGAGTGTGTGTAGAATTGAGAACGAATTATTTCATTTCTTTGGCGTCCGGTAACCATCCAGGGCCGGCGGGCTACTATCACGCGCCGTCCTATAATAAAATCAGGCAGGTCCAGGACCTGCCTGATAGTAGCTCAGCCCTCGCTGGCCACTTCCCTTTTCCCCTCCCTCCGCGCCTTCCGGGGGTCTCGGCTCTTCTTGCCCCAGGTCTTGGGGCGCAGCCGGATTCCTTCGCGGAAAGCATCGTGGACGAATTTGCCGGGTCGGTGGTTCATTGTCGTAGCGTCCTTTCTATCTTGGCCTGCAGGCTCTGTAGCGTCCTGCGTTCATCGTTGGCCTCGGTGCGGAAGTCATCATGCCGCTCTTCCGTGTAGGTGTTGATTTCTAGCATCGTGTCCACGAGGCCCCGAAACACGAGGCGATCTAGGACAATCAATTCTTTCCTTGTCAAGTCCACCCCGATGGTCGGGGTGGGCTTGATCCGTTCGATGGTCGGGATCATTCGGCCTTCCCCCGAACGATGATCCACAGCAGGGCTTGAAGCGTGGCGGGGGCCATGCACACGACACTCGTTCCCGCGAGTGTGCGGATGGCGTCCGCGATGGCCCGGTACTCGGTCGCGTTGGGCGCATCCTTGCCCAGTCCGGCAGCGCGGCACATCCACACATCCACCACCACCGCGTCCCGATCCCCGGCGATGGCACGGGCGAACGCGTTCGTCTTGGGGCCGCGTAGACCGTTGAAACCCTGCCGGACGCATCGGTCGGCAGCGTCCACGTGGGAGCGGAGTCCCTTCGGCGTGATGCCCTGCGCGTACTGGTACGCCTTCGCCTTATTGTGCGCCCACGTCACGCGGGGCGAGAATGCGGACACAACGGACGCGGAAACTTCCGTGCTCCACTCCGGGCGCAGGACGCGCAGCGACTCCGCGAAGTCTCCGGCCTCAACGTACCACTTCTGCGCGGCAGCGTAGTCGAAGAGGGTAGCCGATGCGAGGTGGCCGATGAAGGCTTCGATAGCGCGGGTGCGGACGGTTTCGTAACGATTGGTGCGGGTGGTGCTCATGGGTACATTGTAACACATGAGGGGGAGTGTGTGTAGAATTGGTGGCGGGAAATTATAAATTCTTTCGCGTCCTATAACGCATCCAGGGCCGGCTACTATCAGGCGCAGACCATCCAATCCTCACAAATGCGCGCATTTGTGATAGTAGCTGCCCCCAAACAACCTAGCCCCGAACGAATCGGGGCAGGGACGAATCCTCTTCGGTTGAAACGAGCACCACCTCGTTATTTGCGAGTGTTGCCCCGGTGGCCGTAGGCCACAAACAGAATCCCATCCGGGCTTCCTGCAAACAGCATCGTGAAGAAACAGAGGAAGCAGGTGGAGGGCAGGAGCGCCCACCACAGCCATGCGTGGGGAGCGGGCTGGGTCAGCGCCCAGACCATCACGCCCGAAACGAATGAGCCAAGGAGGATGACGAGGGCAGAGAAGAGACGATTGCGAATGGTGGTGTTCATGTGCGTATTATACCGTGTGAGGGGGAGTGTGTGTGGAAAGCAGGGGGGAGAGAAAGATTTATTATTTCTTTCTCTCCCCCGTGAAATGGTTAGTGATTGTTCTCGGGCGCGTCAGCCGGGATGGCCACCTCGATAACGTCCTCGATGACGAAGGAGCGGATGCCACCCTTCACGTAGTCGTAGTAGACGGTGACCGTGGCATCCCAGTCGTTATCGCTCTTTGCGATGGCGATGCATTCCATGCTGTCTCCCATCGAACCAACCAACGTGGGGTTGCGGGTGGCGAGGCGCACGGCGATCTGCCCGTCACCCTTGCGGTAGGTGACCTGCACCCACCCGGAGGCGAGGAGGGACATCATGCGGTCGTGACGCTCGGAGAGAGTGCCCGTGAAGAAGGGGAGGACGATGCGCGAACGATTGGTGCGGGTGGTGCTCATGCGTACATTGTAACACATGATGGGGAGTGTGTGTAGAATTGGCAGCAAATATTTCGGTGGAAAGTTTGGAGGTATTTAAACACACACTCCCCCAAGTGTGATACAATACTCGCATGAGCACCCCCACTACCAACCACGAGCACGAACACTTCCCCTGTGACTGCCATCGCCCCGAACACGCCTACACGGACTCACTGTGCCCGATGTGCGAGGAGCAGCGGGAGCGCGAGCGCGAGGAGCGCAGGGCGCAGGATGACGCGGAGCGCAAGGCCAATAACGATGCGTTCACCGATGCGGCTAGCCAAATGAGCCGCGAAGACTGGGACGCCGATAACGACTGGCTAGCCAGCGCAGGATGGGGCGAGATGTGAGCCCTATGGGAAGCCCGTGACCTGCAATGCCTAGCCAACCTGCCGGCCCCCAAGGGGGGCCGGCAGTGTAATTAGAAGAAATATTGTGGGGATTTATACACACACTCGCCTGTGTGTGTTACAATATTCGCATGAGCACCACTCAGAACACCAAGGCCGAAACCCCCCGCCCCTGCTGCTGCGTTTGCGGCGCTGATCACGTGGACGATGATGTTCGCGCTACCGAGCACGGTACGCTGTGCGTCATGTGCGTGGACGATGTGCGCGCAGACATGGCATGGGACGCGTATGAGCGCGATGAGGACCCCTACTGGGAGGAACGCGGGGAGGACTGACCCAGCCCCTCAGATGCCCCCCGCTTCGCGGGGGGCATCTTTATTAATAGAGAATTAATAATTAAAGAGAGGGGGTAGGCCCTGGGGGTGTGTCCGAGTAGTGATTTGGGTCCCATACACGGGGGGGTTATCGGACGGGCTAGCCACACCGACCCCTTATAATTTTCTCTAATATTCTCAAAAAAACTTTTTGGCCCCCTAAGACTCTCAAAAGTCCATTTATAAAACGACCCCCTTTTTCAAAATACATGGGATGGCATAAAAAAAATTTGGGCCCCCAAAAGGAGCCCAAAAGTTTATGATAAAATTTTTAAGTTATTCCGATATTTTTTTGGAATTAATATATGGTACACGATTTTCATCTTTTGATGAAAAATATTTTTCTTCTGAGCTATCTTTTTCTTTGCTTTCACCAGTTCTTTCAGAATCTTCACCAGCTCTTTCAGAATATGGAAGAGCAGGTTTTAACTTATTCATTGGACCAGACTTATCATTTTTAAAACGTCTTGATATTTCACCTTTAACATCACTTTTTTTATAATCTTCATCACTGATGGGACGAGGTGTTAAATTATTTTCACCGCGTTTTATATTCGGCTTTATGTATTCAGGTGCATCGTTACCTTCAGTCAATTGTGCTTGAAGCTGATTGACTTTGGCTTGAAGTTGTTCCGATAGATTTTTGTAATAGTTTGTTAGGTAGTTCATAGTTTTTCTTTCTTCTCTTATTCTTTGATTGTATGATTAAATTGGTTTAACTTTGCTAGAATCGACTAGCAATGTGGTGGGACTGTCACCACCTTGATCATACCAAGCATCAAAAAGAGGATTGCCGGGAGATTTTCTTCCTTTCATAAAATCTTCGACATGATCTGCAACATCATGATAGTGTATGCCGGGAAAGGCATGTATTGGTATATGAACTTCCGGTCCTCTGCTTCCATCTGGTCTAACATGTCTTCCAGAAATTTTTATATCGCTTGGATCCCAGTGGGTTTTACCAAACTCAAATGGTGCGTCTATATCTAAAATTTCAAAAGGAAGATGTTGTGGTTTCTTTTTTATTCTTTCTTCAAGTAAAGTTATTTTCTCTTGAAGATTTTCACAAAGATTTTTATAATATTTTGTTAGGTAGTCCATAAAATTATTTAGTTTTTATGCCATTCTTTCAGAAGAATCTTTATTTTTATTCTTTTGTACACTTATTCTGAATAATTCTTTACCTTCTTCTGTTTCAAGAGTATCAAGAATAGGATTTATAGTTGTCATATTCATGTTTTCTTGACGACTTTTACCAGCTTCTGCATTGTTTTTGTTATAATCTTTGTAAAAAGATGACATTGTTTTTATTTCTTCATCTGTTGAATTTGCTCCGAGATATATACCAGTTCTTTGATAATAATCAAATTTTAAAGGAGTCATGTGGGCTGATAATTCAGATGGACTTTTTACATATGCCTCATGTTTTTTACTTCGTTCTTCTGGTGTTGTTTCTGGCATAGATCTGTAATTTCTATATGGATTTAATGAATACTCTTCATCACGTTTAGATGCATCTTGTGGAACATGCCCAACTAGTTCATGCACAGCCGTATTGCCAACTTTTATCATATCCCATTCAGATGTTGCAGGATATGATGATGGAAATATTTTTTTCTTAAGATCTGATACGAAAGTACTAAGCCTTTTAGAAGGATCATTTATGTTGTAGGTAACTGTTTCTCTATCTGTTTCTGCTGTAGCATTAGGATCATCAGTTTTTCCAACTGTTATAGGTATTAATTTATCTAAATTTTCTTTACTGTAATTTGGTACCTTATAAGTTTTATTTAACTTATCTTGCAATTTTAATGGATCTGCTTTTTTTCTTTCTTCTATATCTTTTAAAATTTTAGGCAGTTTATCTCCATACATAGCCTGCATTATAAAACCCGGACTAGTCATTGTTATGAGAGGATTTTTTTCAAATTCTTTTGTTTGAGCAGCTTTTTTTGCAGCTGCCTGACCTTCTTTAGACTTAGGATCCAAAACATTTTCATCATCCTCATTTAATAATTTTTGAAGATTGTTTACTTGTTCTTGAAGTGTTTCACAACGATTTTTGTAATAGTTTGTTAGGTATGTCATAGTATTGTCGTGTAATCTCTGTGAGGTCTGCCTTTTGATGAAATAAACCGATCTACATGCTCTGGTTCCATGAGTTCATGTGATATGCTCTTTGCGGTTGCATGTACACTTCTTGGGTCAGCGATGTCAATTCGATATGTTGCATCTGGAATCTTGTTTGCATGACGACGAACTGTTTCGTGAACCTGACGAGTGTTTCCTTCAAAGTTTACGTCCTTGCCGTCAGCGTAACTTCGAACCCATCCAGCATCAAAAAGAAATTTGAGTGGATGACCTTCGATGGTATCAACGCTGTCCTTTACATCCTTCAAATTTGCTTTTAAAATTTGGGGATCAATTCCAAAATTTTTATGATTTTTTATGAAATAAGTTTGATGGCTGAAATCATCTTCATCAAACGCCAATACCTTTCCAGTCTCTGGATGATACCACGAAGATCCCTGTACCTCTGAGATATGAGGGTCTACAGGTTTGGCTTTGGCTTCTGTGAGGAATTCGATGAAGGATAGCATAAGAATATTTATCAAAACCGAAAAAATGGAGGGGTGGCGGGTGGCCTAAATAGTCTTTTAAGGAGATACTATGCTAGATAAGATTAAGAATTTTGTGAAGTCTGTTTCGTCCACCACTTGGATCGTCGTTGCCGTGGGTGTATTGGCTGTGGTTATTTTGACTCTAGCAAGCCGCACCAAGGCTCCCGAGGCTGCTCCAGCAGCCGTAGAGGCTCCTGCTGCCAAGTGAGCCTATAAGTCACTATAGAACAAAAAGAGATCCAAGAAATTGGATCTCTTCTTATTTTGAATTTTATTTAATTATTATGCTCTTGGATTCAGCAATCTATTAGTTTGAGCATATTTTCTTTCATATTGCATTTCAGCAAATGTTTAAGACCTTGTATTGTCGTATGGTGTCATGCCATATTTTCTGTATTGTTCTGGAGTTTGTGGAATTAGTCCCATGGGAACATCTTCTCTTTTTTCTTGTGGAATTCCATATCTTCTTCTTTGTTCTGGAGTTTGTGGAATGATACCGTATTTTTCTGATTCTGGTGTCATTCCATATCTTCTTCTTTGTTCTGCAGTTTGTGGAATGATACCGTATTTTTCTGATTCTGGTGGAAGTATATTAATACCATCATCATATGAAACAGATTCTGGATCTAGATCTGGACTATATGGAAGTTTAAATGGACTAGGCATTTTTTGCTTGGAATTAAATTTTCCAAATTGATTTACCATATCAACATGGTTTGAATCTAATTTTCCATTTTCCCTGAACTGGCGAAGACCTTCTTGATACATAGCATCATTCATTGCCAATTTTTCTCTATCTGTTCTTACAGCCATGCTTTTTTGTGTTCTAAGACTTGTTGGGTCTTCTTGCCAACTTCTGGCAAAACTACCAGCCGCAGCATGACCACCCATTGCATTATTTTTTCTAGAATCGATAGTGGCATTGATTGTATTGAGAGCACTTACCTTTGAAGCCCCCAAAGCAGCACCGCCTCTTCCTTGTCTAACTGCATCTTGGCTATTTGAATATTGTGCGGCTCGCATGTCTTCTAGTCTTTTGGTGTTCAAAGTTGGTGCAACTCTTGCCTGATCTTCTGCAGACAATGTGGACATAGCATTTATATCTGAATAACGTGTAGATCCACCTTGGCCTGCCACTCCAGTTACTGCTCCTGGAGCTGCACTTCTGGCAATTGATTGACTACTAAATCTTGCTCTGGCTGCAAGATTGGGTGCAGTTTTTGCAAGTTCATCATAATTTTCTCTAGATCTTGCACGATCTAAAGAATCTTTAGTTGCTTGGTTAGCAACATCCAAATAACTTTTACCAGTTGTTGGATTTACTTTATTTTGACGTGCAGCACGATCTGCATCCATTTTTGCAATAGTATCCAATAAAGCTTTGCTATCATCTTTTGTTTTTTGAGATAACGCTTCGTGTAGACGAAGTTGGTTTGCAGCGTCTTGAAAATTATTTGAAAATATTAGATGGTCTTTGAACATGATTTTTATTTAGTCTTAAATTTGGTGGACAATAATGTTTCCATATATATATTATCTACTGAAGATTTTAAATTTGGAAGTCTTCCAAATCTTTTTACAAACTCTTCTTGTGCAGCTTTTTGTGATGCATTTGTTTTTACGCTTTGAGCATATCTTGCTCTTGCCGCTGAATCATTTTCCAATGCCTGACCTTCCATATTTGATCCCTTGGAAGATTGTTCTCCTGCCATTGCAAGAGGCATTGATGCTGTTCTTGCATTGCGATCTTGATATGCTTTAAAGGCAGAATCAAAAGATGAAACTTGTTCCTTAGGTGCCTTGGAATATCTTCTGCCCATTCTATTTGCGTACATCTGAGCAAGTTTTCTTGCATTTTCTAATTCTGCTGAAGAAGATTGTTTATCTGTATCTTCATTATCAGGAAAATCTGCAAGATCCATCGGTTGGTTCATTCCACCAGTGGATATGGTTTCTGATGATTTAGATGAGGAATTATTTTCGTTATTATTATATTTAAATATGTCACTAAGTTGTTGTGACATTGCACCTGCATCCTGTGTATTCAATAAATTGTTTAACATTTTTGCTTGACGATTGAGTCTTGCAGTTTCTTCTGGAGTTTGACCAGAATTGTCTTCACTGAATCTATAAGTTCTTTCACCACCAATACCCAAGAAGCCACCTTTCTTTCCTTCACGGCCTCCAAAGAATTTATTTGCTTCATCATTTTTAAGGGCCGACTGTGCCATTGCAAGTTGTTCTTGTGGAGACATTTTCTCCCATTCTTCAGATTCTGGAACAACATATTTTGTTGGACTTTTTTGAGTTACTCCCATTTCAGGAATTTTAACTTCTTCGGCTTTTGCTGATTCTGGTTGTTTAGAATATTTTCTACCAAATACATCTCCACCAGTCATTCTAGCAGTATAGAGTTGTGCAAGTTGTTTTGCACTCTCTGTTGCTCCAGTTTGAACGGGAGCCTGTTCAGAAGGTTCTACTGTTTGAGAAGGCTTAGCACCTTTTCTTCCGGGACCTACAGGCTGTGCTTCACCACTTCCCTGACGGGCTTTTTCAACTTCCAATTGTCTATCATATACTTCCAAAGACTTAACTGGTTGCGCAGATGTTGTTGGAGCGGATGATGGAGTGGAAGAAGGAGCAGCTTCTTTTGCTTGATTTTGTAATCCTACAACATATTCCTGTGCTCGGTTGTAAGCATCAACTCCTCTTTGAGCAACTTGATTTGATGTCATGGAGGTGTCCATTGGTTTTCCGGCATCACCACCCAATGTGTCAATGACTCCACGGCGCATTGCTTCAATCTTACGAGGATCTTCTCCAAGTTTCTGTGCATATCTTTCAACCCAGTCACCAGCAACGCGATCAGTTTTATAATCTGATGATTGTTTTATGGATGGATCTAAATCTACTTTAGCACTGGCACCTTGTCTTCTGGCTAGTTCTGCCTGAGCATCTCTATATGCTTGGTTTTGCTTGTCGTCGGCTACTTCGGATCCAAACAATCCAGTTCTTCGGTTTTGTTTCATCTGATCACGAAGTTGTTCATCACTGAAAGTTTGCTGGCCTTGGCCAGTACCACTAAAGGTTGATGCAGGAGCATCTTCATTTAATAAATTTTGAAGAATGTTAATTTTGCTTTGATATTGTTCGCACAAATTTCTATAGTGGTTAGTTAGATAATTCATAAAATTATTTATATACATAAATATCTTTATGGACCATATCACTAAATTATACCAGAATCGTGCCAAAGTTTTACAAGAAGAAGTCAATCGTCTTGAAGGATTGTTAGAGGCTGTGGTCGATGCTCCTCCAATAAAAATGAGTCAGCGTACAAAAAATGAGGCTGCTTCAAACGCAAAAGCAGCTGCAGCTGCGCAAGCAGCCGCAAAAGCAGCTGCAGATGCAGAAATTAAAAAAACTGAAGAAGCTAGAAAAGATATTGAAGAAAGACCAATTTTAGGTCGTATTTCTAAAGCACATGATGATATTGTAAGTGGATATTATGGTTTAGCTGCTGATATAAACAAAAGTCCATACTTTGACATAGCAAAAACACTTGGAGTGGGGGCGGGAATATATGGTCTTTTAACTCCACGATGGTCTGTAAATCCAGAAAATGCAGGAAAAGTGACTAGTATATTTTCAGATCAAGCAATTGATCAACGTACTGGTGAACCAGTACAAGGAATATTTAAAAAGAAACCCGAATTGCTTGGCAGAGGTTGGTTAGCACGCTTAATGACTGATGCAAGAAATGAAAAAAGATTAGAAAAAGTAGCTCAAGAAAGAGCTGCTGCAGAAGCTGCTGTAATAGCAAAAGAAGAAGCGGAAAAAATTGCTTTAGCAGCCGCAAATGCAGCAAAAGAAGCCAAATTAGAAAGAACACAAAAAAACGTAATTCGTACGATTGCAGGAAACATAAAACCCGGACAACTTGGACCAAATGGAGAATTGTTAAGAGATCCTAATCTTGCAATTGGACAAGAAGGATCTATGCTAGATGCTGGTAGAGATTACACAGCTAATTTAACTAAAGCCAGAACTGAAGTAGAGAGTGGTGTTAAAGGAGGTAGATTGACAGCCGGTGCAGAAAAAATGATAAGAACAAAACAAGCAAAAGTATTAAAATCTATTGGTACAATAACTCCAGAAGATGTAGAGATGGCACTGCAAGGCGCAAAAAATGTTGCAATGACTGGTAGAGAAGTTGCAGGTAAAGTTGGTAGAGCGGCAACCAGACCTCTTCCCGGTTCATCTAGCGCCCTTGCAACTGGACTTGTTCAGGCTGGTGTTGGTTTGGCTGGTGAATTGGCAGGAGAATATCTTGTTAAACCCGCAGCAGAAAAAATTGGTTTGACAGATTTGTTAGCAAAAGGAATTTCTGCCGTTGTTCCTAATTCTGTATTGGCTGCAGGAAATTCTCCTGCCGAAGATGAAAGAGCCGACGAAGAAATTTCAAATAATTTGAGAAGAATGGGAATTAAATCTGGTAGACTTAGTGGACCCATGGGAATAGATATTGGTAAAAAATAATACAATGAAAAGACTAGAAGACGCAGTAAAAAAAGTATTGAATGAGAATGCTAATAAACCTTCTCCTCTTGCAGAGATCTATAAGAAATCTGCAGAGAGAGTAAAATTTTTAGATCCTGCTGCACAGACTGCTGATACCATTGCAGCCAAGTATGGCAATATGTTTAAAAAAAAATCTAAGGATACTTAAGGTTACTCTATAGTAACTTTAAATATACTTCTGTAGTATTTCTTTATAATTTATCTATAGTAACTTTAAAGTTTCTGTAAGTATATCATGTACTTTAAGGCCGTCAAGTAACAATAAATACTTTTGGCGATGATTAACAAAACCGAGAACAAAATTGGAACTTTTTTGACTCTGACTTACAACAGTAAGAACGAGGACAAGATGATTGCAGAATACATTGGTGAAATTCAAAAATTAAAGAAGTATCCCTTCAGCAATGTGTTTATCAAAATTCCAATATATGTTCTTGAAAAGTTTTTAAATAAAACGAAAGAATGTGATTTAATGTATAAAGAGCTTCAATTAAAAGATAAAATTGCAGTAATACATTACTAATGCCAATACAAAAACGAACAACTGGTGCTGATAATCAACTATATTCAAATTATAGCATTGAGCCTTCACGTTTAAATCAAGTTGAGTATGATCAAGAAGATCAACAAAAAAACCTCATGGCTTCTATTCAAGAAGCAATGAAAAATGATTTATTTGTTAGTAAATTTAATCTTGGTGAAAAACAAAAATACAATGGTTCTGATGAACAGCTTAAGACATATGAAAATCTTGAAGATTCAGATCCTGCATATGCAAGGTACATTGTATCCCAATATGGCTCTTATCAGAATTTTTTGTTTGTAAATCAAATTCAAAAAAACTTTGACAGTGTGTTTGATCCAAGATATGATGTCAAAACAGATGTTACTGTTAACACAAAAGAAAAAACATATAAGAGTGACCATATATCACCAAATGAAATAATCATGGAAGGTCTTTCTGGAATTTGTACAATTGATTATTTGAAGAAAAATGGAAACAGTGATAGGTTTATCGGTACTTTAAACAAAAATATTATCGATTCTAACAAATCTTCTGAAAGAGTTCTATTTTTCAGTCCTTTACAAGGAAATAGAATTGTAATGTGGAATTTAGTTAAAAAAGATTGGTCATCATTTTTTGTTAGTGGTTTGATTCGATTTGTCCGTGATGACACAATCGGAATTGAATAAATAATATTGATGGCAAATGATTCCAAAAGTTCTGATCATTTACATGCAATCCTTTTCCGAGAAGCGAAAATTATTCTTTCAAAATACGAAGACTATCTTCGGGATAAAATTACATCTAAAGAATTAGCAAACAAAATGTTAAGTCTCCGTGATGCAGTCAAAAGAATAGAAGAGTCAAAATAATTATTGACCAGTAGATTGTGTGTGTTATTATTGTTCGCCATGATAGTAAACTACGAACCAAAACTAGATTATTCAGACGCACTTATTGTACCAAGACTTTCAGATGTTAAGTCTCGCAAAGATGTAAATCTTGAAGTTGGTACTACTTTTAATTGTGGGTCTTTTTGGAATGGTGTACCAGTGATGGCCGCAAACATGTCCACTGTTGGAACACATCAGATGGCTCTTGTATTGTCAGAGTACAAGATGATTACTTGTTTGAAGAAGGGTGGTGAATACTATGTTACTTTTGCCACTAGTTATCCAGACAAAGAAAAATATGTTTCGTTGACTCTGGGTTTGGATCCCGAAAGTAAATTGTTTGTTGATAATGCAAATATAAATGATCCAACTTTTGTTTGTGTGGATGTTGCAAATGGTTACATGACAGAATTTCATAACTTTGTAAAGAAAGTGAGACAGAAATGGCCGAAGTCAATATTGATTGCAGGGAATATAGTAACCCCAGAGGGGGTCGTGGCATTGTCAGATGCTGGAGCCGATCTAGTAAAAGTGGGAATCGGATCGGGATCTATGTGCCTGACACGCAGAGTAGCAGGAGTGGGATATCCCCAACTCTCGGCGGTCATAGAGTGTGTGGAAACCGCAGCAGCGTTAGGTATTGGGATCGTATCTGATGGAGGAATTGTACATCCCGGTGATTTTGCTAAGTCTTTTGTGGCTGGGGCTGCATTTGTTATGGCTGGAGGTGCATTTGCAGGCCATGACGAGTGTGGTGGAGAAATTCGTCACTCCAATAATAACGCATCACTCACGATGCTTCATTATGGTATGTCCAGCAAAACCGCAAATGAAAAATACAACGGAGGACTTAAGGATTACCGTGCTTCAGAGGGCCGCACTGTGGAAGTACCTTATCGTGGATCTGTACATCATACCGTTCAAGAAATTCTTGGTGGATTGCGCTCTGCTTGTTCGTATGTGGGCGCTTTTAATTTGCCTGAACTGTATTCACGTGGTACAATGGTTAAGGTCAATCGTACTATAAACAACATTTTTGAGAATCACGAAATATGAACATTTTTGTTTTGGATAATGATGCTGCCACTTCCGCTCGTATGATGTGCGATAAGCACGTTGTAAAAATGATTCTTGAGTCTTGCCAATTGCTTTCAACTGCTCATCATGTTTTGGATGGTGATCCCTTGGAAGTCAATACTGGTAAGCGTAGATATGTTACGCATGTATGCACAAAGAAGAATATCTGCAAGGCTGCAATGATTAATCATCCATGCAATATTTGGACTCGTACTACTTCAGAAAATTATCTTTGGCTTTGGAAACATGCATACGCTCTGTGCAAGGAATACACTCGCCGTTATGGTAAAGTCCATTCAATGGAATCTATGTTGATGAATGAGTTGTATGATTATCCTGTTAATTTGACAAAAGGTAAATTGACTGACTTTGTTCAGGCAATGCCTGAACAGTATAAGCATTCAAATGCTGTAGTTGCCTATCGCCGTTACTATATTAACGAAAAGGCTGCGTTTGCAAAGTGGAAAGCTACTGAAATTCCTGATTGGTTTGCAGAAAAGACTGCTGATGTTTTTTCTGAGGTTTTGGTTCCATTTTAATTGTAAATATTAAACTTTGTATTGCTGGTTCAATACCAGATATTATTGTTTGCTAATGTCAAAATACCTGTTATAATAAAAATCTGTAAAGGAAACATATGAACGTAAAACTATTTCGACTAAACTCTGGTGAAGAAATTCTCGCAAGATTTGAAGAGCAAACAGATTCTTGGCTCCTCAAGGATCCAGCAATTCTTATCCCAGTTGGTGAAGGTAATATTGGTCTAATGCCATGGCTTATGTACAGCAAGGCTTCTAAGGGTGTAACTATTCCCAAGACTTTTATTGCTTTTACTGTTGAGCCTCTTGATGAACTCAAGACTCAGTATGATTCCAGTCTCAATAGAGGACTCGTTACTCCGTCCAAGGCCGTCGATAAGACGGGTGGACTGAAGCTGACGTTGTAAAATATGAATATAGATCATGTGATTGAAAATTATCTTCCTATTGCCAAGCCACTGTCGATGGCAATGGAAAGACAAAAGAAGCACATATCTTTGATCATCTATAAGCGCAAGATTATCGCGGTGGGTCAAAATGTTTTTAAGACCCACCCCGATACTGTGCGTTTGGGATATCGTTGCGCAGACATGCATTCTGAATTGGATGCATACAGAAAAGTTCCAAAGAGTCTGCGTGGAGAAAAGTTGGTTTTGTTGAATTTTAGATTCAATAGATTTGGGTCTTTTAGAAACTCTAAACCCTGTCCAGTATGCACTAAATGGTGTGCAGAAATTTTTAATAAAATATACTATACCACAGATCAGGGAATACAGATTCTATAAATATGTTTGAGGAATAAAACATATGGGTGTAGGAAAATCAATGAAAATTTTTATGGAAGGTATCCAAAATTCCATGAATAGTACTTCAACTGGTGGTAAAATATTAAATACCCCAATGGGTCCATTTGCTTGGAATGATAACCTTCAAATGTGGGTTAACGTAAATAATGGTTTTTCAATGCCAAATATTTCTATGCAAGATATGATGGCAATTGGATATGATACTTTAAGTGGAGATAATATTTCTGACGAATTCCCTCCAGAACCAATAATAGTATGTACTGATCTTATTCCTGCAATTTCTTCAACTACTCTAAATATGAATATCAATTCTATTGTATTTTTACCAGGTTCTGTTACTACACCAACATTAAGTTGTTCTCCGTATATATATCTAACTGATAATAATGCAGGTGGTGCACCAGTACATCAGATACAATTTCAATACACTGTTGATTCTGGAACAAATTATACTAGTTATGTTCCACGTGCAGAAGGTGAGTATCGAACATTAATTCCATTTCCTGTTGGAGGTTCTTTAGGATCAACAGTTAGATTTAAAGCATTTAAAAAGGAGACTGCTTTAAATTGGACTACTCCAGGTTCATATAGTTTTACTATAAAAAATGGATATGACAGGAGTACAATTGGTGCAGTAACTCTTATTACAACAAATATTGAACCTCCTGAATAAAGGAAATTATTAGATGACAACTAAAATAGGTCAATTTACATCGCAAGGTTGTGGAGATATTATAGTCCCAACAACAAGATATAGCACTCCGGTTTCAACATTTTTTCAGGAAGATGTAGAAGGTCCAGTTTTATTAGAATTTCAAAATTTAAATGGAATTGATATTTATTTTAATGATGAAACTTTATGCACAGGACCTTTTGAAATTACAAAAAATCAATCTTTAATATTTAAATATTATTTTCCAGAAACATTGTCACCTGGAATAATAAAAGGATCTTTAATAAATATTACTCATAATGAAACTGTTTTTGATATAATATTTGGTATTGAAGGATAATATATGCCATATTCAATAAGCGGATATCCAACTACATCTCAAAATGAAATAAATTTTGGAGTTACAAGTTATCATGGTAGAATAAATGATTCCTATATTTTAGGAACAACCTTAAGTACTACAGATCATACTGCTGGTAGCATTTATAATAAAATTTTTACTAATGAAATATTTATTGATAGTGGAATGTCGGCAGCAAATCCTAATGGTGTCAAATTATCATCTGATAAATTAATTTTTGGAATTTTAGAAAATAAAAATAATCCCGTGGGGCTTACAACTGCTGCTCTAAGAGGATATACTCTTTTCATCAAATTTGGAGATGAAGGAGCTGCTGCCAATCAATTTGTACCTTATGATAATATTAGAGAAAAACCACCAGCTTATGCAGGATACATTGGTGTAACTAAAAATGGATTTACGTTCACAATGAATAGATATTTTGCATTTGCAATGGGATTTAGAGATTTTGGAATTAATACTAGTGGTTTGACTGGAACTTATACATATTATCTTATAAATGCAGACCCTAAAAATAATGGTGAATTAATCTGGAGAATTGCATTTTCTTTTGGTGGAACAAGTGGTAGAGTATATGATGGTCCACCATTACGTCATGATGGCTATTCAGCTTGGTTTGATTATACTAAACCTCAAGGTCCATCTTTTTGGTTAAATGATGATGGATGTATGATGGGTGCTATGTTAGATGCCACCAATTCTAGACCATCATCAAACTATCCACCACCAAATCCAACAAATCCATCTGAAGGTTTATATGATCCATTTCCAATGCCAGTTGATTACGTACAATAAATCATAATAATGTATCGTGGTGAATATAAAAAATTTTCTGCTGATGGAACTCTGAACGTATATTCAGCAGGAGATTATGTTTTATATCAAGGAAAACTTTGGAAAGCACAGTCTAATACAAACAGTGCTCCATGGGAAACAAACAATCCTTGGGAATTTACAGGTACTACGGAAACTTATATTTCAGACAGTATACCAATTAATCCCGTCAAAGGTCAGTTTTGGGTTACAAATGGCCGGATGTATGTTTACTATTATGATGGAAACGGTTATTCTTGGGTAGAAATGTAATGGCCAAGAAAAAAATTAAAAATCTCAATCGTAAACCAAATGAAAATGCCAGTTATTATTTTGTAGCACACGTTGATTCGGAGGGAGAAGTCACTCCTCTTCTACTTACAGATGTAGAATACAAAAAAGCAAAACAAAGAGCAAACAAAAATAAGGAAGATGTGCCAGAAGACTTTATAGTATTCAAACAAGCACATCGTTTATAAATATTATACTATGTCCATCATTAAAACCATTTTAAATTTTCAAAATGAACTTAGACTCCATCACTGGGGTACTAAATCCTATGCTGCACACAAAGCCCTAGGAAAGGCTTATGAGTCTATTGATGCTCTTTTGGACACTTTTGCTGAGACCTATATGGGTGCTCTAGGCAAGGAAGAACTAAAACAAATTAGTGAACTTCAACTAAATGGTCCTTATCGCACATCTGCAAATCAAGTATTGAATTCTTTTGAAGATTATTTGATGAATGAACTTCCAAAAGAAATAGATGACTCGCAAACAGAACTGTTAAATATACGTGATGAGATGCTTGGAGTGGTACAACAAACCAAGTATCTCCTAACGTTAAGTTAAGGAGTTACAGATGAAAATCCCAGAGCTAGTTTACGAAATTCGCAACTTGGCTCGCAAAGAAGAAGATCCAGTCAAAAAGGATCTTTTTTATCAATGCGCCAAATCAATGGAAATTCTTGGCAACCTTGCAAAGATATCCGACCTTGCTGTTGCAGAACATAATGCTGCTGAAAATCCAGCAGTAAATGAAGACGACAACATCAAATGGAATATTGATGATGTAACTTTAAAAATGCTTGAAGAGTACATAGATGACTTGGTGCACTATGGATTTATGGATAAAGATGATAGATGGCCCTATGGCAAACAACCATTTACAAAATTTGTATCAAAATATTTAAAATCTCAAATTGTAAACGATTCTAACACCGAATAAACCTTCGGTGGGATTGTTTTGTGACTCAAAACAGCCATATTTGATGGCATAATCTTTAAAACATACTTGCTATAGTATGGATTTCGCTTGTATGAGTGAAATTTACGAGTTTTTTCCATCAAAAAGTGGCTGTAGATGTACACATGGGCTCGTTTTGCGTACATTTTGCTGTTAATGGCTAGATTGAAGTCCTTGATGATCTTCATGGCTCGTCTTTCGCAGTCTCTCTCCATGGCTCGTACAATGAAAAAAGCTCGTTTTACCTTTTTGAGAGGATAATTTTTGCCTTTTAACCACGCATCAACAATGGTTGATGCTTCATAAGATTTGTTATAAATTTTAGAGCTGTTTATATATTGCAAAAAATGACAATATTCATGTACCAAAACCTGCATAAATTCATTTGCTTTGCCCGCAACGGCAATAGCCTTGCCAGATTCATCAAAATAGCCAGAACAACGGAAACCATCTACATTTACATGCTTTCCACGGCCAATAATAAGTTTCATACCGTATTCTGCGAGATGTTGCCTCACAAATTTTACGAACTGACGATTGCTCTGAGCCATAGGGCCTCCTTCAGTCAGAATTATTTAGGGAATTGCTTGACAGTTAGTATATGGGGTGTATATTATTGCAACTTCTTATAAGAAAGGAAAGTTTATGGAAATTACTACTGTTGATCGTCCGACCAAGATTCAGAGAGTGTTTGATTTTATGCGCAGCGGTGCGTCTTTGACTGCTGGCGAGGCTCGCAAGCGTTTCCGCGTTACTAATATGCGCGCAACGATGCATGATCTCCGTGAGGCTTTTGATCGCTTTGACATGAACTACACCGTAGTTCGTGAGACAAAGAATGGTCGTTCGTACTACCGTGTAGTCCGTAATCGGTCTCGTTAAATTTTAGTAAAGTTTGTAGCAACAAAAGCTCCTTTTAGGAGCTTTTGTTGTATTTGCGTATAAATATAATGTGAGATCTTCATATGCCTAAAAAAGCCTGCTGTCAATGTGTCGCCAAACGTTCTTGCTGCAATCCAACATTATATGAGAATTTTATTACATTGTATGGAAATACAATGTTAACTGCATCTCCCGTACATCCTACTGACATTCTAGTTTTAAGAATGAACAGACCGGGAGTACAACGAAATCCTGCATTAGTGTATGATCCACCAGTCAGTGGAACAGACCCTTGTCAATGTGACTGTTCCGGTTAATTAATAAATTTATTTTGGTATAAAATGGCATCTATTTTTTCAAATAATAATCAATCAAACTTTAAAGATACTCCACCTACAATAAGGTATGAGCCTAAACTTTATCAAGACACTTTACAAAAGTGTTCAGACATATACCCGCAAGAATGTTGCGATTGTATGTTTAAAAATGATACAAGTAATGATTGTTATCAAAGATTTGGAATTGGTTGTGAGCAAATAGCAAAATCAAAATGTGCTGAGTGTAGTGGTGCTTGTTCAAATATATGTGATCCAGATTACGGATCTGATTTGGTTCCTCCACCAAATCGTTCTTTGGCTACTTGCAATGAATTAATTGGTAATAATTGTATTAATTATTTAAGAGATCTAAATGTTATTCCTACCCCACAATTGGGTTCAAGTAATGAAATTGTTGGGATTGAATGCAGTCGTTTGATTGGATTATTATGTGGAAATAGTCCTTTTCAAACATGTAATGGTACTAGTGGATTGTGTTCAAGACCCGATCTACCCCCAATAAAAGACAGCCCATGTAAAGATTTTTGTAATAGGTGTCATCCCTGTCCTTCAGGTGGTTCAAATTCAGTAGGAGGAGCAACCGAACAATTAGATAATCCTGGAGGTTCTTCAGGAGAAGATGATGGCAATAATAATGGATGTGCCGGACAACCATGTGATCCCCCAGATCCAAATGACTGTAGGCAATGTATAGCTGGATTGGGAGTACCTAGATCAGAACCTCTAGATATAATGTATAGACATACTGCATGCCATTTTATATGGTATCCCCCGGAATATGCTTTTGGTGGAGATCCAAATGTCACGCAATGTCAGGGATTTCAATCACGTGGACAAGGTGGCGGAAATTCACGTGTTTTATCATGCAATCCAGATGCTACTCCAACTGGTAACGGGACTGTTGGAGCTTCTCCAAGTTTAAGTTTATTTGATAGAAGCTGTGAAGCTGGTTATAGTCCTGAATTGTGGCCTCTTAGACCTTGTAATTGTCGTAAATTTGCACATTTAAAAGGAGGATTGACAGACACTGTATTTAAGAGAGAAAATATTTCAACAAAACCATTTAGTTATGGTTATTTGCCTTTTATGAATCCCTTTGCAACACCAATGAATATAAGTGAAATTGGGTGTTGTTGGTGTGCATCCCCCGATAAATTGCCTAGTTCAGATTCTGTAAATGATAGAATTTTTGCCACATCGTGGCCAAAAGCTGCTCAAAAATATGGTGCAGGAAATTTTGGTGCTGCTGGTGCAGCATGTACGCCATACACACCGGGGGAAAATAATGATCCAGTAACATATAATTCAAAATATCAAAAATCTTGTTTTGCTTATGGCATATCACCCTATTTACAACGCCTTGCACTACTGGGTGATCCAAATTATGGGCCATATAAATCAGGGTTTGATATTTGGACTTTTGGTGGTACTGATCAAATAAGAGATTTGGGACCTTTATATTCTGTATATCAGTTTTTAAATATTACACAACCAGGTAGTGTAAATGAATATACTATAAAATATAGAGAAATTACTGGTCAAAAATCAAAATTAAGAGATTCTTTAGTTGGTTTTATAACACTAGAACATCATTTTGAAGCATGGGCACACAGATCAAATGATGGTGCTCTTCATCCAGATTTAGTACCTAATTTAAATCATGCAAATGTTTTAACAACTCCTTTTGAACGTGCTTATTCAGGATACATAACACCAGTTGGTGCTGCATCACAAGGAATATCAGCTAAATTTAAATATCATCCAGAAGAGGCTTTAAGATGGTCTTTAATGAGAACTACACCGAGAAGGTTTATGTATGTTGGTTCTCAAATACCACTATTTCATTTTGATTTATATGCATTTCAAGATTATTCTATAAATAATAATTACGTTGTTGGTGGCGGATATTTTGATTCGGCTAGATTTTTAAAAGCTTACTATAATTATTTTTATAGTTTATCTGAAAATCCTTCACAATCTCGTTCAAATGCTCCTACACCAATAAAAATTGGAGGTACGGTTTTAATTGATGATTATAACTATGTAATAGAATCATTAGAGGGAATGGTTGTTGCTGGAATACTTAGAGTAAAAGATCATGCTATTGATATAGCAACTGAAACAACTCAGATAATACAGTCAGCGAGTTATGATAATGATGGTGAACTTGTTTTAAATCCTTATGTATCTGCAGTTGTTGGTGGTGCATCTGGTTATATGGCTTTAGTAGAGTTTTTAGGAGTTGAACCTATCACAGGTTCAGTAACTCCAAAAATTATTAAACAAAAATTACTTCCAAATTTTAATGGAACTGGTAGTGAACCTACTAAAGATATGTTTATGTTTCCACGTAGAGCAACTTTGCCAGTATATCTTGAAGGAAATCGAGTAGCAGCATGGGGATGCAAAAATAATAGTTGCTCTGATTTTAATTATAATCAAAGTGTTGTGCCCGGGCGCCTGATACCGGGTGGATCTAATATTCCAGCCAATGAACAGTGGATAACAAAATCAATAGTAAGCGTATATAGCGGTTTAAATACCAACTATTTCATAACATATAATGGAAAAATTGCAGCATCTGGATATTCTTTAGATGGT
>Ga0049081_10000228_pt1 | contig 22173 bp, 15 predicted proteins | sample GreLakmeER78MSRF_FD_66717 | JGI IMG/M metagenome (GOLD analysis project Ga0049081, IMG submission 66717) | Freshwater lentic microbial communities from great Laurentian Lakes, MI, USA - Great Lakes metaG ER78MSRF | ecosystem: Environmental > Aquatic > Freshwater > Lake | place: Great Lakes...
TATGAACTTCTGCCCGAAAGCCGCCAAGCTCTCCCGGTCATAGGCGTCGAATTGGCGGGACGGAAATTGGCCCCCTACCAACTTGGTGGTGGACAATTGGTCGAAACAGATTTCTACTGCCATTGTGTAGCTGAGGATTCGTACACTCGGGATTCCCTTGTGGATGCCCTTACATACCAATCAAAAGCCTCCATGAGGATGTATGATCTAAATGAGATAGCCGATGCTGATGATTTCCCCCTAGATTACCGGGGTGTTCCAAACTCCGGGGCAAAAACTTACCCAGATCTATGCAGTAATTATGCTGGCAGAACCATGTATGTTAAAGATGCAAAACTAGACTCGGTGTACTCTCTTGGAACCCTAAAGATTGGCACTGTTAAAATTACTACTGAAGTAATTCATTTTGGCGTATAAATAGTTAGAAGTTCCTTTTTACTGGAGAAAATAAATGGCGTTTAATACAAGTTCAAATAAGCGTGTCTTCTACGCCACACAAGGTGTCGCTATTGGAGACATGGGTGCAACTGGCGTGAAAAACGCTTGGGGCACCAGCAATGCTGGAACCGATTTTAATGGTTCCGGCAATATGATCATCATGCACGGTCTTCAAAGTATTGGAGTTAATACTAACTTCAGTCTTGAAGCTGTGCAGGAGTTGGGCCAGCTTTCGATCTATGAGAACGTGGAAGAAGTTCCAGATATCGAGGCAACCTTCGAGCGGCTGCTGGACGGCTATACCATGGCCTATCATGCCGCTACTATTACCGCTAGCGATCCCACCCTTTCTGGCCGAGCCAACGCTCGTGCTGACCTGAGAATGGTTATCGGTCTTGATACTGATGCGGCTGTTTCAAGTGGCGACAATCTTGCCGCAGAGCTTTATTGCTCTGGCATGTACTGGTCATCTTGTGGGATTAGTCTTCCTACGGATGGTAACTTCACTGAGAGCTTGACCCTTGTGGGCAACAACAAGAAGTGGCTCACAGCAAGCGGTGTTGGGGTTCTTCTTGGTGCTGGTGTTGGTAGTACTGTTAGCACTGTATTCAATTTCGGAAGTGACTCTCCCAACTCACCAGACAGTGGTGTTCTCCGAAGAAATAACTTCCTGACTGGGACTACCCCAGTAAATCGCGGTGGAAGCACCTTTATAACTGTACTTCCTTCTTTCATTACTGGTGTTGCTAATAGCGGCACTACATATTCACAGACTTCTGCTAGCTCTTACAAGAATTGTGGGGCCATCAATACTAACGATGTTCACGTTCAGTCTATCAGCTTTTCGGTCGACGCCGGTCGCGAAGCGATCAACCAGCTTGGTACATACGCTCCATACTACAGATACGTGAACTTCCCTGTCAATGTAACAACTGAGATTGAGGTGATTGCAGTTGGTGGAGACAATATCGACGCTGTCGAAAACGTGCCTAGTGGTGGTAACTTGTCAAACCATACGATTCAGGTGTGTCTTGATGACTCTACTGTAATTCAGGTTGGCAACAAGAACAAGCTTACTAGTGTAAGCTATGGTGGTGGAGATGCTGGTGGGGGCAACGCCACTATCACATACTCAATGCAGAACAACAACGATTTCGTAGTTCTTCATTCGGGAGACCCGATGGGCCTTGAGAGCACCGAGTACTGGAAGTACTGGTTTACGTAGGCCTTAGCTACGTAAACTTTCGGATTGAATGGGGGCGAAAGCCCCCATCTTCGTATAGGACTTTAGGAGGGTGAAGCCCATCATACAGGAACTGCTGTCTAATACGACGCTGTTGGCTTTTAAAAAGCCGGTTAGGATCGCCAATTTCTCTCCCATAGAAAAGGCCGAAGCTGCTGCTTACGCTGAATGCGTCTATGACGAGTGCTTTGAGTCTGGGTCTTTCAGTAAAGAAGAACTGGGAGATTATCTCATAGAGATGGGGCTCTGGTCGGACGAAGAGGAAAACGACTTCTCCAAATGCCTTGAAGACATTCAGCAGATGAAGATGGACTATTACGAGGCTTTTGCACTAGAGACTCGTCGCAACAAGATCAAGCAAGCGATTAGGGCAAAGACTATGGCTCTAAATCTGCAATTCCAACAAAAGTCATATTTGGCAGATTATACCTGTGAAGCTGCCAGAAATGAAGCCTATGGGTTCTACTTGTTCAGAGACCGAGACTGCCCATTTTCTTTTTACCGCAAATTTACCCTGTCAAATCTCCCAGAAGATGAGATTAGGGCACTATATTTTGACCAAACTTGGCGGGCCATATGGAGTGTCTCTAAAGATCCACAAGCTATATTTGGGACTACACTTTCTTACCTCAATGATAATCAGCTATCTCTTCTTTACTGGAGTAAACTCTATGATAGTGTCTCCGAGTCAATGGATGCTCCAGCTAGTTGCGTAATGAAAGATCCAATTGCTGTTGATGGATGGTTAGTGAAGCAGAACAAGAAAAGAGAAGCAGAAGATAAGAAAAATGCTCTTCCAAGCCAGAATGCTGGAGAGGTATTTGTCATGGCCTCTAGCCAGAAAGAGATCAAGGAGATCAATAATCTTAACAGCAGAGAAGGTAAGCAGATTCTAAAGTCTAGGGCTAAAGATTTAGTCGCCAAAGGCGAGCTTGATGAGCGTCAGTTCTCACACGTAAAACAAGAGATAGGCATCAAAAAGAACGAATTAAGTTTCAGAGGCAAATAAATTTGCCTCAATAAGGATTGAGGGGTTAAAATGGGAAACGGGGCAGTACAACTTTATCAGGCGGTGCGGAAACGCATCATGACAACTATGATTGGGGCTCTTGCAAGTTTGGAAGAGTTCAAAGAAATTTTTGAGGAGGATGAATATGAAGGACTAAGAAAAGACATTTTGGACAAGGGCCATTTTCAGATCAGGGAATTGGAACGGGACTTGGACGGGTACGACATCAAATACAAGACAGTTTACTTTATGCCACTTAGGAGAGATCATGGAAAATAGATTCACGGTTGGGGAAAAAGATTATTTCATCAAGGTATCAGCAGAGGCGATGACCGAAGGGAAAAAGGCACATAATAGAGCCTTCAGACAAGCCCTTGAGGATGGAGCACTACTGCGAAAAAGCCTAACAAAATATATGCGAGAGCAAGGGGCTTGGGATGATGAGAAGGAATCCGAGTATCAGGATTATATCAAGAAGATTAGCGATCTAGAGTATAGGCTATCTTCTGGAAAGATGAAGATTTCTGAGGGGAAGAATCTTGCTGTAGAATTGTCTAAGTGTAGACGAGAGTTTAGAGATCTTATCTCTGAACGAAACACTATGGACTCTAATACTGCTGAAGGACAGGCAGATAACGCAAGATTCAATGCTTTGGTCTGCACCTGTGTGTTCGACTATGACACGCAGAAGCCAGTTTATTCTTCTATTGACGACTACCATAAGCGTGGCTCAGAAGATCTGTCTATCTCGTTAGCATCTAAGTTCGCCAATTTCCTATATGGGATTGATGAGAACTACGATGACAATCTTGTAGAGAACAAATTCCTTAAGCGATTCAAGCTCATCGACGAAGACGGCAGGTTCCTTGATAAAGAGGGCAACTACGTAGATGTCGATGGTAATCGAGTTGACAAGGATGGTTATAGGCTAGACGCTGATGGAGTCCGTGTAGACCTTAATGGCCATAAGCTCGGTTCTAACATAGACACAGCAGAATTTGAAGAAGGCTAACTACATTGTTCAACCTAAATGCTGTCCTAAATATTGTTGGAGCGAATACGGCCTCTATTCGAGGGGCCGTATCCGAGATTAACACCGAAATGGATCGTGGTACGAGAAAGGCTCGTGGCTTTGCCGATACCATAGCTCTAAAAGGAGTCAACTTAGGAGCATATACAGCGGCTTCTCTCGCTGTTATTAAGCTAACTGAGTCTATTTCGGTAGCGACGAGGGACGCACTTAGATTTGAAGTCGAGATGGCCAAAGTTGCTCAGACTGTTGGTATTTCTACAGAAGAGGCCAAGAAGCATGGAGATGAGATAAGGAAACTGTCTGTTCTCTATGGGCTTTCAGCCCCTAAAATTGCTGAGACGGTAAAGGTGTTGGGTCAGGCTGGCTACACACTTCGTCAAGCTAAAGAAGCTGCTGATAGCTTAGCCCAAACTACTTTGCTTGCTTCCTTTGAGAGTATTTCAGACACAACCGATGGTCTGATTGCTGTTAATAAGCAGTTTATTGATACAGTGGGAAAATCTGCTGAAGTCTTGAGCGTGTTCAATGTTGTATCTAAAAAGTACGCTGTTGAATCTGCTGACTTGGTCGAGGTCGTTAGAAAGGCTGGGGGTACGTTTTCCGCTACCGGAGGTAGCCTTGAAGAACTTTTGGCCGTTTTTACAACTGTGCGAGATACAACGAGAGAAAGTGCTGAAACTATCGCGGTTGGTTTGAGAACCATCTTTAGTAGATTACAGAGACCTAAGACTATCGAGTACCTTAAGCAGTTCGGTATTGAGCTGGTCAATCTAGAGGGGCAATTCGTTGGGAACTTTGAGGCGATTCAAAGAATCCAGAGGGGCCTTGACGCTTTCAATGTAAGGCCGGGATCGGTTCAGTTCGCCGAAGTTGTAGAGAAAATTGGCGGAGTATTACAGCAATCGAGAGTAATCCCATTGTTGACTCAGGGTGCCAAGTTACAGCAGGTTTATTCTGATGCACAGTCGGCAACTAGTGAAACCGCTTCCGACCTAGCAAAAGCCCAAGATACTCTTTCTTTCAAAATTGCACAGACACAGCAAAATTTTGCAAAGATGATTGGGGAAATAGCAGGATCTGATGGATTTGACACTTTGGTTCGCGGCGTTCTGTCAATGACAAATGCCATGATCCATTTTGGCACAGCAATTAAGGACGTGCTACCCCTAGTTTCTGCTTTACTGGCACTAAATCTTGCTAAGTCCGTGGGAAGACTGTCGCTTGGAGGGCTTGGGGGGCTTGGGGCTATAGGTGGCAGAAGATTCGCTAGCGGGGGGTTCGTTCCCGGAAGTGGGAATGGAGACACTGTACCGGCTATGCTGACGCCGGGTGAGTTCGTTATTCGCAAGAGTGCGGCTCAGGCTATGGGGGCTGAGGCTCTGCATGGGATCAATAAGTATGCTAAGGGAACTGGTCCAAGAGGAGTTCAGCCTTCTCCAAAGAAAAAGACAGAACGTCCAGAAGGTTATTTCAAGCAGAGTCTGCGGGGAATAAATAATCAAACACTGTCGTGGGATGATGTGACTAAAGAGGATAATCAAGAATTATCTTCTACTGCAAAAGGTGCCGTTAAGGGGATCATGTTTGAAAGATTTTTAAGAAGAAGGCTTGGGAGAAGCGACACTAGTACAAACGACCGTCCAGACTTCCCGGGCTTGAGCCCAAAAGAAAAGACAGCCCTTGGGATACCAAGTAATCAAAGATTTAATTCTGCTGAATCAAAGCTAAGAAAAACAAATAGTACTCCTAGACTAGATCTTGGAGAAGCTATTGTTTATGGGTACGCAGATGGCGGTCATGTAGGAACCGACACAGTTCCAGCTCTACTTACCCCCGGCGAGTTCGTCGTTAACAAGAAATCCGCACAAGCGTTCGGGTATGGCAATCTTCACAATGTCAATAAGTATGCTTCCGGCGGTACAGTAGGGGTACAACGATTCGCGGGCGGTGGAGCAGTTGGAGCAGTTGGAGCAGTTGGAGGAGTTGGGGGGATATTGCCGGGTCTTGAGGGCCTTGGTGATTTAGCTATTGTTGTTAACCAGCTTATTCCGGCCTTAGGGAGTATGACATCCAGCTTCGCTAAATTGTCAGTTGCTGCATCTATTACTACGTCAGGACTTTCGGGCATATTTAGTGCTGGCAAAGGTGTGTCTGACTTTTTTACCGCATATAAGAATGAAGCTAAGAGACTCTCTGATGTTAGAGATGCTGAAGTTGCCGCCTATGTAGAAGGAAATCTTAAGCTTAAGGCAACCAGAGTAGAACTCGCTGCGGCTAGAGCTACTGCACTTGCAAATCCTATCGGAATGAATAAATCAGATAGAGATTCTGCTGAGAAAGCTGCTAGACTATCTGTTTCAAGACCATCGTTCGGACCCGGTTCTGAAGCTCCAGTTCTCGACCGAAGGGGGGCTATGGAAGCTAAGACAAAAATAGGGCAAGCTATAAAAGACTTGACTGCCACGTATGGTGCTGGAAGCGAAACAGTAAAACGAGCCATAGCCATTCATGAATCCTTATCTGGTAATCTGAAGGATCAGTCTGATGCGGTAGTTAAATATACCGAACTAGCACTTAAAGGGAATGCAGTACAGCAAAAATTAATAACTACTCTTGAAGAAAGAGAAGCGGCAGAATCGAAAGCCGTAACAGAGGCGTCAGCCAAGATCAATACTGGAGGAATTAGGGGTAAAATAGGGGCAGGATTTAGGGCATTAGCAGCCGATGGACCAGAAGGAAGTGAGGCAAAAGCCGCAGGCGATGCCCTAAGAGCGAAGGTTCAATCGCATATAGCTACCGCAGGAACTGCGGTTATAGCAGCTTCAGCATATTTTGCTACTTCAGCTAGAACCGCAGCACAAGAGTTGAACTCTCTTTCTAATGCGGCAGTCGCGGCTGGCAACTCACAGGAAGCGTACGACCAGTCTATAGCTGCTTCGGAAAAAGAAGCTCAAGCTGCTGGTATAGAAACTGGAACCTCCGCTGGGGGAGTTATTGGTTCGACTGTGGCCGGAATAGCTGGGGGTATAGCCTCTTTCTTCTTCCCGCCACTCGCTCCTTTGATTCCACTCTTTATATCACTTGGCGGCGTAGTAGGGAGTGCTATTGGTGGAATTTTAGGCTTTGCTGGGGCGATCACGGCGTTTACAGACTTTCTAGGTTTCACAAACTCTGAGACAGATGCTAAGATCAAGGCTCAGGAGCAGGAAAGGTCTGCAGCACTCGTTAAGGCTGATAAGATTTCTTCTACTGCTCTCACCAAGAGTTCAGATATTAGAAAGTTCGACCCTAAGGCTGCTGATACTATTCTATTCAAGGGCATTCGTGATCTTATAGATCACAATGATGCCGAATTACAAATCACAAATCAGGATGTACAGGAACAAGCTAAAGCCCTATTCACCGCAGCAAGTTCTTCCATTGAGGAGCTTTCGCATAAAACTGAGAACGCTGGAAAAAGCTTTGCACAACTGTCTGCAGAAAATCATGATCTGTTTGTCGCGTGGCAAGAGTCTGGAGAAATAATAGAGGGCAATAATGCAGTTATGCAGGCACAGGTAGCCCAGCATAACGCAGTCGCGGCAGTAGTCAATAAAGAAAAGCAGGTAAGAGAAACCGCTATTAATGTGCAGTTGCGACAACTAGCAATTCAGGAACGTGTCAATCAGTCATTACTACGAATGGACAAGGTGACGAATGCACAAAGTGCGCTAATGGGCCAATTGGATGTTGCTCTGGGTGGAGGACTATCATCCAAAGAAATTGGGTCAGATCTGAGCAACATGGACTCAAGGAATACGGATAGTGATGCGTACAAAAGGGGTCTTGACGCTGTTGCCCGTATGGGGCCAGAATTTGCTGAAAAAACCCTCGCCATATCGAAGGCTCTTCCAGCTTTTAGAGGTATAGGCACAAGGGTCACACAAATGCAGGATGCTGATAAGGGACCAGAGGAGATAAAGGAGGAGCTATTAGATATTTTCAAGCAACAGGGGCTATCAACTGGAATGATAGATGGTCTGTCTTCATTGTTTGATACTATGAAGGACGGTATAGATCCTAGCACTATTGAAGCAGCTATGATCGATGCAACAGTTAAGCCACTAGCTGACGGCCTAGAGCCAGCTAGAAAAGCTATTAATCAGCAGTTGGATGATCAACTCAATATCCTAAAGAAACTATCTGAACTAGATCAGAGTAGATTAGCCATTGCTCTATCTGGATTCGAGGCGAGTCTTAAAACATCTAGAGCTATGGATAAGATCTTGGGTATAGAAGCTGACCCAATGGCAGAGCGTGGAGCTAGAGTGCTCAAGGGTGGCATCAACCTACAAGGAACTAGCTTGCAAGGTATGCCGCTTACTGGTGAGGCACGAGACATAAGCAGAATAGCGGACCAGATAAAGCAAAACGAGCTTAAAAAGTTGGACATAGAAAGACAAATTGGAGAAGCCGATGCTAATACAAAGTTTGGCCTACAGCAAGAATTTACCGATCTAGCTAGTGAGACAGACAAGCTTAAAGCAGCTATGTCCGCACTTTCAGATGTCAGCGAAGAGAATGCCGCCCTTGAAGAAAAGCTGGCAAAGAGTAGAGCTAATCGTGAGGCCGTAAGAGGAGCCGCGACTGACCTAGCATTTGGAACCAATAATGATAGAAGACAATTTTTCAAGACCCTAAACCAAGCTAGAGGAGTTGCCTTTACTGGCAGTGCTGAGATAGTTAATCCTGAAGATAGAGGTGCGGTAAAATCATTCCTGACTACGTTTAAGAACCTACCAGCTTTTGCTGGCGGGCAGACTGGCCAAGAAGTTTTAGACAGTGCTACTAAAAACTACTTAGTTAATCAGCTCGGAGTTCCATTAGAGCAAGTAGATCTTGTGATGAAAGACTTCACTCGGTCTGAGATGGACACAGTAGAGCTTATTCGTGAGAATCTCACCATAGACGAAGTACGTAATAATTTGTTGGCGGATATTCTGGCTGCTATTAGTCGAGATGTAGGATTCAATGCACCCAATATGGCTCTCCCAAGACGCGGTCCAGCAGGTGCCTTCCTAGGACTAGCTGGATTTGCCACTGGGGGGAAGGCGAGTAAGGGTGCATCAGCCATATTTAAACCTAAGGGGACAGACACTATTCCAGCTATGCTGACTCCGGGAGAATATGTGGTATCTGCCAAATATGCTCAAAAAAATAAGGGGCTATTGCAGGCTATTAACTCTGGCAAAACTGAATATTTGAGCGGTGGAAGCAAAGATTCTAATGCATGGTCTCGTATCAAAAGTGAAGACCTTGATATAGGATCGATTGGAAAAAATCGCGTAGCCGAAAATAATGTAGCCAAAGAGATATCAAAGGGCTTTAAATATAGAAATGGATCGATATATGACCCAAGTCTGAAGGCTAAGCCTAGGGCAATTCAGCCACAAGAACAAGCATATTCTGTTCAACCGTATGTCCCTCCAGTGATAGCAGAACCGAAAGGTCCAAAATCAATATCTGAGCTACAGCAAGAGAGGGCCGCAGTTGGAAGTGGCCCGAGAGGCGATGCTAAGAGGGGTAGACTTGATAAAAGGATTGGGATCTTAAAGGATCGTGCAGCAGAGAAGAGAGACAATAGAGAAGCTAATGAACTTAAAAACAAGCTCAATCCTCAGGCTCCTACTCTGCCACCAAACGTACAGACTCAAGTGATGTCAAATTTTGGACCAGCTTCTGGCAGTATCCCTAGCGTCCCAAGTATTCCAAATTCAGGCCAGAAGCCTAGACAAGGTCCAACAGAATTCATGTCTGGCCGAAAAATCGAGCACAATGGAGGCTTATTCGCTCAGGCCCCACAGGGAGCCTCTGGATCTTCTGGTGGACAGCAGGACTTTAGTTCATTGACTTCGTCTTTGGAGGCATTTAATGCTGGATTTAGCACATCCGTTAAAGAACTTGTTAATATGCCTAAAGAATTTAAGCACAATATAACAATTCCCCCAATGAGTATTACATTAAATGGTGCTGAGTTTATTGCTAGACTTCCAGAAGCTATGAGGGAGGCAATCGTCGCCCAGATCAATAAGCAGCTTCCTGAAGTAATAGCAAAGACAACACAGTCTCAAGCAACGGGAATGGGGCCAGTAGCCTAAGGACTAATTAAATGCCAGTAAAGATAAACTCATTTTTTATTACGCCAGCCCCAGTCGTGACCTTTGAAAAGGTCTTCACTAGGAATGTGAATGGGGTATTTGGGGCAGATTATAACATCACCTTAAATGGCCAATTTCTTGCCTACAAAGGGAACCCAATCTCGACAGCGGGCGTGGTGAGCCTGTCATCGGATGGAGTCTATGGCACCTACTCATCTGAAGATGATCCTATCTATAATGTGGCAGACACTGGGCTACTAGATACGATCATGAAGAAGCAGGAACAGTTAAGAAGCTTAGTTTCTAGTGGGCAATCAACTGGACTACCTCTTTTACTTGAAGTTACTGGTTTTGGTAGCACTGATGGGCTCAAGGCCTATTGCGACGTAGAGAATATATCATTCGATGACCAATCTAGGTGGACAACTAGATGTGGTTATACGATTGTTCTTAAGACTAGCAACTTTACTGAGTCGGCAAATGATCTATTCGACAACAACTCGTCAGAAGATGCGTTTGATTACTACATCTCTGAAGCTTCAGAAGACTGGTCGATAGAAGAGTCTGCCACCTATACGGCCACTGCCGCTAATGCAGAAGCTCAGAATAAGCTATTTAGCATTTCTCACACAGTATCGGCTGTCGGTAAAAGAGTGTACGAGAATGGCACGATGACCACAACCCCACTGCAACAAGCAATGGGCTACGTCAATGATGCGATTGGACTTGGCAGGGACAACATCCCAACCTCTTTATTGCCAATTATAGTCGGCCTCGATATCTATGACAGGAAGCTAGTAGAGACAACCAATAAATTTACTGGCTCATATCAAGTAGCAGAGACTTTCACGCTCGGCCCTGCGGGGCAACCTGCTACCGAGTCAGTCTCTATCAATATAGAGCAAGATCTTGGTTCGATTGTCAGAATCTCTATTAACGGGAGTATACAGGGGCTTCGGACCAATGAGGTCTCCGATACTTCAGTTGATAGTTATGCCAATGCTGTTGCGTATTGGGACTCTATTACTAGTAATATATACGATCGGGCTAATAGTTATCTAACTGGTGGATGCAGCCTTAACACTGTACCATCGTCCACGTCGATTGGTAGAAATATAACAGAGGGGATTATCACATATAACTATTCCTATGATAATCGCCCAGCTAATATTATTACTGGGGCACTTTCTGAGGATATCCAGATCTCTGATACTTATCCGGGGCAGTTGATCAATGTTGTACCCGTCATTGGCCGTAGCCAACCTATAATACAGTATATCAACTCACGTTCTGAATACAAGAGGTCCTTGCAAATAACGGCCAATATGCCATTCTCTGGGTGCGTTGCTATTAAGCCCCCAGTTGAAGATCTAACAACCATATTTGATCTGTATAAGCCATCTGGAACTAAAGTATACTACTCGGCACCATCAGAAAGCTTCAATCCTAAGACCGGGGCTTATTCGTATTCGATTGAGTGGACTTTTGAAGGATAGGACATGATTGAACCTTTTGGAACTGATACTGGGGAAGCTAATCCTTTTGCCCTTCAGACTCCTATTTTTCTAGGACTAACTGTCGTAGACTTCTCATGCAATTCAAGCTGGGATTCACAGGGTGGCCAATGTAACATAAGACTTATACAGGATGAGGGTCAATACTTAGAAAATGCCCTAGTTGGTTCTCCCCAGTATTTCGAACTGATATCGATTGATAATGAGCCAATCTTCAGATTTTATGGCATTCTCATGGACATGTCCAGAGAGGTGAATGCTTCGTCTAAGACGTATACTGTTACTCTGCAGTCTCCTACGCTCTTACTAGAAGCTCCATCACTAATCCTAGATAGTTTCGCTGGTTTCGGTGGGGCACTTGAGGCATCTGGGCCGAATGTTCCGACATGCTTGGATTTTGGCAGTAAGAATTCGACAATAGATATTACCAAGGTTTACAATATCCTCAATCTATTTGGGGCATTTGAAAACGACACAAATGGACTTCCGGGGGCGGGATTTGGTAGGTCAGTCGTGAATCAGCAAGGTATGCGAGTAGACGCATTTGCCTACGCACTTGACGAGATCCTCAATGGGAATCCCTACATTACCCCATCTCTTGGTAGTAATATTATATATGGGGCCGATTCATACATCAATAGTAATGCCTATGCTTACAACTTTGATATATATGGGTTCTTAAATCAGGTCGCTTCCTTTTTACCGAGTGACTATCGGGTTCAAGCAACTACGATCATGGACTTTGTGACCGAGGTTTGTCAGCAGAGCAACCATATTTTCTATGTAGATCTACTCAAGCCAGAGACTGCTGGTAGCGTCTTCTTCTCTGAGGGCCACGTATCTACTAGGGTTCCGCTATTAACGCATGCTAACACTGTCTATGGTGGCCAGATTGTCGTCATAACACAGAATAGGAATAACTCGGCCCCTACTAAGTTTCCCCTATCTGCTTATGTGGTTGGTCGAGAGGCCTCTGATAAATTGGGGGGTCTTGGCCAAATAGAAGATCTTCCATTAGATATAGGCATGACGGGATCGGCTCATCCAGACGGACCTCCGGTTGCTTCATCACCATATGGTGGTTCTGTGCCGGTTGAGAATATCACACCGGATGAATTAGAGAGGTTCATTCAAACCAATCTTAAGGTTAGATTGAACTCAGGAGCGATTTCTGCTAAGTATGTTGTTGGTGGATATCAATCCAGAATCAATTATGTCAATTCTTATGGTATCAATAGGAATAAGGCCCCAGAAATATATGGCAGCACATGCTACTCTAGTCCGCCAGCAGATCTTGACACATCACCAGACGTCTATTGGTATTGGGGCGATATCAACGTATCTCTCAGAACTGGTGTTCAGGTTCAAGCTGTCCCAGTCATAACACCCATCCTAGATGATGTCACAAAAGGATATCAAGACCTAATTGCCGTAGATATATTTGAATTTGTGGGCGATCTTACTATCGATAATTTAGTTAGAGGTGGCATTTATCTAGCCTCTGTACTAGAGATGGAAAATGCAGTACAGAGCTATGAAGATTGGCTCCAATATCTATGTAAGTACAAGATGGACAAAGTGGTTGCTATCAAAAATTCATTTCCACTAACTACTATTGTCAGAACTCCGATATTCCGTGGAGAAGATCCTGACCTCTATATGAACTCACTAAGAAATAATGGGGTAACAGCTTACTCGAATACACAAACGAAATCTGATAATACTAAGCCGTTCGTTATAGTGGCAGATTTTGAGACTAATTTTCAGCAAGTAAATGCTTTTGCAAATATGCTTTGGGAGACAGTAAAGACAATAAGCGAGACTCATTATGGGAAAACATTTGCGGTTAAGGGTCCAGCCTTTACAATTAAGCAAGATAACAATGATGAGAGCCCACTAGGATCATATATAAAGAGTTGGGACATATCTCAGGATGGATATCTAGACCCACTTTCATATCCAGTATATGAGGCTCCAGATGGGAATTTTGTCAAGGGCGGCAGAGTATCTGCATATGCGAATTATTACTCAGTCACGCCACCACTGCATGATACTGAAACTGCTGAGCCGATGTCTCTCGAAGTCACTCCTGCTATGAAGGTTATACAGAGGACATACTCAGATCCAGACTATGCAGAATTTCGCCCGGATATACCTATCTCTTTTAAGAACTTCAGCAATGACGAAAAGGTGGTCAGGCCTACTAACAATAACCGCAGCTTAATTGCCGTACCATTAGAGGTAGCAGAAAATTATATTCTAGTTCCAACTACATATTTTACGTTCTATAATCCCCTAGTAACACACGTTTCGCCTAATGCGTCGGTGGACTATCTGGCGGGTCTTATAGTTCCCATGAATGGTCTTGGATGCACGCCTTTTGTTAAATGTTCTACAAAGGGTGTCTTTTCTGTGTTTCCAGATTATGAAATTGAAGAGGCCGCAGAGGCAAAACAAGCTGAAGAGACAGGAGACTCAAGCGGGTTTCAATTGGGACTCAATGAGAAAAAACAGAGCGTGAAGGCCCTAAACTCAAAAGACAAGGAAATCAAAACTATAAAAATGGCTGTTACTCCAAAGAGTTTTGGAATTCCCCAGCAGTCTAACCGTTATGTCTACGGACCATGGGCTACAGAGACTACTACCCCATATGGATCAAAAGTTGAGTATGTCCGAGAAGAATCTCTCGTTCCTGAGAACTATATTTTGCCAAGTGATGTATCGTTTGGTGGAGCCACAGTCACTATTACCTCTGGTTATGATGGAATGAACGCGGTTGGAAGGTTAATGGCCAACACTGTAGAAAACTTTGACTTTCTTTTTACTGAAGAGGGCTCTCTTTCTATAGTAGGATATCCAAGAGTTACGCATTTAGGTCAAGCGTTGATTGATGGTGGCCCTCTAGTATCAGACATATCAGTAAATATATCAGCAACTGAGGTTATTACCTCATATAATATGACGACTTTCGCTCCAAAGTTTGGAAGAGCTGGTAAGTACTTGATTGATAAGTTAACAAGACTTGCTAGGAGGATAGAAAATGGCAAATGATGCTACTTTAGCAAGGTCAGAAACCGAGATGCATCTTGTTATGACCGGCAGAGTAGCTAGTCATACAATAGGATTAAATGGAGTTACCCAGAATATTGATGTTGTCGAAATTGGCACATCTACGATAGAAAAGGCAATTTCTGCTGCCGGAAGAGACATAGACAATATTGGTATGGTGAGCATGGACTCGCTATTTTGTCCATATTTTATTGGATTGAGTTGGGAAAATCATGAATCATTACCATCTTGGAAAGAGCCAAATTCAAGTGGGATAACGTCAACTAATTTAAATCCCTTTAACCCATCTAAGTTAATGACTGATGCTAATATTTTTTATCAAGCTGGTCCAAATTTAGCAATCTATAACTCAGTAGAAACTCTTGGAGAAGGTGATTTTTGCCAATTTAAAAACTTAGTTCCGGGTGATCAGAGCGAAGTATCGCTGAGGTTAGATTCTGTTAAGGCTGTTGGATTTAAATCTCCAATGGTTCTTACTGGTTGGGGATATAATACAGAGGGAAAGCCAGTACCAGCAGATACGGGCAATCCAAATGTTTTTAGAAATGACGCTTTTAGAAATCCGTCTGGCTGGAAGACAGGACCAGTTGATCTAAGGTGGGATGATGATAAAGAGATGTGGGTCGGCTTTTGCGAAAGACTTCAGGTTATTTTTTCTGAGGATTTGATGGCGGCAGTAAATACTAAAAGAGATCCAAGTACAGCAAAAGCTAGAATTCTACGTAAAAAAACAAATGGCGATCTGAAGTTATCACTAGATGAAGTCACTGTTGTGAATCGCTTTAAGAATATTTCTATTGACTCTGGCGTTTATGCAAAAATTGAATATATTAATGGTGAATGGCAACCATACGCGGCTGACTGTCCAAGCGATTCTATGAGCGAATAAGGATAATATTATGCTTATCGGTTGTTGCCATTGTGGAGAACCACCTAGCGAATCAATTCCACCTAGCGAATCAATTCCACCTAGCGAATCAATTCCACCTAGTGAACCACCCATCTCTGAATCTTTCGAAGAAAACCGTTGTGGATACGTATGCGCAAGTGGAACTTTTACTGGCAAATCAGATACAATTATTTTGGATATATCTAATGATGGCGTATCATCTGGTGCTTGGAACAGTGATGTATATGAGGAATACTATGGTGACGGAAGACCTCCAAGATTCATAGCGTGCCCAGATGGTGCTCCAGAGTGCTTATGTGACCCTTGCTCTGTATGGTTCGAAATGTCTGATGGTAATTGGTTTTTATATGACATGTGCTACGGAGGAGATGGCTCATTACCTTGGGAAGGAAGTACTTATATTGGAGTAAAGATTAATGGGGAATATCTCCAATATCCTATTTCAAGTCTTAATTTTTTTCCCGACGTGGACTACGAAGAATGGTGTCTTATTTGTCTCCCACCTAGCTTATCCACAATTGCTGATGGTACTGCTGGATGGTTAAATCCTACTCTTACGTATTGTGGTGGAAATCCAAATAATGTTTTCGGGTGTATTGTAGCTAGCTGTACTCCGACAATAACTGAGGATAAAGTAAGATATAGGGATCAAAGAAGAGCATTAGGTGGTGGCTCTGTTACGCTCACAAGAAAATATTATTCAATAATTAGAGATGATAATACCTATAAAGCTATCGGCGATCCTGATCATTGGCTCACTGGCACTGGATACTCAGAATTACTAGATGTTTGGATCAATAATAGATCGTCTCGCCAGTGGAATTCTGGCGACTACGCAATATTACAAGGCGAGTTTGAATCTCCGCCAAATTTTTATAATGATAGAGAGATGTTTGATGATTTACTGGCTGAAGATGCGGCTGGTGGTGTAAATGCTAGTACTCAAAGTATTTACGAATACCCTATTGGGTTTTTGAGTCTATCAACATATTCTTGTGCATATATAGCTTGGTCAGAAGATGAAACTCATATTAGTATCATGTATTATAATGAAAATACATTTGGTCTTACTTCATATCCAAAATATAAATATTCTGATGATGTATTAAATATATTCAGAATTGCTATGTCAAATTTGGGCAGACCACCGATTGGGCATTTTGAAGCTTTTAACGCTTATAATTGGCAATGGTTTATTGGTAAATATCAAGTTGGTTCTGGCAGCGCACTTTGGGAATATGACGACGCACGATATGTCCGTCCTAATTTTCCCCTACCGGCAAAAAGGTTTTTTAACTGGATTGGTGTTTCAGGTTACGATGGGGTAAGTCCAGCTTTTTGTGATCTGGTTAAAAATAGAACCGAATGGACTGCAGAAGCCGCAGCAGGAATGGCTAAAGCATGGACGGCTCTCTCGCTAATAGCTCCGTGTGATGTCTGCTATGGTGGAGATTCATGGGACGTATATAGCGCATTATTTCTAGAGGCAGGAGCGCAAACCAATGCACTTAACACAATATATACAAGCATTAATAGCGGAACGAGATGGATAGGGGGGCACCTATGGGTTAATTGTACTGTATATTGGGGAAATCGAGATGAGTGAGCCAATAGAAGAAAATTTTACAAACGATGATGTTATTGAATTAAGTAGGCTTTATGGAGATACATCTTCATGGCCAACTTGGATTAAGTATCCTGAAGTGCTTTATAGAAATACTTATCCAGATACGGTTGTCTTCAGGCCCGGAGATGAGCCCATAGTTGCAAATTCTGGTGAGACCTGCTCTATCGGGCCTAATATATTTATACTGAATTCTATAGTTGAAGACAACGAATCATCTTTTTTAAATGGGTCATTCACTCTAACAATATCAAGCTCTCCTTCAGGAGTTAATGGCGAATGGGCATGGGAATCTTATTTTAGGGGCTTTGTTGATTATACGATCAATGCAGAATCCAGCGACTCTCCACTTTGGAGATTGACAAGATCTAATGGAAAAGCAGTCTTAAAAGCTAGTGTAAAGCAAGGTATAGACTTACCAGATTTTACATGGGAACATGATGGAGAATGGGATTGCTTTGGATCTAATGCATTAATACAATTATCTGGATCGTCCGAATCGTCCGAATCGTCTGAGTCATCTGAGTCATCTGAGTCATCTGAATCATATGGATCATCTGAAAGTGAAAATATCTTCCCAAGAATATACACATATGTTTATCCTTTACAATATGACGAATTTACAATTTCTAAAATTCTGAACGATAGAAGATTGTCATTATCACGTATACTCTCGTCAACTTTTATACCTCCTATTGAAAATGTAAGTGAAAGCGACTTTTCCAGTGTCGATCAGAATATGCCGTCTGACTTTATATAAAAAATTAAAATAGGAAAATATATGATATGTAAATTCGGAGAAGTTAAAGGGGCTATGACAACATGTTCTCATGAGTCTATGGTGAAAAATCCAATTGTTCCCAATAGTTTTTGTTCACAATGTAGATTTCGTAGTCCAGTGGAAGAGTCTGGAGATAATACTTTTAAAGGATTGGGTGATATATTTGCGGCTGTATCTGCATCAGTAGGAATAACTAAAGATAGAGTGCAAAAAATTACTAATCTTGTTGGAATAAAAGATTGTGGCTGTAGTCAACGTCAAGATGCTTTAAATAAGATTTTCCCATTTACTAAGTAATTATATGTCAGAATGTAAATTTTCAATAATTCCAAATTTGCATCCTCAGGAAAATTTTTCTTGCATCCACCCATCAGTTAGAAAAATTGTCAATAAAGATATTTGTTCAACGTGCAGTTATTTTATGCAGAATAATGATAAGCCATTTAGCTTTCGAAATGGAGAAGCTTTTCTTTTATCTGCTCCGGACCCTCCTAAAAAAAAATCTCCATGCACTAGTTGCAAAGAAGTCAAGAGGGCAAAAAATACTGATGGTCATACTCAATTTGTTTGGCCATATTGGCACGGGGGGGCGATAGGAGATGAAATTCGTTTTTCTGTAAGATCAGTAGAAACTTTTTTCGAGGGGAAAACTACATGTACAATAATTGGAGATAAGCCACCATGGTTCTTTGGTCACTATATACCGCAAAAGAGGGTAAACAGAAATACGCCGAATAGACCATTTAGGGATATGCTCTCTAAAGTAAAAACAATGGCTGAGCATAAAGAAATTTCAGATAATTTTATATGGATGATGGATGATATATACTTAATCAAACCATGTAACCTTGATGATTTGAAAGTTCCTCGCGCTATAGAATGGAAAAAATCTGAAAAAAATTCTTGGCAGCGTAGAAAATCTTTCACTATGAAAGCATTAGAGTCATTAGGAAGAACTACTTATGATTATGCTACTCACTTACCACATTGGGTAGAAAAGAATAAACTTTTTCAGATTTATCAAGAGTTTAATCTAGATGAAAATACTATGCTTTGGGAAATCTTATACTGTAACACATTCAGGGAGGAACCAAAAAAAACCTATCCGTTTTTTAAAAGAATTTCACAAAATTACACAACTGAACAAATAATAAAACTAACAAAAGAAGCAACAATATTTAATCATACATCTAATTGTTGGTCAAAACCAGTTAGACAATTTTTACTAGAATTACTGCCAAAAGAGACAGCTTCTGAAAATTTTCTTCAATTTGAAGCGGAATCTAATAGCCCAAAATCATTTAAAAAAAATCGTAATGTTAAAAGGCGTCCTCCAGAGACCCATAGAAGACACATCGAGAGGCAGCAATGATTCCCAAAACGTTTGATATGATTCGCGGAGACTTTGCGAGAATGCTGGCTGAATTCCATCAGCCAGTGATTGATACGGAGTCCGCATGGGAAGTCGTTGTTACTTCGGTGTCCGGTTGGAAAATGCGGATTGACTTTGATATGGCTAGCGGTGGCGGGCTGATCGGAATTGATTGGATCGAAAGCCCGCAAGGAGAAAGACGCGAAGTGGCACAGATGGACGACTGGCACTCAGGCTGCTGTCATGGTTTCATAGCTGCCGTCGCAGAAGCCGACAGAAAGGCACGTCAATGATTCCCCACATTATGATCATTCAGTCAGCTTACACTGACCACCGACTGTCCGAACGGCGGCTGGAGATATCCAGACACACTGCAGTGCCATCGCTGGCATACCAGACCGTCAAGCCTGTCATTCACATTGCGGTCAATCCCGACGATCCGCTTTTGGCCGAGCGAATCGAAGCATTCCGGTCGACAGGTTGCGAGGTAAAAGCACTTCACCGGCCCAACTGGCAACTCTACCAAGAAAACTGGGAGCTTCCAGAGGGGCGAAAAATCGTCAGTCGCATGGACGATGATGACGTGATCTGTAAAGAGTATTGCCAGCGGACACGCGAAGCCGCCCCAGAGTCCGGCGAATGGAATCTGATCTGGCCAAACGGCTACGTGTTTTGGCGTGAAACCTGCTATCTGTTGCATCATCCCGGCATTCAGTTTGTCACCTTGGTGACGGATCACGACAAAGATCCACATCAGGAGCAGCACTGGCAGTATCATAAACTATGGCAAACGAAAGTCGTTTCCAATGCTGTCGGCTGGATATGGGTTCGTCATGGTGATGCCTCGACATCTACCTTGCCAAGATATCGTAAGGTTAAAAAGAGAGGAATCGATGCTAAACGAATTCCTATAAATCTAAGAGCAATTATTAGGGCCATTGCGGACTCCGGGACAGCGAGCGGGAACTATACTGAACATCTAAATCAGGCCCTGCTGAAACACGTAATACAACAGAACGAGCTACACGCACCGACAGCACTAGTTGGACCTCGTTTTCTGGTAGTGGTCCCAACGCATCGGCTGGCGGTTGCTCAGGCGACAATCGACGAGCTTCAACTCTCGTTCACGTACCCAACAGAGTTCCACATTCTGGACGGCACGCCCTCGAAATGTCACGCACTCAACAAGGCTCTGGCGGAACTGCTCGATCCAACAAAGCATGACATTTACGTGACGATCGATGATGACATTTTGCCCGGAGAAAACTGGCAGCACTTCGTCGCATCTGCATTTGACCGCATCCCTAAACTTGGAGCGTGTGGGGTCGATTACAGCGGGACTGAAGAAGGCCGGATGCTAATGGCCAACGCGATGAACTCGCCAGTGCAGCAGGTCAGAGATATCCAGTTCCGAGACGCGACTGGGTTCATGAATTTGGCTGGTGGTTGCTTTGCGATCAGACCTGCACTAGCCAAAGAAATCGGCCCGTATCCATTCGCGGACGATGGCAGACAATACCACGCGGACGAAGACGGCTGGAGATCGCATCAGGTCACGCGGCGCGGCTGGAAAGTCGGTTACGTTACGAATTCCAATGAGCCGGTGAGAATGATCGCTCACAGGAGCACAGAGCAATATGAAACGAAAAAACAAAACGACATTGAGGCGTGGCAAGCAAGGCCCGTGTGGGAATAAAGTGACTGCTGTCATTTATGGTTGGGGACTAGATCCCCATAAGAAGTAATAAAAAGGCCGGGTTTCCCCAGCCTTCTTTTCGATTCAATCTGTTTGGATTACTGGTTCAGATAAGGAATCAGCTTATCTCTACAGAATTCATCTGCTGCTGCGGCCACTTCAGTATCCAAGGCCCCAGCAGTAAAAGTAGGAGTGAAGTACTTAACTGCCCCCTTCTTCTGGGCTTCGCCACGAGTCGCAGAAACGACCATCTCATAAACTTTGAAGATGCTTCCGCTAGCCTCAACGAAGGCTGACCAGTCTCGTAAACATGCACCTGAAAGCTGAATATCAACTGGGACCCAGACTTCATCGATCTTAGCCATCGCAAAGATATTAGTCACGAACTTACCACCAGCGGCGATAACTTCATTCTTAATGTCCGCGTATGGACCTTCAACAAGTACTACCTTCCCGGCCTTAACCGAGAATGGGGACTTAGTACTCTTGACGATGTTAGAGTGGATGCGACAATTGTTAGAATCGCTCCAGCCACCGATTGACGATCGAATATCCATTACCACGAATTCGAGGGTATCAAACCTCACATTCTTTTCACCGTCCCAATAGGCCCAAATCCCTTCCGCACCACCGAATTCGATGTAGTACTTAACAGGGGACTTGATCTTGTTGGATGTTTGTGTATCAGTTCTGCTCATTGCTTCGCTTTCTAAAAATTCATAGGGAAGGGCGAAAGCCCTATCTCCATTCGGTATAAACTTTGATTGGTTCGCCGATCAAAGTTTTGTCATTCGTTAACTCTGTTAACTTTTTGATCATCTTTGCTGCTGTATCTCTCGTCACGTCGTAAATGCTGCGATATTGCTTCTCCCCAGAGTTAATAAAGGCGACCACATTGATATCAAGCTTCTTACACTTGCTGTCAATGAAACTAATTTGCTCGTTCGAGATCTTCTCAACTGTTTCTTCAGCCACAATTTTGGCCACATCATTTTTGCTCAACTCTTCTGCGGAACACTTCTTAAGCTTTAAAGCCTTGCGGAGGGCTCTTCCCTCTGCTCGGGTGGAGGCAGTCGCTACAGCATATCCGCAGAAGAGCGAATCGGTGTTCCCGTGCCAAACGTCAGCCACTTCAGAGTATTCTCTGATAGTACCGTCCGCTTTCCACGAGAATGTGACAGAATAAACGACAGTAGCTCTGGTAGGACCATTTCCCTCAGATGGAAATACCCGAGTTGGGCCACTCTTAAGGATTGGTCCTAGGAGTAGTTCTGCTACTCTACGAAGTCCAGCAGCGTTAGGATGCCCTTCCTGAAGTTCATTTGGGGCAAACTGAGACATCGCGTA
>Ga0049081_10000231_pt1 | contig 22034 bp, 38 predicted proteins | sample GreLakmeER78MSRF_FD_66717 | JGI IMG/M metagenome (GOLD analysis project Ga0049081, IMG submission 66717) | Freshwater lentic microbial communities from great Laurentian Lakes, MI, USA - Great Lakes metaG ER78MSRF | ecosystem: Environmental > Aquatic > Freshwater > Lake | place: Great Lakes...
GCTGAGCTGCCCGCAGCGCCCGTGGTGACGCTGCCGAGGGTGATGGTGGCGGCGGTTCCGATTGGGCCGGTGAGTCCCACGTCGCCGCGCGGAATGGCGAACGTCAGCGTTTGCGCCGGGGCCGTGCCGCCGAGGGTGACGCTGGCGCTCGATCCGGCTGCGCCCGTGGTCACGCTGGCGATGCTCAAGCTGTTTGCGGGGCCGGTATTGCCGAGATCTCCCTTGTCGCCTCGCGGGATCGTGAAGTTGAACGTCGCTGCGCTGGAGTTGCCGGAATTGGTAGCAATGGCTGAGCTGCCCGCAGCGCCCGTGGTGACGCTGCCGAGGGTGATGGTCGCAGCAGCGCCGGGGATGCCTTGGACGCCCTGCGGTCCGGTGGCTCCGATGGGTCCGCGCGCGCCGAGTTCGAGATGATATTCGGTCGAGGCGTTGTTGGTCGTGAGGGTGACGCTGGTAGGCATTACGCGTGCGGGTCGGGGATGATTTGTTGGGTGCCGGAGAGCAGGTCTTTGTCGATGCCGGCGGCGGAGGTCACCTCGATGGCCCAGGTGTAGAAGCCGGGGTCGAGCGCGAGGGCGCGAGGCTCGACGGTGAAACTCCAGCCGTAGGCGGTGGCGGTGGCGATGGTGATCTGCCCGGCCGTGTTGCTGTCGAGCGTGAGCGCGACCGCTCCGGCCGCCCGCCAACTCATGCGGACGCGGGTGAGCGCGGCGGCGAAAGTGGTGTCGTCGGAGCTGTCGATGGTGAATGTCAGGCCGCCCCAGGTTTCGCCGGTAACGACGAGTCCGAGCTTGATGTTTTTGAGTGAGCTGGCCATGGGGCGGCGTTGTGATTGTGCCGTCAGCATTCCTTGACGGCGATGCTGACGGCGCGGGGTTTCCCAGACGGGGTGGGAGGGATCGCTTAGGCGAGGAGGGTCACCGTGTTGAGCGACGAGTCGCGCTTTTCGAGGGTGAAGGCGATTTTGCGGGTTTTCGGGTCGGTCTTGCTCGCACCGTCCAGACGCAGGCGCGACCAGAAGAAGATCCGCTCGACCAGCACGCCGCTTTTGTTCCGCTGCTCGATGACGGCGAGCCCTTCGATGTGGCTGTTGTTGAGCGCGAACGGGACGATTGCGGTGCCGATGACCGGGACGGTGGCGGTGGCGAGTTCGAGCTGCTTGAAGTAGCTGCTCGTCTTGCTCGTCTCGCCCTTGTAAATCACTTTTTTGAGCGTGCTTTCCTCGTCGTCAAAATAACCGCCGGTGCTTTGTGGCACCTGGAAGGTATCGACCTCGAACTCGCGGGAGAGTTCCAGCGTCTCGATGTCTGGCATCTGGTAGGCGGTGACGCCCGCGACGAGCGCGCCGGTGACGACCATCGCGCTTTGCGCCGGCCAGGTGGCGGCGGCGAGCGTGGTGGTGAGCAGGCTTTCGCCCACGGGGATGAAGCAGAGGGTGGAGACGTTGAGTAATTCGCGACGGGTCAGGGTGGATACGGGAGCAGGCATGGTGGTGGTGTTCTGGTGGTTGGTTTATTCAAGCGGGCTCTTGGAAGATGCCGGTGATGGTGACGAGGCCGAGCAACTCCAGCGCCTTCGCCTCGGTGGCGGTCAGGGCGATGGGCAGCGGGCCGGTGCCGTAGTCCGCCTCGCCAATGGTGCAGCGGTCGACGGTGACGATGGCCGCGATGTTGCGCGGCTCCGGGGATGTTTTCGGGTCGGAGGTCATGACTGGAACTGGAGTGGGATGGAAATCTTGATTTGATAGATGAGCAGCTCGTCGGCGGGGATCGGGTCGATGCCGGTGATGACGAGCCGATCGGCGAAATGATCGTTCGGGGAGATCCGGTGGTCGTGGAGCGCCTCGGCCATGGCCTCGATGAGATCGTCTGCGGGTGTCTCGCCGGCGCGGAGGACCGGCTTGGAGAAGAGCGTGACCGTGTAGGCGTTGGAGAGCGCGGGGCCGTCGGCGGTGGCGTCGTTGTTGAGGGAGCCCGTCCATGAGATCACGGCGAGGCAGCCGCTTTGTTTGGCGACCGCCTTGCGGAGCTCGCTGGCGATGTCCTTCTGCCGGTCCACGACGAAAGGCACGCCGTCGAGCGCCGGGATGGCGGCGAGATGGGCGGCGATGGCGTCTGCGGTGGTGTAGAAGCGGGACATGCTCAGAATTCCAGCAGGGTGGATCCGCCGTGAGAGCGGGAGGCGGCGGCGGGGATTTCGGGGAGGGCCCCGCTGGCGTCCTCGATGCGGACGCCGCCCGCGGCGACGGAGTCGAGAAAGGCATAGGCTTTGCGGAGCTCCTCTTTGCGGACTTCGGTCGCGCCTTCGGAGAGCGGCAGAGATCCGACAAGTGCGTCGCGGGCGATGGTGCAGGCCGCGAACAGGCATTCGTCGGGGATGGTTCCGGCCGGGCCCGTTTTGGTGAGGTTGGCCGGGTTCGAGGCGACCTTGCCGCGGACCATCGCGGTGACTTGGTAGATGATCTCCGCCAGCGAATCGACGCCGGCGGATTCCTGGCCGCTGGTCTGGACGTAGCCGTCGAGCTCATCGAGGGAGAGGCGGCCCCGGATGTTGTCGGCGGTGAGAGCGGTCCAAGACATGGCCGCAGCATGGCGAGCGGTGACGGCGCCCGCCATGACTGCCAGTGGTCCCCAAGGAAAAGCCCCCGGCCGCGGTGAGGCGGACGGGGGCAACACACAAACGAGCCTGGGGGCGAAAATCAGGCGGTGGTGACCGTGAGGCGGGCGGCGGCGGCCGCGTTGTTCACATAGGCGGCCTCGGTCCACTCGGTGATGACCTTCTCGCCGAAATCTTTCTGCGAGATGCGGACGCCGCCGAACGGGTTGAGCGAGACGCGGAACGTCTTGAACGCGGAGCCGTCGAACTGGTTGGAGTTCTCCTCGGCGAAATAAACCCAGACTTCGGTAGCAAGCGCCTTGGTCTTGGTGCTCGCCGCGTTGAGCGACGTGTCCTTGATCGAGGTGCTGACGAGGCACTGGGTGTTCGGGTTGAGGAAGAGCGATCCAACGTCCGAGATCATCGGGTTGATTTTCTGGCTGCCGGGGAAGCGCGCGATGGTCTTGGCGTGGTTCTTGAAGATGCTCCAAGCGCCGAGGTTGAAGACAACGCGGTTAGGGAGCATGCCGGTCGCGTTGGCGATGGTCTCCATGTAGAGGTCGATGTCGGCGACCGGATCATCGCTTGAGCCCCAGACTTCCGCGGTGGCGGCAACTCCGGCGCGCATGACGGTGAGGGTCTCGTTGAGGCGGCTGTTGCCGGCCTGGGAGACCAGGTTGCGGATGCGTGCCTCGCGGAGGATGCGCGAGCCGTCGCCGTCGGTGGCGAGGGCAAGCTCATGGTTGTCGATCACGTCGTGCAGCGCGTAGGGGCTGAGCGAGATGTTGACGCGCTCGCCGTCGGTCATGACGGCGGTGGAGTCGCCGCCGATCGCGCGCTTGGCGCTCGGGACTTGGAAGCCGGAGCGTTTGGCGTAGTCGATGACCGAGAACGAAGCCGCACCCGTCTGAACGACAGGAGCGAGGAAATCGGCGAGGGGCGAGGAGGTCTCTTGGAACAGTCCTTTGGCGAACTGGTTGAGAGTGGAGATGTTTGCAGGAGTGGCCATGATATGAGGTCAGTTGGAGTGAGTGGGTGGTGGATTATGCGAGGACGATGTAACCGGGGCTGAGCACGGCCTTGATGAGCTGGCCAGCGGCGGTGGACGCTTCCAGGGCGACCGCGAAAGCCTTGTGGGTGGCGGTGGTGGACTTGTTGCACTGGCCGGAAGCGGCAGGCACCAGGTTGTCGCCGATTGCGATGCCGGAGGCGGACGCCTCGACAAACACGATGGCACCGGATCCGGCCGGAGCGACGGAGGCCACGCCAGAGGCGGCGCAATCCTCGGTGACGACGCCGAACGCAGCTTCGGTGGCCGCGGTGGTGACCACGCTGGTGCCGGAGCTGATTTTGACGATTTTGCCCATGGTGACGGCGGCGGCCCCGTTGGTGATCGGGATGATTGGACTTTCAGTGGCTAGGGACATGATGTTGGTTCGGTTGGGAGTGGTTGGGAGTGGTTGGGATCAGTTGAAGGCGGAGGGATCGAGTTCGGCGGCGCGCGCCCAGACCAGGGAGAAATCGGCTTTTTCGCCGAGTTCTGCGCGGGATTTGGTGAAGGCGGCCTCGACCCGGATGTCGGCGCTGCCGCCAGGGTTGAGCCCGGCGTGGACGAGGCTCTTTTCGAGTCCTTCGAGCGTCACCGGCATGGCGGCGAGAAATTTGCTGCCAAGGGCTTCGGAGGCTTCGAGCAGTTCGAGCGCCTGCGCTTGGGTTTCCTCGTCCTTGGGGGCGATCTTGCCCGCGGCGACGGCGGCTTCGACCTTGGCCTTGTGGCCAGCGGTCTTGGCATCCTTGGCGATGGCCTCGGCGGCTTCCACTTGGCCCTTGAGGGTGGCAAGTTCGGCTTCGAGTTCGGCGATGCGTTTTTCCTTGTCGCTCATCCCCTCTTTGAGGGAGGAGATTTTTTCGACAGCTTCGGTTTCGTCGGTGGCCGCAAGGGCGGCGAGGATGATTTGTGACATAATGGTTTCGGGGTTGAGATCGGTGTCGGCGGCGGCAATCAGGCCGATGCCGCGGAAAGCGGGCTCATCGACCAGCGAGCCGATCTCGCCCTTGTCGGGGAGGCCGGAGGGGATGCCGTCGGAATTGATGAGGAAGGTCGGGGAGAAATAACCGTAGTCGCCGCCCTCGATGGCAGCGCGTCCGCTGGTGCTCCAACTGGCGGCGAGGAGGATCCCGCGCTCCGGGTCAAAGGAAAAAGCGGAAGGGTGTCCGGATGCCGGGCCCGTCTTGGCGTGGTCAAACGCGAGACGTGGGCGGACGGTGCCGGAAAGACGTTTGTCGAGAGCCTCCTGAAGTGCCGCGGCAATCTCAGCCCCGCGCTCGGCGGGCACGTTCACGGTGATTTCACCGGGCTTGCCGCTGACGGTCGCGGAGATCCTGCTGGAGCCGACCGGGATATACACGATCTCGCCCGGCGCGTCCTTGGAGACGGCTGAGGCGAACGCGGCGGTGATGATCCTTGGCACGGGATGACCCATGCCGCATCGCCCCAGAAAATCCTAGGGTTTGGAGTGGTCCCCGTTTACTCGAAGGATTTCACGAAGTCCAAGATCGCCGCGGACCCCGCGTCTGAGATCGCGGATTCAGTCGGGAAAATGCCCTTGTCGCCGCGGTGGCGGGTGATGGTGCGGAGCGTGTAGAGCAAGGCCCCGCCAGGCTTGGCGACGGCATACGGCTGGCCCTTGTTCTTGCCTCGCACGGCGGTCTTGAGCACGCCTTCCACCAGATAGCCGACCGTCTCGCCGGCGGTCTTGGACTCGATGAACGCGAGCACGCCCGCGCGGCCCGGCCGGATCTGGCGGCCGTCCCGGATGGGCACCTCGGCGGAGGGCACGGCGAGCGCCCTGGTGAGCTTGCCGGTGAAGCTGGAAATGCTTTTGCCGGGCGTCACCTCGCCGCCGTGGTAGCGCAGCGCGATTCCCAGCTCAGTGAGTGAAACGGTGGCCTCGTCGGCGGTGGCGCTGGATTGCGCGGAGTTCCGCACGTCGGCCCAGAAATCGCCGCGGCTGTTGCGCGGGACATACTTGTCATCCAAGTGCTTGCGGACGATGCCGAGCACGGACTTGGAAATCTTCCCGTGCATCCCCTGCCGGTCCTTGAGTGCCTCGGCCACGGCGGAAACCGCGGCTTGCGCGGTGGCATCGTTCACGTCGATGGTGATGGAGAGACTCATGATTCGGAGAGCGTGATCCGGATCGTCCGGGTGGCCGGATCCTGGGTGAATGCCTCGACCTTGAACTCGGTGCCGCCGACATACACGAATCCCGGCTTGCCAGGGCGGAGTGCTTGGATGTCGATCGCCTTGCTTGCGCCTTTGACGTGCAGGGTGACGTTCCAACCGTTGCCCAGCTCGCCAGCCATGGCGCGGGCTTGTGCCGACGCCGTCCCCCATTCCCATCCGGCGACGTTGGCGGGGATGGTGAGGCGTTTTGCGGTGAGCGAACGGATGAGCACCACCGCCTCAGCGGCGGAGAGCTTGAAGCCCCGCCACAGATCCGCGGGTGACTCGGCGGTCTCGATGCGGTCGAAGAGTTTGCGGAGAATGATCCGGGCGTCTTGCGCGTCCGGGGTTTGTCCGCCAGCCCATGCGTCGAGCGCGTCCTTTTGGGTCAGTCGGTCATAGCCGGCGGGTGCGGGCTTGGCCCAAATCTCGGCGAGCTTGGCCGCGGTGGCGGGCTTGGAGCCATCCGGGTCGGTGAAGACGAGCTTGCCGTCTTGCATCTCGCCGAAGCGGCCGAGCTTGTCGGCGAGTGCCAGCTTCAAGACCGGATCGGAGACCTGCGGGGCGACTTCCAGCCCGTCATTCATCGTCCGATGGATCGGCTTTTGCATCGGGTCGGTGTTCGGGTCGAGCTTCATGCCAAGCTCCAGAGCCTCGGTGCGGGAAATGCCGGTGACTCCCATGCCGCTGCCAAAGTCAAACGGCGGCCACGGCTGGTCGAAGCGGGAGATTTTCCGCCAAATCGGATGATTCAGAAGCGCGATCATGCGGGTGGGATGCACGCCAGGGATGTCGGCGAGTTCGGCCTTGGCCTCCGCCCAGAGCGCCGGCCAGTTCCGCGGCTCCTTGGCCTGCTTGATCCGGACCAACTCCTGAGCCGGAAATCCCCGGATGGCGGTCTGACTGCGGACCCAATCGGCATGCCCCCGCGCCATGTCGCGGTTAGTCTGCAAAACGACGTTGATGCGAGCGAGGCTGGAGAGGTCTTCCAGCCCGCCCGCCTTGCCTTCCGGCGGTTGGTAGCCGCGCTCTTCCAGCCACATGAACAACCGCTTTTCCGCGTCGTTCACGGATCGCTCATTCCTGACTACCGCGTCCGTCTCGTCGCGGAATTGCTGGAGGATCTCCGCATCCGTCACGCGGGACATGAAGAACGCCCGCTCGCGGATCTCGGAAGGGACGCTGCTCCATTCCTCCGACGTGAGCGCGGCAGGGAGGTTCTCACGCCGGGAGAAGGATTGAAACGCCTGGTTAAAATCGCCGTCGGTTGCCATAACTGAATCACTCTAGTCCGGAAAGCCAAGCGGCGGCGAGCATGGACGCGAGCGCGTCGTCGTCGGTCAACCCTGCTTTGGCGGCGGCTTGCATCTTGGCGACGAGCGCGGCGACCTCCTCGGGGTCGTTGTCGATGGCGGCAGAGGCGGCTGCAACGTCGTAATCGCCGCGGCTGAGCGTGCGGAATCCGCCAGCCTCGATCATGGCCGCGGTGACTTTCTCCACAGGTTTCCCCTCACCTCCCTTTGTTTCATGAGGCAAAACATCGCCCGTTGCAGGTTCTCCCTGCACGCCATCCGGCGAGGGAGGGGAAAGTAATTCGTCGCTAGCAGCGGGTGCCGGGATCCCGTGCCGCTCGTAGAACCATGCTTTGGAAACCGGCACCCGGCCGGTGGTGATCCCGATCTTCTCGTCGCGCTCGGCGAGGGCTTTCTCATCGCGCACATCCTCGCGCCGCGCCCACATTTCCGGCAGGTCGTGGCCGAGGCTGTTGCCGTAGTTGGCGGCGACGATGGCCGGGATGAGCTGGTGGGTGAGGATGCCGCCGACGTAGTCCGAAATCCCTTCGATCACGCCGTCGAGCGTGCCCTGGTGGACCTCTCCAAGGGCCCGGCTGCCGGTGCTGCCGGTGCCGCTCGTCAACGTCTGCCCGAGGATGAACTGGTCGCACTGCTGGTCCGCGAGGTCGATGAGCGCCTTTTGCGGCAGCGAATCGCCCGCCTTGGCGGAGTCGAGCACGTTGATCTTGGTGCCGCTGCGGGTGACGATGTAGCCATTCGAGCCGATGCTCGCCAGCGCGGCGCGCACCGAACCCTCGTCCTTCGCGTCGGCGACCTCGGCGTGCCGCCACGGGATGCCGTAAAGCTGGGTGAAGGACATGAACCACTTGAGACCGTAAACCGCCGCCAGCCAGTAGCCCGCCAGCGCGCGCAGCGGGGCCGCGGTGGCCGGGTGGCCGGCGTGGCCGGCGTGAATGCCGATCAGGAAACGATTCGCCGGGAAGTCCTCGAAGGCGCGGCTGCCGCGCATGCCGCTGGGGTCGAACATCAACCGGTCCTCGGGGTCCGCGGTGGCGGGCGTGCTGTAGGGGTAGCCGTAAAAGCGGGCAGGCACCGTCTTGGTGGAGCGCGGCCGCCAGCCGTCATGGTTTTCCCAACGGATCTCGCAGACCGCGTGCCCGTAGTAGTAACCGCGCACCAGCGCCCTGATCGTGTCTTCAAGCCCGTTCTCCATGCGAACCGCGTCGGGCTTCATGCTCCAGACCCGCGCCTCCAATTCCTTGGCGACCTTCTCCGCCTTCGCGTCCGGTTGCTCGCCCCGCGCGGCGTAGGGGTGGATCTTCCAAGGCGCGACGGAAACCTTGCGGCCGATTTCCTCAATGGCCTTTTGCAGCTTCGGCCAGGTGTCGAGCATGGCCGTAAACAGCAGATGCTGGTAGTGCAGATCCCCGTTGAGGGCGGCGGAAAGGGTGCTGCGAACGTCGCCGGGTAGCTGTTCGCGCTCGAAATAGTCAAGCATCCGGTCGCGGGCGAGCGGGACATTGATGGAGCTGCCCCAATCGTTGCCAGAGCGGGTGGGGAAGTCGGCGGCGGCTTCGATGAGCTCGGAACGGCGCGGCGGGAGTCCGCCTGATTCGCGGAGAGAGCGGCATTGGGTGACCATGCGAAGATGATGTCGCGTCACTGGCACTCTGTCGCCATGCCTTAGTGGTCCCCCCCGTCAGCGGCCGTGCTTCCAATGGCAGGAATCCGCGCCGCAGCCCTTGGCCATCCGCGCCACGTCTTCCTGCAGCTTGCCGATGGTCACCCCTTGGATTTCGATGATCTTGTCCTGGGCGGACAACCGCGATTTCATGAATCCCCACATCACGGCGGCGAGGGTGGCGATGGTTCCGGCAAGGGTGCCGATGACGGTGAGAATCCAGGCCAGAGGCAGTTCGATCATGGGAGGAGGTTTAGATGATGGGTCCGGTGATGAGGATGTAGGGAAATTTCTTGGCTCGCGCCGTGGCAAGCGCCTTGGTGAGCATGGCGTGGAACTCGTCCCACTGCTCCGGGTGGATCGTCTGACAACCGGCCGAGCTTGTCGTGGTGTAGCCGCCCCGGTGGATGTTGATGGCGATGCCGTCGCTCTTCCCCGCCTTGCCGTCGCGCATGACCGGCAGCGCCTCGTCCGGGGTGGCGGGCCGGAAGGCCGGGTAGCCGCCGCCCGGCCGGGAAATCCCGTGGTTGCCGGGCCGATACCAATGCACGCCGGCAATCAACGTGGCGATGCCATACTTGAACGCACTCGGGTCGGTGTTGGCATTGAAGCCCCCGAAACAATCCCCCGAGACCACGAAGATCGCGTCGTCGTAAAGATTGCGGTCATTCGCGCCGGCCGCGCCCATCGTGTGAAGGTAGTAGCCGCGCACCCCGACGACAAACACCTCGGGCAGCGCGTTGCCCATCACGGCCTCGGCGAGGTCCACGATCTGGCAGAATCCCGCTTTCGGGCGACTGGCGGGAAGGATCTTCATAGAAAGATGACGTAGAGAACCACCAGCCCCCAGAACACCCCGCAGACGAGAAAGGCCGGCAGCGTGCCGGTCGGTGTTTCATCGTCTTCGGGTCCGAGAGGGTGCATGGGTTTACTTTTCCGAAATGATCCGGATCACGGTGGCCGCGGTGGCCGCGTCAAGCGTCACGGCCTTGGATCCGTCCGCATTCATGGACAGGGTGCAGGAACTGAGGATAGCCGCGAGGGCGAGCAGGATGACGGCTTTCATGGTTCGGGATCTTTCGGGGTGAATTCGTAGGAGCCATCCACCGATCCGTTGTCGATCAGGTCGGCGGCGAACTGGAGCCACTGCCGCGCCGTCAGCGCGAAGAACCCCACGGAGATGACGTAGGGCCGCCACTCCGCAGGGAATGGCAGCACGGCGGAATCCAGCGGCAACGTGCCAATGCCGGCGAGTAAACCGCCCAACCCGGTGACGATCTGGAGGAATTGCTTTTTGAACTGCGGTGACATGCCCGCGACCTTCGGGCGACCCCGCCGGAATCACAGCCCCGATAGTGGTCCCCCCTCACCAGCCGGAGACAAATCCGCCGTGAAACGCGTTACCGCCCCCCGCGAGCACGTCCCGCGAGCTCACCGCCCCGGTCATCCGCGCGCCGCAGGCGATGGCCCCGAGCAGCGCGTCGGCGCGGTCCGGCGATTTCACGCCGTTTGCCCGCATCTTGTCCTTGGACTCCACCCGCAGCTTGCCGGTGTCGGTCCACTCGCTCTTGCGGGTGGTCAGTTGGTCAAATGCCTTCGCGTCGAGCTGCCCGAGGTGCACGCGGCCGCGCTCGATCTCCCTCGCCCCGACGTGCCACACCTCGGCGATCAGGTTCGCGTATTCGTCCTTCTCGTTGGCTGCCTGCCCGCCGTGGAAACGGTTGATCCTCCAGCCCGCCTCCGCCAGCGCGTCGATCATCACCGTGCCGAGGCCATCCGCATCCCCCCAGATCTGGCCGGCTGACAATTCCTCGCGCCCGAAAAGCTGGATGAACTGGCGGACGCCCTGCATCGTGTCCTTCTCATGCCAGGCGTCGGCAATGTAAGCGTGGTTCCCCTTCCTCACCGCGAGCACGTTCTCGTCACCGCCTGCCGCAAAGTCGCAGAACGCGACCACCTCGCCCGTAGTCACCGCGGCGGGCTGCGATTCCAACGATCGCTTCAATCGCTCGCTGGTCAGGATGAACGCGCCCGAGTCCTCGGTGAACTCCGCAAGGTGCTTGGAGCGGAACAGCGGGTGATCCATCCCATAGCGCCGGAGGTCGAGCTCGTAGCGCTCCGCGGGGATGTGCAGGCAGTCCTTGGACGTGGCTTTGACGGTGTGAAAAAAACCGGCGGCCTTGTGATGCGAGTCGAAGAACGGCCCGCGCGGCGATCCCGGCGAAGAGACCCACAGCTCATATTTCCGCGTGCAGCGGTCGAAGGCCTCGAAGATCGACTGCGGCACGGTCTTGGCCTCGTCAATAATCAGAAAAACCGGATCCTCCTCCTGGGATACCTTCGGGTGATGTCCCTCCGCCCGGCCGGGGTTGTCGGTCGAGAATCCAAAAGCGAAGCCGCCCTCCGGGGTCCGCAGCTCCTCGGCCATGAATTGCCACGTCGGGAATCGCGTTTGAAAGACGCGGATCGCCGGCCAGAGTTGTTTCTGGATCTGCATCCACGATCCGGACGTGAACACACACTGCCCGCGCGGGTGCTTGTGGAGAAACCAGAGGATGAGCGGTGCAATGAGCCGCGCCGTCTTACCGCTGCCGTTGGCGGCCACCACGCTGGTCTGCTTGCCCACCGCCACGGACTCCATGGCGTCGAGTTGCCACTCGTAGGGGATCACGCCAAGCACCTTGGCGCAGAACATCGTCGGGCTTTCCTCCGTGGTCATCAGCCGCCTTGAGTAATGGCTGCGCGTTTGGCCTCGATCAGCCGGGCGAGCGCGTCTTCCTGCTGGGGTGCCAGAGCGAAGGCGTGAACGGTCGAGATCGGGCCGCCACTCGGGCCGCTGACCTCCTGGGTGATCCGCTCGCCGTAGCGTTTCGGATCCCACTTGGCGAGGAGCTTGAGATCAGTCTCGATGATGAGCTTGTCGCGCTGCACGTCGCCGGTGCTGTCACCTCCCTCGCGGGCCGTCTCCCTCAGTCGGGTAGCGATGGCGTCGAACCCGCAATCTCGGGCGCGCGCGATGTCTGCGGAAAACCCCGCGTCTTTCTCCATCCAGTCGTAAACCGTGCGAATCCCCGGCATCCCCGCTGGCGAGCAGATCACCGTGAGCGGAGTCCCGTTGGAAAGCCCGTCCGCGATCTTGCTGGCCACGGCGGGAGAGAACCTCGACGGCCTGCCGCGCGGTTTCGGCGGCGCTTTCTTCTTCGCTCGTCCCTGCTTGGCCACGGTTCGTTTCATCGTCCTTCCATCTTCCGCGCGCGCGAGGGCTTGGCGAGTCCCGCCGGTGGTCCCCGCTAAACCTTCCCTCATGACAGGTGTTTGCGGAGTTGGGTGAGGAACCATGTCCAGCCGTGTGATTTGCTTGGTGCATCGCCTGGAGCCTCGACGGTGATCCGGTCGCGCCGGCAGCCGATCCGCACCGTCCAGCGCCTGACCTTGCCGGATCTGAAATCCGTCCATTGGAGGCACCCGAGCGCATCGCCCTGGCTGCGCGGCAGGTTCTGCACGTCATTCTCCGCCATTTCCCTCAGCCGCTCGGCCATATGCTCCAGCCGGCGAGCGGATTGCACGCGTTGGGAGGCTTTTCCCATTGCGCTCATTCTCAGCCGCTTGCGCTCGGCACGTTGTTTTCGGTAGTTTGTCATGGCTGGTCTAATAACGTGTTACCTTGAGACCCCTAGTAGGCGTTTTTCCTCATCGGTCAGCTTGTTGAGCGCCTCGGCGCGGGCCTTGATTCTCGCGTCATAGACCGCTTCCAGGTGTGCATTTGCGATTTCCGTCACATACCAGAGCGCGTTCGTGATTTCCTCGTGTGTGGCGCGAATCTGGCGGCGTCCAGTGTCGATCATCACGTTCCATTCGCCATGCGTTTCGCCGGTTTCGTTGGTCATGTGATCGTCGCGTTCCCAGTCGATGGAGACGCAACTGTATTCGTTGAGCGTGACCATGAGATTCCGCATCCAGTTTTCATCATTGTGCCGAGCGCTCGGCATGTCGTTGGGGCTTTCGGGTAGTTCCATAATTTAGAAAGGTAACAAGTTGGTGGAGCCAAGCGGCGGGACGGCTCCAGTTTGAATTTATGGCTTCCGTGAGTCCGCCGCTGGCTCACCTTTTGCGTTCTGCTCAAATTTCTTGACCTCGGCAAAGTGGTTCCATCCAGTTTCCTGTTCGACCTTTGCTTGCCATTCATCCAAGGCGATCCGCCACGGGTGCAGCGCTTTGTGGGGCATTCCAAGGAAGACGTATGCCTCGTTAAGAAGCAGAACAAGTCGGTCGAGGTCAACGGGCGTGGCGGTGTGTGTCGAAGTTTCCATATAGTTAGTTTCCTTTCTGGTGAGGCGATGTGGCGCTTTCCGCCCGTGCCTCACCTATTGCGTTCTCTGGAAATAAATTCAGCACCTCTTGGGCGAGGCGGTGGTGGCAGATTTCGACGTATTCGGGATTAATCTCGATCCCGATGAACCTGCGTCCGAGTTCCTTGGCCGCTTTCAGCGTCGTGCCACTACCCGCGAACGGATCAAGCACCACGTCGCCGGGATTGCTCCAGCTCGCTACATGGTCTTTTGCGAGTGCCAGCGGGAACGGTGCAGGATGTTCAGTCACATCGTCGCCGGCGAAGTGACCGACTTGGTATTGCCACACGTTATCCCTGATTCCGGTTTCACCCGTCGCCGTCGTGTGCTTTTCCCTCGCGCCCATCGCGGCGGCTTTTGGACTTCTCCAGTTGGCCATTCCCGCCGTTGAATTTCGCCTATCAGCCAGTCTATTTACCACCTGCGGCTTTCCTTTGGCCATGACCATCATGTATTCCCACGCCTGCCAATACGCGGCGTTGCTTCCACACGCTCCGACGGCTGCTTTTTTGTAGATCATCACGTCATGGATGTTCAGTCCGCACACGTCCTTGAAGTGGATCGCTTGCCTCATGCTTGTGAGCGTCTCACTTCCGTTCACCGTCGCATCAGCCACCACCCACACGATCACGCCGCCAGGCTTGAGCACCCGCGTCAGTTCGCCCGCCAGTTTCTCGAAGTCCCATGAGTGGCCGCCATAGGTGCGGAGGTCGTCATACGGCGGCGACGTTACCACAATATCCACGCTTTCCGCTGGCATGGCGACGAGCGTTTCGCAGTTGTCCCCGTGGATCACACGATCCAAGAATGAAGACAGACAACAAGACGGTGATGCCAATCCCGAGGGCGGCGATGTCGTTTCAGTATTCATAGCGTTTTTCCGCCCTCGGGCTGGCATACCTCTGCGTTGTGCCCAAAAATGCCGAGCATCCGCTGGATGAACGCTTCCTTGCTTTCATGATCCGTCGTCACCAGATTCTCGATTTGACCAATGGCTTCTACGCATCGCATGGTAGCTGCGATCAGTCCGGCGTCACCCCACAGTTCGCTTTCGGGATGCCCGCCCAATTCAACGCGTAGCTTCTCCTCGAAGTTATCCCGCCGCTCATTTATAGCCGCGATATCTTTTTGCAGCTTTTTTGCATAATCCCAGATAGTCCCGTTGGGGTCCATCTGCTCGCAGCCGAGGTCCTTGTTTTGCTGGATGTATTTTGCCTTCCACTCTTCCCGCTCGCGTTCAGCGTTGATCATGCGTTCCTGTGTGGCTCCCAGTCGATCAACTAGTGCGTCTGCCGACTCTCGGTATCTGTCCCGCTCTGCCACAATCATCTCTGCGAGTATTTTCGTCGGAGCATTGGCATCGGGCATCGCATCGAGCAGTATGTCACGCGCATCTCCCATTGCTTTTTGAGCGACATCCCGCTCGCGTTCTAGCTTTCGTGCGAAGTCTGCTTCAACGACCCGATCTGGATCGCACATTGCGTCGCAGTATTCCATAGCGTCGGATTCTGGTGTCGGCGCGAGTTTAATTTCGAGTTGCGAGTTCATAGGTTTCTTTAGTTTCGGTTCATCTTCAGGGTTAGGCCACCCGAGGCCGTCTAGTCCGCTCATGGTTTCATCTCAGTTGCGCCCACGGATGAACTTGTTTCGTTCTCCCAAGAAAAAAGCAGCTTTGCCTTGGTCGGCGGCGTGATGTTGTTGCGCCAGTTTTCCGCTTCTTCGCGGGTTTCGGTAAGCTGCCTTTTGAGTTGCTCGATGTATTCCGCCCCGTAGCTCCATAGAGTAGAATCGTAATCCGCTGACCCATCTTCCTGCGCCCATTTCTCTACCATTTCAGGCGGCAGAGAATCCCTCAGTTCCTTGTAGTTGTAGTATGCCATAATCGTAATTTTAGAGGGAGAACAAGCCACGGCACCACGACCGGGACTTGAATTCAATCCGCCGCGCGGCGCGGACGGATTTGAGCGTTCTCCAAGTCCGCTCACAGTTTTGGCGGGTAAGTTTTCCTCCGCTGGAGCCGCGGCTTGATGGTGAGTCCGAGCTGCCGGAATGCGTCCAGCATCGCCGCCCGCGTCGCGATCGCCACCGCGGTGTCAGTCGATTTGATCGTCACGCAGATCCGCCGGCCAACCGTCTTCGGGCCGGTTTCAATGGTGACCCGCAGTTTCCATCGCCGCTTGCTGGCGTCCCAGGTCAGCCCGTGGTCGCGCTCCATCCGCCAGCGCATCCGCACCGAGAGCGGCAGCGACGGGCACTGGAGCGCCGCCAACGCCTCTTGTTGGACGCTCGTCGCGGGCGTCACCCCGTCGTAAATCCACGATTCGAGTTTCCGTCGCGGAGCGCGCACGATCCGGGCCATTTCCGACAGGCTGAAAAGCCCGCAGTTCTTAATCTCCACAAGGGTTTGCGCGAACGAAATTTTTATTTCCGGCGGTGCGGCGTTTCCGCGATTCTCTGCGATTTCGGGTGAGGGATTCATCGGTCAGAATGGAATGTCGCCGTCCTCGTCCTCGTCCTGAGTGCTTTCCGCCGCGGCCGGCATGCCGGGAGATTGTCGGCGGTCGGCTGGCAAATTCCGCGGCGCAGGCCCGTCGCGCTTTTCCGAGATAAGGTGCATGCTCTCGGCGGTCACCTTGGTCTTCCTTTGCTTCTTGCCGGTCTGCTTGTCCTCCCACTCGTCCTGGGTCAACCGGCCGGAAATCCCGAGCCGATCGCCTTTTTTGACATATTTCATCGCGGTCTCGGCAGTCACGCCCCACAGCGTGACATCCAGCCAAAGGGTCTTTTTGTTCTCCCCGTAGCCGTCATCCACGGCCAGCGTGAGACCGGCCACCGCCTTTCCGCTGGATGTGTGCCGGAGTTCCACTTCGCCGCCCACGCGGCCGATGAGATTGATCTGATTCATGCTGTTTTTCTTTTTTGGTTGTTGGTTTGGTGAGTCCTTGCCGCGGCCAGCGCGGTCTTGAGTTCGAGATGCACGGCGGAGATCCGCTTGGTCGCCTTGAGTCGCAGCGCCCTGGCCGCGCGTTCGTGGGTGTCCGCCTCGGCGTATTCCCATGCCGCGAGATCCATCTCTCTGATTGCTGCCGGCGTGTTCATGGTTGGGCGCGGTAGGAGGTCCAATCAAACTCGATGCTTTTCCCGTTCTCGCGGGCTCGGTCCACGATTGATTTGCCGAGGCTTTCGGCCAGATCGCTCTTGGCAAGGTTGGCGATCAAAATCGTCGGCTTGTTCGACGCGTAGCGCGCGTCAATCACATGGGTCAGGAGCCGGTCCTCAAATGCTGTCTCACCGCGCTCCTGGATCTCATCGAGAATCAGCAGGTCGGTGCGGGCCAGATCGTCCAGAATGTCCATTTCCGACAATTCCGATCCCTTGCGGAAGGTGGCCCGCACTTCGAGGAAGAATCGCATCGCGGTGCGGTAGCGCGAGGAGCCGACCATCACTGCCAGCTCCGCGGCCATCCGGGTTTTGCCGCACCCGCGCTTGCCGTATAACACCACGATGCCGTTTTTGAGCACCCGGTCCTTGGCGGACTCATAGGCGGCGGCCCAGCGCTCCCCATGAGGCGGCGTCTTCACCGCGTCCAGATATTTCACCGGCCAGCCGCTGCGCCCCCCAAGGGCGCTGCGTTGGATCCGCGAGCGCTCCGCCAACCGGCGGGCTTCTTGCTGCTCGGCGAGTTCTTCCGGAGTCGCCGGGATTTCATCCGGCGCGTCCGCGATCATTTGGTCTAATTTGGTCAGGTCGATGGTTTGCATGTCAGTCGGGTAGTTGGAGAGTTTCCTGTGGGTATTCATGCGCCCTGCGGCGCGCTGGTGCCGTCGTGGGCGCTTTCTGGCTGGGAAGGTAGCCAGCGGCTTTCCATGACCTCAGCGTGGCCTTCCAGTCCTTCACGGAGGCCGCGCCGTTCTTCCATCCGTTGCCCTCCCATTTGTAGAACATCGCCTCGCCGTCCGTTTCAGGGAGGCCGAGCTCACGAGCGAAGGATTTCATCTCCTCCAAAGTCCCGCGGCTCTTACTGCCATTCGTAAGAATGGTAGTAAGTATCTTCTCTTCTCTTCTCTTCTCTGGTCGGACTTTCGGGGCTCTTTTTGTCGGACATGTGTCGGACAATTTGTCGGACGGATTTTGACCCATCCGGCGCAGGCGCTTGGCCTCACTTTCCAAGGCCCTTGCTTTCGCTGAACTCCCGTTGTGCCTAGTAAAACGAGGCAGGCAGAGGCTTCCATCTTCACCGTCCAGCCAACCGATTTGACGCAATGCACTGGCAAACCCAGGGCGGCCAATGAGCCGGTCAAGGCGGCATTGGGTGATGTCGATTGCGTTTCCGTCAGCGGTTTGTTTGTTCGCCCAACTCCAGAAAGAGACGAGGTGTCCGACAGTTGTCGGATCATCTGTCCCTAAAATGTCGGACAATTTCATCACGTCCGGATCCGTTGGTAGATCGGTGCGTATTTTGATCCAGTCTCCAGCCATGGTCGTTTATAGGGTGGATTCGTTGAGGGTGGTGATCGTGATCGCACATCCCGGTGCCTGCTCGCCCGGTAGCTCCCAGCGCTTCAGGACGGTCAACTCGCAGACCTGATCGTCGTCATGCCACGCGTAAATTCCCGTCAGCGCGTCGAGCACCGCTTTCGCGAGGTTGTCGGCGTCGGGCTTTTGCTGGTGCAGGAAAACAGGGGATGCCGGCTTGAGCTGGCCGTTGACGCGCAGGTGGTGCTTGGGCCGCGGCATGTAGAACACCAGCTTGACCGCCAGCGCGTGAACGAGGCAGCGGTTTTCCAGATCCCGGCACGCCCGCGCCACGTCGCCCTTCCAGCCCTCCGCGGTGCCGGAGTCGTAAACCGCCGCCCGCCCGTTGCGGACGAATGCCCGCGGCCGTGGCTGGCCCTTCGGCAGCCCCAGCGCCCGCCAGTCACCGACTAGCGTCCTGACAACGTGAATTTCGCGATGGGGACACGCGATCATGCCACATCCTCCCGGAAAGATTTTGCCAGATTCCACATGGCCGAGTATTCACTCACGAAATCCTCCACCATCGCCTTCAGCTTCGCCGTGTAGCCGTCCGGCTCCACAAACAGGTGCAGCGGCTTCATGCCGGGGCAGTAGGAAAAGAAGTGCCACGGCAGCCCCGTCACCATCATCGAAAAATGAACCTGCGGCTTGTAGGTATCCGGCAGCCCGCCATCGAGCAGATAGCGCAGATGCGTCTTCGGTAGCGGGCACTTGATCTCCAGACCTTCGACGTGGTTGCCGCCGCGTGAAATCAACCCGTCCGGCGAGCACCCGATCACCCCGTCCTCTCGGGTGACGAAGCCGACCTCCTCCACCGCGATGGACAGCAGACCCTCAAACGCCGCCCGCGCCAGCGGCTCCATCGCCGTTCCGCGGTCGGTGTTCGCGTTGCCGTGCCAGGCGTTCTGGCCGGGGCAGAAACAATCCGAAACCAGCTCGTCCATGTAGGCCGCGCGCTGGGTCGAGGACTTCCCACCCGCCGTGATGATCTTGGCCGCGTTCGACGCCGTCAGCTTCCCGGTGCGGGCCGCGTGCCATTGCTCGGAGCCCTGCAGCAGGTTCGGCCAGATTTTCATGGCGCCACCTCCTTCGCGGTATCAATCACGTCGCAAACCTTGCACTCGATGACGTAGCGCCACTCCTTGCCGATCTTCGCGTCGTCGCTCGGGAAACAGCGATCCATCTTGTAGCCGCATTTCCGCTTGGCCACCGGACAACCGAGGAAGCAGGGCGCGGGCTTGCCGTCCTCAAACTTCGGTCGCAGCGAGGTGGACTCCGGGTCGGTATCCATCACGCACATCCGTTCACCTGAGTGGATCCGGACCGGATCGCGGCCCATCATGAATGCGCCGCAATGAAACAGCACCTTGATCGTTGGCTGAGCGCTCACGCCACCACCTCCTGCCATGCTGCGTTAATCGCGCTGGCAAACACCTGCGCCTTGGCAATGTTCTTCGGGAAGGTCAGCGCACCTTTAGCACCCTTCAGCGGCGCGAATGCGGTGAGGGCCGCCGCCTTGAATGACTTCCACTCCACATCCGCCGTGAGTTCAACGTGCGGCGTTGGGATTTCGGCCTCCGATGTTCCCGGTGCCTCCCGCCCATCCCGCGCCTCCACCAGTGCCACCTTCAAGGCATCCGCCTCGGCCTTGAGCTTGTCAGATTCCGCCTTCAGCCTCGCCGCTTCCTCGGCCGCTTTCTTCGCCTGGACGCGGCGCACCAGCTCCGCCTCCACCATCTCCGCTGATTTCAGCTCCAGCTCGGCCCGGTCCGGGATCGAATCCGCCCCGAACTTCGCCTCAAACCGGGCGAGCACCTCACGGCTCGCCACGATCGCAGCTTGCTGCGTCGCCTGGTAAACCCGGCACGCCGAGCGCATGCTCTCCACCGTCCGCTTGCCCTTGATCGCAGCTTGCAGTCCGGTCAGGAACTGCCGGCGCGCCAGCTTCGGCTCGATGTCAAACTCGGCGAGGTATTCCTCCACAATCTCCGCCTTGACCTCCTCCTTGCGCCTGCGGATCTGCCCGGCCAAGTCCACTCGCGCCGCCGCCAGCTCGGCGGCCAGCCCGTCAATGCCCTCAAACAACGCGTGCAGTTGCTCCGCGTCGGCCAGCGCCTTCTCCTTCGCGCTCTTCAGCGCCGCCTCCGCCCCGGCGATCGCCTTCGCATCGGCGTCCGCCTGGTCGAAGTCGTCGTCCGTGGCAAGATCTCGGTTGATCTCCCCCAGCCGGGCGCGGACCATCTCCGCGAATGCCGGAAAATTCGAGGAAACGATTTCCCCCCGCGCCTCGATGGCAAGAATGATTTCTGTGGTTTCGGCTGTCATGATTCAGAGCAGGTCTTGGGTTTCGGGTTCGTCATAAGAATCAAACGGGATATCATCCTCCGGCTCCGCTTCCACCTTGGCCTTGCGCGTCCTCGCGGACTCCGCCAGCGGCTTCGCTTCCTCCTGCTGGAACGGGTCGATCGCCGCGGCACGCGCCTTCACCGGCGTCACGTCGCGCATCCCCGGCGTGTCCGCCGCCTCGTCCTCATCCGTCACTCCGGAAAATCCAAACGCATAGCGCGCGCACTGCATCAGCGCCTTATGCCTCAACATCCGGTGCTCCATCTTCCACGGGTCGGAGTTGCGCTTGCACTCGCTCAGGTGCTCCGTCACCGAGATCGGCCGGCTGCGGTCCTTGCGCCACAGCTTGCAGGTGATGGCCTCCAGCTTGCCGTCCTCGCCGCAATGCTCCTCGAACTCCATCCCATCCATCGCCGGGTGGTCGTTGACCATGCTCACCCAGCCGTCGATTGAGACGACCGGCACGATCCCGCCACCTTTCGCCGGAAACGCGTAAATCTCCTTCGTCAGCGGGTTGAGCTGGTATTCGTTCGCCACCACCACCAGGGCCAGCAGCTCGTCGTCGGAGGCACCCTTGAAAACCGTCGCCTTGAGCGTGGCCATCAGTTTGATCGGGTCCACGTTCAGGCGGGATCCCAGAATGTTCAGCGCCGAAACGCGCGGCGCGGGTTGTTGTGTTGCCAGTTGTGTGTTCATTTTGTGTGTGTGTTTAAGGGAAAATTCAGAGGACGGCGTAAAGCATCACCCCGGCCACGCCGAGGACGGTGGCGACCGCCGCGGCGATCACCGCCATGGCCAGCATCTGCTCGGACCGGCGCTCTTCGTGCTCAGCCACGCGCCGCAGCAGTTCGAGATCCGCACTGGGGTTCCGCCCGAACGTGTCCGAGCTTTCGCGTTTGATTTGATGGTCATTCATGGCAGTTGCTGGTTGAGGACGAGGACGAGGAGCGCGATCACCGCGTTGACTCCGAGAAGAATAGAAAGTGCGATTTTCATGGTGTTGGTTTGTTGGTTTGATGGGTTCCCCCCCCCTCCTGCCCGTCTGCTTTTGTCACCGGCCGTAAGCCATGGGCATTCGAGGTCGCCACCCGATCAGAGCAGAGGGAGAGGGAAAATTAGTTCAGCCGCCTTGCAGCCGTTGGATCTCCGCCTGCGGGATGCGGGTCAGACCCTCCAGGTCATCCACCGTGCGGATCAGCCCCGCCTTGATCCGGCTCCGCACCGTGTCCTGGCTCATGTTCAGCGCCAGCGCCGCCTCCCGGACGGACAACGGAGCCTTCCGCTTCGGGCCGGAGACCTCGCCCATCTTCACCGCGATCCGCTCCGCCAGCACTTCAAGCTGCGCGTCGGAAAGCCGGACCTCCAGTGACGCACTCACGACGCCACCTCCTCGGTCGGGCTGGTGCCGGAGGCTAGCGCGGCCTCCGCAGCGCGCTCCAGGTAGTAGCGGGCAAAGCTGCTCTCGGTCCGGTGCTCAGCGCAGGCGGCCGCCTTGATCCGCTGGCGCAGGCCGCGCTCGATCTGGATCGCCAGGATAGTGGTTTCGCTGTCGGGGTGGTCTGTCGTTTCGTCAGGCATGCACACCGTTTAAGACCGTTTAACGGCGTTGCCAAGAAAAAACTTAAGGAACGGTAAATAATTTTTTAAGACGCCGTTAAACGGCAATTAAAAACACCTTGCGCCCCGTGCAACGCCGTGATAATGGTGAAAAGTATGAAGCCGAACAAAACTCGTGCAGCAGACAAGACAGTGCTGGGCGTCTCCATGCCAAAATCCTTGAAACTTCGCATCACCCGGCTCGCCGAGGCGGACCACCGCAACATGGCCCAATGGTGCGTCGTGCAGTTGGAAAAAGCCGTCTCGGAACTGGAAGCCGCCGCCCCCGCTCCGCTCAAATCCCTCCCCGACTCAGCAAACAAGCGCTCACCAAAACGCGCCTAATGGTGCAACTGACACATGCGGCAAGCCGCCCTCCCCGACCAGCAAAAAACCCGAAAATTCTAGCCCTAACAAATACCCCCCCC
>Ga0049081_10000233_pt1 | contig 21924 bp, 15 predicted proteins | sample GreLakmeER78MSRF_FD_66717 | JGI IMG/M metagenome (GOLD analysis project Ga0049081, IMG submission 66717) | Freshwater lentic microbial communities from great Laurentian Lakes, MI, USA - Great Lakes metaG ER78MSRF | ecosystem: Environmental > Aquatic > Freshwater > Lake | place: Great Lakes...
TCTTTAACTAGCTTGTAGGTGTCACCAATGGTTCGTAAACCCGATGGGCCACCATAGTCACCGCCTGGCTTGCCCGTTGCGGCATTCACTAATCCACCAAACTCTCGAACACCAAACAACAAGTTGGTCATGAAAGAAATGTTTTCTTTTATTAAATGTCCAAGAATCGATAGCGGGTCTTCCCAATCCCAATCGCCGGAGTCCCCTGGCGTTAATGCGTCCTTCATTGCTTTAACTAAGATGACGGGAACGGTGTAGAGCAACAGGTAGTCAGCGGCTAATTCAGCGCGTGAGACGTCTCTAGCTTTTCGGGTCATGGTTTTTTCAACACCCACATTTAATGCGGCATTAAAAAAACTATAAAACGTCGTGAACAGTTTTAACGCTGGACCACCCCGCTCAATGGCCGCTAAATCCTTACCGGTGCCAGAGCCTTGTGCGTCAATCACCGCCTGGTCAGCTAGTGCAACCGATCGCTCTTGGTCGCTGCCTGAAGCGATCGCTTTTTCATACGCTCCCCACCAAGTAGGAATGTCGACCAATTGTTGCGCTCGAAGCATTAAGGCATAGGCACCTGCATCGATGTTTCTACGCAGATCACTTTGTCCTTTAACGACTGAGCGCAATTCAGCCAATTCGCGCATGCGTGTTAAAAACCGGTTTTCCATAAACGACGACATGGCTGCAATTTCACCGGCTGTCTCGATGGGATGGGCCATAAACTTTTGTAAGCCGCGAACAATCCACGGAGCACCGACACGAACGACGGATTGCGTAATTCCAAAAGGCTGCGTTAAGGCTGACATCACATTAAAACCGAGACCAGCAACAGAGACGCCTTGCCGAATCCAGCCTAGACTTTTCTCTGCCGCGTTAGCTGCACCGCGGTCGCCTTCAGCCGTGTCTTTTAACCAGGACTTAAATTGCTGATGAACTTGTGCTCCGTATTTCTCGCGCATTACTTCAGCAATTTTTGAATCTTTAATTAATCGATTGGTATCAATTAACCATTCATGCCAGGCCAAGTCGTGAATAACTTCATTGACGCCTTGGTAAATGCCATCCAATGAATACAACAGTGGTCTATTTTTTACGGCATCAGCGCGGGTCTTCGTAAACGATCTGCGTGTTGTCGCAGAGGTATAGGCACTTTGTAATTGTTTCTTAGCCTCTTCAGCTTCTAATTGCGTCTCAGCTCGCTCACTTGCCATGGGGTCATACTTGATGGGGTAATAACCACCGCGAAGGTTTAAATCTTGACCGTCTCTGGTTTGAACTTGTAATGCTCTGACCTCAATCCAAGTAGGCTCTTTACCCATGACGCGCTTTTCTTTAGCGGCAATCAATGGACGATACGATTCAAAGTGATCCCACACACTTTGCACGAACTGCCAATCCGCCGCGGTCAAGGTATCTAAGACCGGTTTAATTTGAGACAGGGTCCAACCTTCACCATCCAGCAAACGCTGCTGGTTACCCTCGTTGCCCATATTTAAAGCAACAGCCAATACCGCTTCATGGTTTAGGCTTCGATTGATGCTTGGAAAAAACTGACCCTTACCGCCCAACTTTCCTTGGGCCAATACCGGTTTGATTAATTCAGTTAATGCTTGTGTTGCTTCCTTACGCATTTGAATTTCTTGATCCCCTGCCACATTGGCAGGTCGGATGATGTATTCCCAAAGGAAACCACCATCGAAACCACCGTCCATAATGCGCGCCCAGGTGGCTGCTTTAATATGAGCAGCCCAAAACTTCTTAACTGAATCCAACGCTTGGCCAGATAACGTGTTCGATGTTCTGTTGTTGGCTTGCCTGTCACCAGCATAATTAGTAATACTGGCCACGATATCGTTGCGAATAGCTGCAAATTCACGCGCATCTTTGGCTGTCAATAACTTATTTTTAAGTCGACCCAAATGTTCAATTTGCTCAATCGTGTCGCGCAATCCTCGAATTTCTTCGACCGTCATATTTTTATAATTCTGACGATAAAGCTCGTTCTCTAATGATGGCGGTATGTTGGGCTCAATACCTGCGTCGCGTTGAGACTCAATCCATGTTGCTAGACTGGTTTGCTTATCAATAGACTTTAAGCTGGCGCTTGGCACAAAACTAAAGCGCTCCAGCATTTGTGCGATCTGATCGTAATACTCAGGGTCGAGCGTTTTGCTACGCTTATCAAAGCGCTTGAAATACGCCACCGCTTTTAAGACTTCAACTTGCGCAGCCATAGCTTCTTTGGCAGCGGTCGCATTGATGATTTGATTGCGCTTTTCTTCTGCTGCTTTGGCCACATCATTTTTAATGAATGCGTCCTGTGCTGCTTTGGCTGCTCGCACTTCGGCTGCGGTATATTGCGATGGCTTTAAATCGCGGATACGCGTGCGCGCAATGAGCCTGGCAGCAAACTCTCTAGCCGCCTTGGGTATTAATGGCGCGGTAATTTTAGAGCCCTTGCTATTTGTTCTACCCGTATCTTCACGAACATTTAGCGCAGTCTCTAGTGCTTTGGCTTCTGTATAAAGCGCCTTTAAACGCATGTCATTGTGAATGGCTGCGTCTGCTGCACGTTGGATAGCTTCGGGTGTGGCCAGCTCACCATGGCGCTCGAGCATGTATTTATCAGCCAGCAACGAAATCGCGTCCGCCGGTTTAGGCGAGGCTGCAATAGTACGGACCAGCTCATCGCCTGAAGTCAGACCAAACAACTCCGCTACCAGATCAGGCGCTATCCCTTCTTTGGCAATCATTTTTAAATCAGTCAAACGCGCAACAACGGCGTCATCCAACCCCATGGAATTGACAACAGCCGCTGACAACCTACCTGATGCAAGCCCTTCCAAGTTTAAACTTGACCCTGGTAGCTCGTCGGTAAAAATGGTGGGGTCCACAAAGCTTGAATACTGCGTGCGACCTGATAGCTCTTCTTGGAACCTTTCTTCAAACTCAGTCAGATCGTGGCGACCATCTTCGTCTTTGGTCAGGTAGCCATCTTCAGCTAACGATGCACCCATCTCATCAATGCTTAAACCACCTTCAGCACGGACGACCGGTTTACCAAATAAGGGGAACGGTATTTTTTCATCCAAGCCCCACTGGCTAGAGACTTCTTCACGACGCAATCCACCCAGCTTGGCCATGGCCACAAAGAGTGAATCAATTTGTGGGTCAACCATGCCAGGCATCGATTTGCGTGGCTCGGTCGTTTTTAGTTTGTCGTCCGCCGATATCTTAGCTGTTAAGAATTGCCAAGCTCGGTAGATGGGCTGCGACATAATTTCGCGACGGGCATCCATCACCGCTTCGTTGCGCAATCCTTTGGCTGTCGCTTGCAGCTCTTTTAATACTTTGCTGCGTGCGTTACCCAGCCACTTCATGTCAGCCAAGCCACGCACTTGCAACTCATCAATGGCTTGTTGAGTCGCCGCTACTCCGAGATCGTGGTACGCCTTAAAGTCAGCAATTAAGCCAGCACTGTTTTCTGGGGTGAACAATGGGCCCATCGCCCTGGCTGATTCAGCCGCTTTGATTTGCTCTGTGGTTGCCAGCATGCGATCAAACACACCACGCACTTCGTCGCTTAGTTCGACATTGAGATTTTTGAGCTCTTTGTAAATGTTTAGCAACCAAGACCGAAACTTTTGGAATACCGATTGCAGCTCGAGTGTTGGAGCATTACCTTCAAAGGCATACGCTTCAAAGCCGCGTGCAAATGTCTCATGGTATTGCCGCTGCTCTTCTAGCGGCATCGACGTCCAAATCGAAATAGCGGACCGCTCTGGCGTGGCTTTAATGCCGAGCCAATCGAGCACAATATTCATGTCGTTAACTATGGACATCTCAGCGTCAGATGCGCCAAGCGCTTTGGACATGCCTTCAATACGCGCAGCTAGATCGGCCTGAACTTGTAAAAAGAAGTGGCCTGATTCATGGAGGAACGTGGATAAGTCAGCGTTTTTAAGTAACGCAATAATTGATGGTACGCGGGTGATATCGTCGCCAAAAGATATGGCGCCGCGAGCTTGCTGGTTTAGTTCTCCGGCTTTGTCGGAAGATTGCGCATCCCCGCTGAGTACATCTCCACCGGATTGTCTGCTCGTGGTTTCTCGTACCTGGCGATCTGCGCTTTCAATCCCAGAACGAATGGATTGTCCGGCGAATAATCCGGCAACGCTTCCAGCCGAGCCAGGGATTTCTTCAGATGATCCAGTTGTGATGCCATCGAGTTTCTCCTGATATTCGTGACTAAACGCCACTTGAGTATCGTACCAAAACTGACCTGCGAACGACACACCTTCTACCGAAGCAGCAACACGGAATGCGAGTTCTTCTAGCTCGTCAGCTTTCCGTTCCATTGTAATTGAGATTTCCTCATCACTCAACTCATTAAAATCGCTCATCCCGTAGCGCTGCTCAAACTCCGGCACATATTGGATACGCACACCCACTGCTGCCGGCATGCCCCCGGCAGATGCTTCGCTCATACGCCGACCGTCAACAATAACGGTCAGAAATTCCACGCCTTCTTTGGCAAGTTCAGCCAGCATTTGCTCAAGCTTTTCTTGGGCAGCCGCCTCGCGGAAATAAATCTCCACGCCAGGACGATGGCGTAAGGGGTCATACTTCTCGTTGGCACGCAAGACACGCGACAAGAAGGTGCTGTCTTGCTGCGCTGCTTGTGCCTGGCGCAGCATCTCCGCCCACAGCGTGTTGGCGTTGTAGCCCTCACGGGTGACAACCTCCAAATCTAGCGAGCGCTCGACGCCGCCGTAGCGACCCTCGGTGGACAGTGCTTTAGAAGCCAGCACCATGTTGCCTTCGTCAGCTTCGTAGATGGCAATGCGTATCTCGTTGGCCAAGCGCGCCATGTCGGCGTCGGTTGGCACAAAATCCACGCCTTGGGTGTCTGCCGACATTTGCGTCGATAGGCCGCCAACAAAACGGTCAACCTCACGCTCTAGCGCAGCAAGCTCGGAACGGGCAGCAACCTTCCTAGCAGCAACATCTTGAAGGCGCTGGTTGGCGCGCTCGACGTTGGCCAGCAGCCTGGTAGCTTCTGCGGGTGGGCGTACAATCTTTTGCAGTTCGGCGATGCGCTTTTTTGATCCCTTGTACGGTTCAATCTCACCGGACTGAAGGCGGCGCAGCTCGTCTATTTCGGCTGCATGCATTTGCTCATGCGCCTCGATTGCTTTGACGGCTTTTGCTGTGTCCTCGCTGGCTGTAGCCACGTCTTTGCTTGGAGGCGAGGCATCGATAATCGAGCGCAACTCTTTCACGCGTGCTTGCTGTGACGTGCCAGTCAGGCTTGCCTCAAGCTCAAAGGAGCCCCCCTCGCCGGCTGCGTTGGTCCAGTTATTGATGGTCCAGACTTCTTTTTCAACAAACCACACCACGGCTTGCAGATCGTCGTCGTTGATGTTGGCCAGCGTGTTATTCGTAGCTAGTTGCGCGTCGTCGCGAATAGCTGTAGCTGCTGCGGTAAACACATCCTGACCAAAGCCAAATTGCAGCGTCGTTGTAGCATCTTCACGCATGTCGCCTGAGACGCCAGTTTCAGCCATGCTTGGAATGCGTCGGCCACCAGACAAGCGCTGCAACATGCGCGCTGCCCATACGTCGATGGTTGCTCGTTCGCGAAATCCAATCAGGTTGCCAGAGAAGTTCAGCGCTTTGGGTGCAGTGCCGCCACGGGCAATGTCCGGATCAGCGTTCTTAACCACACGCCACAAGTCCACCATGGCGCGGATGACATTCTTGCCGTTGAACCCGTACTTTGCGCCGCTCTCTTTTGTTGGCAGTAACGCGTCAGGAATCTCGCGTGCGGAGCGAACCGCTTGCAGTTTCTGCTGGTACTCCGGCAGCGCCTTAATAGCTTTCTTGCTCAAGCCTTCTGCCATGCGATCGTTGAACCAGGCGCGCAGGTCGATCTCGAGATCATCTAAGTTACTTGCCCATTGCTCCCACTGCGGCATTAGCTCATCAAAGTCACCGCGCATGGCTCGACGCATCGCGTCAACCGCGTTGTACCAATTGTCGCGTACTGGCGTGTTAGGGCTAGTTGCGCCCAGCAAGTCGGCAAACAGATCACCCAGTCCGCCAAACTCCTGACGTAAGCGCGAGCGCATAGCCTTGTACCAACCAGCCTGGGCCAGGATATTTTGCGCATTCTTGTCGCCGGTTTGCGCACGCACGAAGATGTTTCGCACTTCCTCGAGCATGCCACGCGCAATCGCGTTGACACGGCGCGTGTAGTTTGCAGTGTTAGGCACCAGCGCATTACCATCAGCACCTGCGCTGAAATCGTAAGGCGTGTTCTGGTATTCGTGCAGGACCTTTCCGTCCTTTATTTGGCTACGCACATAAATAAGCGGAGCCCACCCTTGCGACGTGGGGTGCGCCAGTTTATGGCCACGCACAACTTGCGTCAGTTGTGCCACCGTCATGCCAATAGCAATCGCGCTGGCTTCAATTGAAGTGCGCTCCTCTGGACTAATGTTTGCCCGTGTACCGGTAGCACGCTGGCCGCGCTCTGCCACCATTTGCAGATTGTCTACCTTGGAATCGTTGGTTCCTGACTGATTGAGAATATTTGTAGCTACATTTTTTCCATCAATCTCAGAAAGATATTGTTTTGCAAATGCTGGATTAAGAACAATTTCGCCCTCACCAACATTACCCAACACTGCGTTACCTTCTTTAATAGCTTGCAATAAATCTTTGATCGGAATGCGAAATGTGCCAGTTACCCTATTTGCGCGAGTTACACCAAATTGTTTTGTCCAATTTGCCATACCAGAAGTTGGCAAACCTCGGCCACCACCATTAGTAAGCGAAGTTGCAAGCATTTCATCACGATTAACAGATTCCCATTTTTTGGAAAGATGATTTTCGTGATCAGCAACGCGAGTCAATACAACATTGCCATTTTCATCTACATTAAGATTACCGTTTCCAGCAAACGTGCCATTGGCTAAAGAAACTTCTGGAACTCCAGGATGATTTCCACCAAATGCTTCATTTGATAAACGTCCAATTTCTTGTAATACGCTTTGAGCATTTAAATTGTTTGGGTTATTTACCGCCATCTGATCCAACGCCGGACCCGTCACGCTTTCAGCTTGCGTTTTTAATTGGTATCGTTGGACCAGCTCTTCCGTTGTAATTCCTAGTTTGGCTGCTTGAACTGCATAAAAGCTTGCCAGCAAATCGGCATAGGCGGCATTGGTCTCTGTCGTAAACCTGCCCGTTGCGTTTAATTCGTTTAGGAATTGATCGCGAACTTTTCCTTTTGACTCGTTAAACACCTCATCATTTTTTGTCTCAATCAGTATCTTTTCTAACTGAGCATTCATTTCCTGATTAAAGGTTTTAGCGTATTGCTCGCTCTCTTTAAACGTATAGCCATTGGGGTCTAGCTGAATGTTATCGATGAGCTTTTGGTTTAAGTCCGTGCCAGAAATATTGGCGACATACTCGGCTGTGGGTATCCGAATAAAACCATTGCTTTGTACGGCGTCGTTTAATTGTTCTGCAACGCTTGGCAATACTTTGGCAACTTCTTCTGCAACACCCGATTGCATCAAGGTCTGAGCGGAAATATAAATATCTTGCGCTGGTGTGCCGTCGGTTGTGGCTGATACAAAGCTTTGAAATGTTTCTGTGTCGCGTGCGCGAAGCTTGGACTCTTCTGTGGCTGCGGTAATGGTTTCAATGAACTGCTTGGTGCGCGTTGACTGCTGGGTCTTTTGTTCGTGGCTTTGTAAATCAGTGACCACGGACTGCATCAGTTTGCCAACAGCGACATTGCCGCCTGAACCAATGATGGTGGCAATAACAGTTTGTGCAACCGCTGCGGGTTGCTCCCGCAAGAACGACTCAAAACTTCGATCGGGATGCAGGGTTGCATACGTGTCGAGATTTTGCAGTAGTGTTGTGGAAACCTCACCAGGTATCTCAAGCGCAAGATTGTTTAAGAACATGCGAGAAAGGGACGACCCGATTTTTACGTCTTTGACTAATTTTAAAATCGGTGCAATTTCAAACGCTGCTTCTAGTCCACCCTGGCGTAATCCATAACCTAATGCTGCTCCTGGCTCAAGTCCTTCTTTTCTGGCTTCGTTGTACGCAGTGCCCCCTGCTGATGTGGCCAATAATGACAGTGAAGCATAGGGTCCCACAATAGGAATGAAGGCTGTTGGTACGATCAGCATGTTTTGCACAAACGACTGAACGCCTGATTGCACGCCACCACCACCAATGGATTGATCGGGCGGACTTATTCTCTCTGCTGTCGCTTTTGCTAATTCTGCTTCGTTTTTCCAATAGTTACCAAAAGCGCGCAAGGAATCGCGCAACGGGCTGTTGGCATCATTTACTTTTTTAATTCTGGCGGCCATCGATTCTGGCAGCAGCGATAAACCTAGATTGCTGTTGGCATCAATTAGATTAGCAAAGTTTTCGCTACCTGCACGCCATGCTCCAGCGAAGCCAGAACTTAGACTATATGTTGCAGCGCCAACTTCATTGACTAGACCACTATCGCCTTTTGAAAAAATATAATTTAACGATCGCTCGATAATGGAGAGTGACTGTGAATCGTCATGCGCTAACTTTGCAAAATCAGCATTAGTATATTTTTGACGCAGTACAGGCGCTTTAGCCGTATTGTCGTCGAGTGCTTTTAATTGAACTTGTCGAGCACTGTCTTGTGGCAGGGTTTGCACCACCGCCGTTGGGACGTTAAGCACCGCGGCGTCTTGCTTTTGTTTTGCGTAGACATCGGGGTTGGTTGACAAGGCTGGGACGGTTGTAGCTTTATATAACTGTCGTTGCCGTGCACGCTCTTCTTCTGCAAATTGAACCATTGGGTCAACACTGTCGACACCTGGGCTAGTTTGTTGACGCATGCGCGCACCATTACGGAGAACATCGATGTAATCGTTATCCATTATTTAGCGTAGCCTCAAAGTATAATTGTAGAAAAACTTTTTTACATTAATTTCGGTCGGCGCATAATCCTTATTGTCTGGAAATTCTAAATACAATGAACTCATTGTTTTTATAATCTCACTTCGACGATCGGGTGGCACAACAATCTTTTGAACATCTTGTGGTGATAAGGTTGCCGCTGGCACCGTAGTGGTTCCCCACAAGAATCCTTCTGTCGTAATGGTGCGCGCCATAATGTCACGCATAACGATTGTTTTTTGCTCCACAGAAATTTTGTCGCGAGACGTTTTTGCTAATGCATCTAATGCATCATCGACTCGCGACTTAACAAGTCCGAGTTTAATTTTTTCTTGTTCTGTTTTATTTTCTTTGTAAGGTCGCAAATCAAATTCTTGAGCCACTTGATTAAACGTATTGACATCGATGTGAGCTGTGCGTTTACCTTCGGCATTTTGTAACGAATCCCAGCGCTGAACTAATGTTGCCGTATGTTGGTCACCCAATTTTGGCAACAACGCTTGCACCTCTTGTCGCGACATTTTTTCTAATACATCAGGATCGCTATAGGTCAAATACTCTGGGAAAGTTTTCTTAGCCATTTGCTGCTGGCGTTGGTTTTCTTCTAGGAGGGTGCGCGACTTCATCGCATACGCACGGTCTTGCAAATGCTCGGTAATGGATCGTTGCGAGGTGGCATCTAAGTTCAACCAGGCGGAAGATTTATGATAGTTTTGATTTTTAGAAATCATCTCCATAACGGCATTTGTATTTCCTGCTTTCATCTCACCTTGCGATGCATCCCACGCCGTTTTTCTGTTGCGTAACTGATTAATGGTTTCTGTGACTAACTCGGGATTGTCTTTAAATTTTTCGCGAACTGCTGCTTCCATTTTAAAAAGATCAACAGCTTTGTTGTAATTGTTAGATGCTCCAACATTGGTTGTCCAAACATTGTCAGCTTCAGTGCTGGCTAGTTGTGTTGTGTTTAATTTCTTAACTTGCGCATACAGTTTTTGATAGTCGTTTTGATCAATTTGCGTACTGACGCTTGCTAAAAAATCAGCCGCTTCACCTGTTTTATTTTGAGTCAGCATTTGGTTGACTACTTGACCTGCCAAGTTGGTGTTTGCTTTTTTAACTAAATCTTTGGCGTAGTCCGAGTCTTTTCCAAACCCATTAATCGCTGCTAGGTTTTCTACTGTCTCAATCATTTTTTTCTTGTTTTCAGCATAAGCACTTGTTGGTTCACGCCATCCTGTTGAGACACTTAATGCACTATCGGAAAATAAGCTGACTTTTGCTGTTGTGTCCTTCACAGAAAACATATGCAGTTGTTGATCCAAAATTGCTTTAGTTGGCGGATCAATTTGCTTACTGTAGCGATCAACATACTTTTGTGCTTGTTCAAACGTGCCAGTGGTCACAATAGAATTGAAAACCCCTTGGTGTAATTTACTTAATGTGTCGGCGACTAATTGTTGAGTGGTTGATGATTTTTCATCAAAGCCCCGTGCAGCCGCTGCTTTAATAACACCGCCTTTAACCAAATTAACTTGATCTGCAAATACACCCGTTGAATTTTCAAAATCCATCCAGTTATGGGTTGCCGTAGTAACGGCTAATTTAATCTGATTATCGAGCGTATTAAGTTTATAGTTTTCATATTCACGCGCACTGTGCTGGTTGACACCAGCCACAAATTGATTATGCAGTGTGTTGGCCGCTTGGCTAAAGCGCAAACGCTGCGCATCATTGCCTAGGGTTTTACTAAGTGAATCAATTTTGTCTTTAAATTTTTGCGAATAATAGTCAGTAACGGATTCCGTTGAACTGTCACCCTTAGTATTTTTAAGTGCATCCTGCCCTTTTAAATAGCTATAACCAACGGTGGTTCCATCTGGATTTTTTCCATACGTTAATAATTCTTTTTCTAGGGTTAAGTTATTAACGGCATCAATGACACGCGTCTGATTTACGTCTTGCGTGATAGCGTCTTGAATGGCACCTAAACTGGCCGCACCACGCATCATCCCTTCACCAAATTTTTGTTGGGTGTTACCTACTGAACTTGATGGAAATTCAGGCGCGGAGACGCGAGCCTGGGGTTGAGCCTGGTCAGAGACTGCGGTTTCGTAAACGGGAACGCGAGGCATAAATTTTTATTGACCTAGTGTTTATAATGTTGATTGCGATCGTTGGCTGTATTTGTACCAAGACTCAGCCACGGACCCGCCTGACGACAACAAGCTTCCAGCCGCATTACCCAACGGGCTCATGCTGTTGGATACCGCGCTATAGATGTTGGAGGCGTTTTTGTCTGACACAGCTTGTGTACGATAGCCAAACGCTGCCTTTAACGCGTTCGATTGCACGGTCAATGCATCGGCTTCACTTAATTGATCGGTGCTATTTAAGACGTTTTGAGCCGTGGCGCTTTGCAGATCAATTCCGTTGGCCGCCATTGATACGCGTTGTGCGCTTTTAATTCTAGCGGCGCGCAATCGCACGTTTTGTTCTGCGCGCTGACCGGCAAGCAACATTGCTTGCGCATTGGTTTCATTAATTTGCGCATTGATGTTGGCCATCTGCGACTGAAACTTGTAATTCTGAATCGTTGCTTGTGTTTGGTAATAACTACCGATGGCCGAATTAATCGCGCCAAACGTCATCATCACGGGAGATATTCCTGCTACTGCTTCAAATGCCATGGTGCTCTCCTAACTCTGTAGCACGTACCTTACCTAGGTGCGTCTGTATGACGCATACGAATGAGTTACGCGCCGATGGCCACTTCCAGCGTCATCGATACCAAGGTCAATGGCAGCGGGTCTGATTGCCGCACAAACACTTGTCCAGAATCCGACCAGGATGGGTCAATCATTAATGGAATTTCTTCGCTTTTTAATGCCGGTGGTAGGCCGTAGTTTTCGGTGGTACGTTGTTTGGCTTCGGTCAATAACGTCGCCGATGGTCCTGCAAAAATACCGCTGGAGCGATACACCCGCAGCCATACTTTATTGACGTTTTTCATGCGGCCTTGTCCGTAGGCGGCATCTAACTGTGCATTCCACGGTAAGGTTTGTACGTCCGCAATAATGGGGAGTCCGACCTGCACTTTGGAAGATGCCTGGTCTAGTGTGATCGTGCCGCTGGTGACTACGCGTTGCGGGTGAACGGCACCGTCAGCTAAGATATTGACGGTTTTGCCTTCTAACCAGGTAAGCCCAGAGACAGCATCACGCGCAAAACTAAACGCAGTCGTCGCTGTGTTTCTGAAAGCTGCCGGCAATGTCTTGTCCACCCGAGCCGTTGCCACCGTCGTTGATGTGGTGCTAATGATCGTTAGCCGATACGTTGTGCCATCACTTGCGGTAAACACTATGGCGTCATTGGCGTCTGTTTGCGCAGAATAGGCAAACAATGCCGCGCTCGCGGTAATCGTTAATACTTCCGTTGAGTCCCACACCGTGCCACCGGAGACAGTCACGGTGGTCGCTGTCGTGTTGGTGGTATCTAATGTGGCACCACAGTCGACAAAAAATGCGTCCGCTTGCGTGGCAAATAGTCGAGTGGCCATACGTTCGACATAGCGTTTAGTCACTCCACCGATGGTGCGTTTAACGATTACATACAGCCTGTCGTCATTACCTTCTGCGACTACGCAACAACTCTCGAAGGTTCCGTCCGTGTCATGCTGATGCCAGGCACCAACTTGCTGCTCGGGCACATAGGTGAGTCCCAACAACTTGCCGGTCGAGCTCACTGACCAAACAATCGGTTGCGGCGCTTTAGCAAAGGCCATATCGACCACGCTGAAATTATCAAACAAGTGTGGTGCGCGAAGCGACAAGTCACCTGTTACGTATCCGTTGGCTTGCCATGAGTAAGCAAGTTCCCTCATATGACCACCGCGAGCTGCGGCATAAATCAAGTTGTTGTTAACGATTACGGGCTGAACATTATTTGCACCAATATAGCTTTGCGGTTTAACGGAGACTGACGTCGGTGTTAATGCGTCACTATTAATACTGGTAATTCGCCATTCAGCCGAGCTAGTTAACAACACCAGGTTCGTTAGTGGGACGATATGACGAATCGTGTTGGCTTCACGCGCTGCGACCCGAAAGTTAATTGCATCATCGTCTCGCGTGGGAAGCGAGTACGTCATGTTTGACTCGGTCCCGGTGCGGGTTAAATAAATGTTTTGTGGTTTGTTGGTCGTTCCTGCAAACGTGCGACGTTGCTCAAAGTACGACACTGCCCCTGGAAAGTCACCTGCGCTAGGAAAGGGATTGTAGACAATGGGCGGTGTTTTACTAATGTCAGCCGTTATGTTGTCGTCTTTAAAGCTGGTGCCATCGCTCTGCCCGATGTAGCCATACAAGGCACCGTTCGCTTGCTTATAAATGTTGTAGCGTACAGCGTTGGTTGCGGCTGACCAGGTAACGGTGTTGTACGCAGCAGTGGCCAACAAGTTACCGTTAACCGACGCAGCCGAGGACGCAGGAGACTCATCTAATCCACCGTCACCCACAGTGGTGACCTTGTAGTTGTAGGTGGTGCCTGTACCACCAGAAGCAGCTGCACTCACCCCTGTGGGGGCAGATAAGCCTGATACAAAACTAATCGTCGTCAAGGTCCAACTAGTGGCCCCACCGCGACGCAGCTCACGCGGTGCGTAGTTCGGATGAACAATCGTTAATACATCAGCGGACTGCACATAATGCAGATCGAATAAATCGGCTGCAACGTAAGGGGTTGCTACTTCGTAGGGATTACCACCCGACAAGAGGGTCGCTCCTTGCGTATGAAACCGGATATATAAGTCACCAAATTCCAGCACCATCGTTTGCGTAGTGGAATAACTAAACGGAATTAAGCGCGTCGCATTGGCTGACGTTTTAACTTCACGAACATAGGCCGTGCCGGGACGGTTAGCTGCGGGTCCGTGAGGCAGCGTTATAAAGTTTAAGCATTTAGCTAAACCGGATTGATACTTCGCATCATCAATGCGGCCAAAAAACTCAGGTGTTAATTCACCGGCACCAAAAGAGCGTAGTAGCGTTCGTACATTGGCCATTACTTGGCATCCTCTTTGTCGTCAAAGAATACGCTCTTGCCTTCTTTCATTCGTTTTTCAGCATGTTTGATGGCTTTGTCTTGGATTGCTTTGGGCATATTTTTCATAAACGTCGGCGAATCCATATCGGTTTTAATCAAGTAATCGATTTCTTTTTTAGTCAGTCCTGGCACCATTAAGGGAATATCGGTTTCTTTTCCATTGATCTCGAACCCAGCCGATATTTCTGTCGAGATTTTTCCATCGGGTCGGGTAACGGCCCCCAAGAATCCCTTCATGCTTTTAGTGGTGCCATCGGGACGCTTCATGTCGTCGCCCTGGTTGGGGTACAAAATGTCGGCAAGCGATGCGTTTTGATCCATTACCGTGCTGCTATCCAAGGCGTGCTTTGTTTAACGATCACGCGACGGTCATTAGCGTCTGACGACGTAGCACGCGCATAGATCGTCTGAAAAATGGCGTATTGCCCTTTGGATTCTTGTCGACCGACATCGCCTTTAATGACGGGCCCCGCAAGATAGCTTGCCAATAGATGACTTAATGCATCAATAAATAACGCACTAAAGGTCGTGGGGTCGGCAACGCTGACGGTGTATCTCAGCAATGCATTTTCTTGATTGGTGTAGATGACTTGTGTGCCGTCTTGCAGCGATTCGACTTCAAAGGGCTGCGGTGTATACATGCCTAGTCCCGTATTAACGACACCGAGCTGAGTGTAGGCAATCGGGAAATTCACCGAATAATCGTCCGCGGCTGCTGGGTCTAAAATTGCCAGGTAATTGAGTACATCGTTAGGTGCTTGATAGACATAAGCCCACTGCGAAACAGTGGTTGCCAGTAACGGCAGCGCAACACGTTTAGTAGAAAACCCCCACGGATGCATTTCAAGCAGCGAGTCGCGAGCAATCGGGTAGAGTCGCTGACAGTGTTCTGCTTGGGGTGAGCCTTCGGGCGGATTAATACTGGAGACCGTTGCTGTGTCTCCAAGATGGGCGAGCGCCAAATTACAGATATCGACTTCACTGGCCACACGGCACCTCGCTTATTAAAACGGGGGGCACTGAGCCCCCCGGACATCACATTACTTAACCTACTTGGACCAAACAGAATCCTCGCCCGGCGTGTCATTGTTTTGCTGGTCAACGCTTTTAGCTTTTGACTTGGAGCGATCAACAATTAGTTCCAGATTTGATCCAGCGACGCCGTCGTACTCGATGATGGCGTCCTCTTCATGGACTGAATTATTGATAAATGATTTTTGCAAAACTTTGTAGTGCGGCATACGAGGCTCCTGTTATTAAGTAACGCTAAAACCAGATGCGTAGGTTTTAAAGTCAGCAATATCTGTGACGATGTCGCAGGTCACCGTGCCGGAACTGTAGGTGCCGGAAATAGTGTACTGCGCGCCGAGATAACGCTGGCCTGTTGCAAACACAGATGGGTTAATGCGAATGGCTGTTTTGTAGCCAGCCACCAGGGAGGCGGTGACGACAGCAGCCGTGCTACCCACCACCGTTGGTGACGTTAGTGCAGCAGCCGCAGACGTGATCGCCTGGAATGTCACACTAGTGCCACCGGCCAAAGCAGTGGGTACAGTGAAATACATATAAAGGTCTTCACCGGCACCCATGTCACGGGCGACGCCCAAATCAATGGTGTTGGTGGAGACAGCGGTCGTGGTCAACGCTTGTGCGTCAGAGACACGTAGAAATGCATCGGTAATCATAATGAGGTTTCCTTTACTTAATGTGGTTATCGCATCACTTAGGACACAACAGATTCAGTGTTTAGAATCTGATCAACACGACGCAGAGGAACACCCAAAAAGCTCAAATAGCTCTGTGGAGTACCGAACTGCGACAAGCTTTCGTTGATCTTCAACACGTACTGCGATTTGTCCATAGCAGCCAGAGCAAGACCGGAGTGTGTGGTGCGGTTCATGTAGAACGCAGCACGACCCATGGCCATGTTTGGAATACGATACAACGCACGGGCCATCAATTTAATGATCGCTGTTGAAGCGGACGCCGCTTGAGTCGTGGCTTGAGCAATCAAGTCAGAGACGTCGATGTTACAAATACGCACGACATAACGCCAATCTTTAACGACCAGGCCGTTTTTCCACTGGTAGTGAGTACGGTACGCTTGGTAACGTGCACCGTTGGAATCCCACACTGTATTTAAACCTAAGTCGTCATGAATTAGACCGGCTTTCGATCCTTTCGGGAATGGACAAAACACGGTGTTGTCGCCCCACACTACGAGGTAGATCGACGTATTGTCGGAGCCTGAACCACCGGCTGACAAAATGTTTTGTGCGTTACCTGCGGAGAGCGACGAGTAACGTGTAGCCAAGCCAAGATACTGCTTTGGATCGGTGCCAGGGTTACCGTAAAAAAGCGTTTGCGCTTGGGTTTGGTTCATGGATTCCAAGAACGCTTTATCTTCCGACAAACGAAACTGCGATGTGTTGCCGTTCAGTTCAGCCAAGTCTTTATCGACTTCAGAATACGCTTCCAGCATGCCGCACGATTCATCGACTTGTGCCGTCGTTGACTTCGATGTTGGGATACCTTGGTTGATGGCGCGCCAGTAAACGGTCGGCAAGCCGGTACGAATAACGGAGCGGTGACCTGTTGGCAAGTTGCCTTCCATGAACATACAGTCTTCGAGGATTTCATTCGATTGCGACAGCAGTTCAGCAATGGTCGGAACCTTGCCATCGGGGTCAAGTCGTTTGGCCCAATCGGCCAGGGTTAATGCGGTGGTAGCTAGAGTTGCCATGGTAAATATCCTTTAAAAATGTGATGAGGATCACTCACTTAATTGAGTTAATCTCAACACTCAGAACCAATTAATGTTTCTGATTGGGGTACAAATGCGACGCATAATCGCGATTAGGTTGAGCACTGTTCATTGATCCTTTAACGAACTTGTCCTCACTGATAGCTTTGCCAGCTCGGTAAAACGCTCTCACCATTTCCGGGTGATTCGCCAAGCCTGTTTCTTTCAGCAAGCTCACCAACTCAGGTGTGCCAAACTGGTCTAGCGCTTTGTTGGCGATGACCAAGTTGTCTTTTAACTGCGCGCCGCCAAACTCTTTATCCGTTTTGGACTGATCAGCCCACATGGTTTGCACTTGTGCAATCGCGTCGGCTTGACGCTTCTCCATTGCTGGAGCCATGGCGTTAATCAAATTTTGCGCTGCCTCTTGCGATAAGTTTTGGCTTTTCGCAAATTCAGCAAAAGCAGTTTTTCCTGATTCATCCCACTCCACTTGACTTGGTATTTCAAATTCTGCATACGATTCTGGAGCGCCTTCGGCCTTTACGTCATTGGCGTCCTTGGGCGCTTCATCAGCTTTCGCTGTCTCAGCAGATTTGTCTACACCTGGTGAAGCATCCTGGGGTGCAGGTGATGCTGAAGTCTGTGCAACGGGTGCGCTAGTGGTTTCACTAGACGTACTCACTGCGGATGTCGGTGCGCCTTCAGTGTTAGGTGCGGCTGCGTCGGTCATCTGGTCGGACATTCTCTTGGTGCTCCTTTAGCATTACGGCATATTGTTCAACCGCGACTTCGTTTATCTGTGCCATTAGCATCAGTCCGACATTTCGTTGACCTTCTCTAAAAAAGGTTTCCGAGTTGCCGGTAAAACTAGACCGGTAAACACCCGTTCGTTCAAGCCAACGCCAAATAATTCGGCGTCCGCGTTTACTACTCATTAACCACTTAAAATCGTCTAACTCATTTTGTTGAGCTAACCGGTTTTGTTCATCTGTTTGCTCGCGATTGACATCGTGAGCACGCAAATCTAATGGATCGAAACTACTCATGGGCAAAATGTAATAGCGCCACTCGCGTTAATGCGTACCAGCATTAGTCACTGTCTCCGCCGTACAGCATCGGGGCTCACTCAGTTTGTTTTCGTCCGCTATCTTCATACTTATCAATGACATTTAAACCTCCACGGCACTCGGTGAGCCGTATCCACTGAACATATTCATCACATCCGTTAACGCTGTTTTGTTGTCTGGGCTAGTCGGTGTATTGGCCATTTGCTGCTGAACCGCCGCACCCTGCTGCATCGCTTGCGCAGCCGCTTGGGCCTGTTGCGCTTTGGCTCTGGATTCACGCAGTAGTGCCACTTTGTCGTTAGCCACAATCAAATGCGGGTCCACTCCCAACATGTCGGAGTACGCATCAGCCCAGGCGTCAGAATCAAACTTGTCTAGTACATCGGGTTTAAATTGTGCGACCTGCCCCAAGTTACCCACGAACCTATCAATACCGTTCGTTGCAATCGCACGTTGGGCTTGGGCTAAGATCGAGACAAACTCCACACTGATATCCATGCCTGATAGTTCAGGCGGTGGTGGTGGAATGACACCGGCTTCGACCATGCGTTGAAACGTCATATCAATTAATGGGTCCAGCAATTCGTTATGCAGTCGCTCAATGACAGGACCCAACATCAACAGTTTTTCTTCATGACGTTCGGCCACTTCCGTGGCTGTCATGTTGGAACTAGTGCTGTTGGCCAGCATTAAAAACAAGTCCGCATAGAAGGACCCTTTAATACGTTCGCGCACATCTTGAATGTCCGCCAATAAGTGATTCAAATCCAAGTTGACTTCAAAGGCCGAACGAATACCACCACCGGGAGAGGTTGAGTCGTAGTAGCTAATGCCCCCTGGCATTCTGTCCACATCACGATTTTTTAATGCCGTGGGCACTTGTAGTGGCGGCATGGTTTTGTAATCAATGCCCTGCGCTTTACGAAGTTGTTCATGCTGGAGTTGTTTGACGTCCCCCAACGCTTCCATGCCAGGAGAGTTACCGTAGATGTCACCACCTGCTACCGCCCACCGAGGTGCAACCGCTGGGAAATACTTAAACCCTGACTCACTTAAATACCTGCCAGGCTCCGCATTGATCTCGAAGTAGCAGGACTTAAACGGCATGTTCTTGCTGTCTTTCTTGCTGGGGTCACGGTCTTCGCGTGGCTCAATGGCATGAATGATCGTGATCCACTGATCGAGACTGCCACTATCAAAAAGATTCTTGGTGCTGGTGGTGCACTTGTCATACCCAAACTCACCCACAATTTCAGCGACGGTCTTTTGAAACTCACGATAGAGCGTGTTCACATTGCCGCGATAATCCGTCGCAATGCAATACTCACCGCAGGTTAGCGTTTGGTGATGAATGATGTTTTGATAGTCGGGCATGATGACTGCCGCTCCAGTGCCAAACACACCCAGCTCTTCATACATTGAATGCAATGACCGATATGTATTTGACTTTTGAAACACCGCCAACATCAATGTCGTCACATCGTTTAACCACAACTTAACCGGTCCATACTTGGCCAGCTCCGGGTCAGCAATGCTTAACCTAAACCAGGGACGCGCAGGAGAAGTGGCACCACTCATCATGCCGGCACCTAAAATGCGTAGTGCTCGGGTCCCCGTATTGTCGTAAATGTTGTTGTTGCGCTTCCAGCCCTTGTCGCGATCTTGCACAAAGAATCGGCCAGAGCGTGGCAGCATATAGTCAGACAACTCCTTCCAATGACTCCACCAGGACGCACGCTCAGACTTCAGCATGCCCCATCGTGTAAACAACTTGTCTTTGGTAGGTGATTTAGCGTTTGACTGCGCGTCACTGGTGTACTCACTCATTTTATGATCCCAGCAATTGGGTTTTACTTAATGTCAATTCATCGTCTTTCACACCAGCGGGACCCGTTAACATGGTTGAGCCCACACCGGACTTCTCAGCACGTTGGTTTTGCGCTTGGATTTGACCCGTGTCCGGCGTCTTAGCGTTTTGTTTGTTGACAGCTTCGGTAGCTATTACTTGTTGTTTCTCTGCTGCAGCGACGGCATTTGTATTTGCTGTCTTTTGCACATCCAATGCTTTCTTTGAGTTTTCATAGGATTTATATGTTGAGTAAGCCGCAACCACTGAAGCTGCTGCCATTACTTGCATCGCTGTTATTCCAAACATATTAATTTTCCTCGTATGTAATAGCGCGACGCGTCATCAAGCCAGCACTCTCATTGGTCATCTGATCTTCGATCGCATCAATGTCGGTGTGCTCAGTAACGATTAACGTCGTCCACCAGGTGTCAGCATGCGCAACACCAACACGCTTAAACCCGGCATTGGCAGGTAGTACGTGATAGCCCGTTAGTCGTTGGGGGCCATCGTCAGTGGTAACCGTGATGTCGCCATTAATTACACAGATGTTGTCGCAGTTCGTTAACGCACCGGTCAACATGGTGCCGGCAGGAATTAGTCCTGTTCTGGCACACATGCCACCATGCACAACGTGGGTGATCGATAAATTAATTTGTGGCAGATCACGCGTATAAGACTCCAACTCGCGCACCGTCTCAGGGTCAGGCATGCCCGACAAAATATTGACAGCGACCGTGGCTTCCATGGCGTCTGTTGCGTTCATCAGCCACCCAACAAGGTATTTTTACCCAAGGTCAAGGACGCTGGGTCCACACCCACCGTGCCTGTCAACATCGTGTCAGACGGCCCACCCGCTTGTGCTGTTTGTTTAGTCGTTGATTGCAATACGCCGGTGTCTGCGACTTTGGCTGGATTGTCTAGCAATGGAACTGGGGCTGGAGCGGGTGCAGGAGCTGGGGCAGGTGAACTATTTCCGCCGCCTCCACCTCCACCTCCGCCCGTATCTTGATTCGTTTGTTGCGCAACGGGAGCAGGTGCAGGAGCCTGTGCTTTAGGCGCCTTGGGCTTATCAACTAATCCTAAATCTTGTCCGACAGCCGCTATAACACCCACTATCGATTTAAAAGTCTTACCCATTACAACTCCTTGCTATAAATGACGTTTTGCATGTTGTAACCTCGGCACTCTAAAATCTTGCTCATCACAGTCGCTGGCCTGGCTGGCCACACCATGACGGCGGCACCGCGTTGTTTGGCTGCTTCTTCTGTGGCTTTCATTAAGCGCAGTCCTATTGTTGAATTACGCCATGCACGATCAACGAACAACGAATCATTAATGACTGACGTTGTGTCCTTAGAATGCAAGTCAACATTGATTGCATTTGATGAGTAACCAATCAATGTGCCGTCCTGGTAGGCGGCCAAAATAAAAAATACGCCAGCCTTTTCTAACTGGTTGTACAACTCGTCATGCAATGCAAACGGTGCGTCAGTGACATCACCACACACTTCGTCGTAATGAGCACGGGCCATTGGCCTGGCTTGCTCCATCAACGTGGAATACGTGACTTCGACGATGGTAGTAGCGCCGCTTTTGTTAATGCGTACTGCTTGTCTGTCATCAGTGCATGTGTTCATAGGGGTCGTAATGAGTTTTGTTGTCGCGAATCTTTTCTCGTAAACCCGGTGCTATCTCATCAATCGGATGCTTGGGTGCGACCGGATGGGCAAAGGTCAAACACAACGCGTCCGCCAAGTCAGGGGACGGCAAGCCACGCTTTTTAATGTTGTCTTTGGATTCAAGCTGAATGCGGTGAGCTGCGTCGTACCAGTACACAGGTGCTGCTAAGTCCTGTTTCAAGTCGACGCGATTAGGAATCGCTCCACCGATCTTTAACCAATCGCGCACACCGAACCACATCTCAGAGCGTTTGTTTAAATACTCTGAGCTAGAAGGTTTGCCACCAAACGGGACCTCGATCGGATCAAACCCCAGCATGCGCAGTCGATCAATCACACCCGCTCCACCACCGGCATCAATGAACACCGCGTCAGGTCGCCACTCCACTATCTTTGCAGCGACCTTGTTAGCTAACTCCATATTGTCGAGCCCCGTGTAGACCAGTGGCTCAAAAGCCACCAAGCCTTGCCTCGGAAAGATCACACTTCGGTCGTCACCAAACCTAG
>Ga0049081_10000234_pt1 | contig 21907 bp, 50 predicted proteins | sample GreLakmeER78MSRF_FD_66717 | JGI IMG/M metagenome (GOLD analysis project Ga0049081, IMG submission 66717) | Freshwater lentic microbial communities from great Laurentian Lakes, MI, USA - Great Lakes metaG ER78MSRF | ecosystem: Environmental > Aquatic > Freshwater > Lake | place: Great Lakes...
ACAATGATCACGATTATAATCAGGCAACATCATACCTGGGATTCAATGGCACATGGCAATTATCAATTGATCGGCCGTTTTACCAATGGCAACACCAAGCAACCAATCAGGGTTGGTTATTGCCCTAAAACCCTACGGTATACAAGGGTATTCTAAGTGGTCGACCATTAATTTGGGTTGTGCTATAATTGATGTTATAGTACAGGAGCAAGCATGAAATTCTATCAAGAAACCACAGTGTGGGACAGTCCAACTGCCAATCATGTGTACCTGCTCAACGACAGCAAGAGCAAAATGATTGGTTATGTACGAGCTGGCACCGACTCTGTGTTTACTTTTAAAAAGCCTATTGGTATTGACATGCGTGGTCGCAAATTCACAGAAGTTGCAAACACATTTGGATATGTTGTTAAAAAAGACGAACCCGTTAACCCACAGTGGCAGGTTCAAGGCAGCAAAGGCGACACTTACATTGTAGAGCGCACAGAAAACGGACTAACCTGTACATGTAGTGGATTTAAATTTCGCGGTACCTGTAAACATTTGGAGATGATATGAAAACTTTTGATACATTTGAAGTAGTAACAGACATGCAAGGATGTATGAAACGTCCGGTTGTAGTGCATGCCAGACGCATGAACGAGGAGTTTCGCGTAAACACTCTTGAAGGCAATTACAAGCAAGGCAAGCCTGGCGACTATCTCATGCGAGGTATTGACGGCGAATTGTATATCTGCGATGGTCCTATCTTTGAAAAGACTTACGATTTTGTATGAACGATAATATCAAAGCTGGCAGTGACATTCACGCAGGTGATGGTGGCTATAGTATAGGCACCGAAGAAAAATACAACGAGTTTGCAAAAGGTCGCAATCAATCCATGGCTAAAATGCGAATTAAAGAACTTGAAAAACAATGCTGGAGTCATCATGTTGATGGTACTCTAGTAGATGGGCAGTTACACTTTGATACACATAAGTTCGCCGAGTTGATTGTGCAGGAATGTGCTAAAGTTGCTGATATTGCGGAACCATACTTTGCTTCGGATTTGATTAAACAACATTTTGGAGTTGAAGAATGAACGAAACCTTTAAGGAAACATAATGGCCGGAAAAGCAAAATCAATCTATCTCACTGTACTCCCAAAAGGGTCGCATATGAGCGTGTTCAAGAAAGTGTTCTTTGAGGCCAAGACCTACAACGAGTATGTCAAGTCGGAAGAGTTCACTACCAAGTGGCCCAGGGACCAGTTTGACATTGTAAAAGAAACTTACTGATATGAACGAACGAATTCGAGAACTTGCTGAACAAGCTAATTTAAAATTAGATGAATTACCAGATGATACATTTATACCTTTAGAAAAGTTCGCCGAGTTGATTGTGGCGGAATGTGCTACAGTGATTGAACGAAATCTATTTCAGGGAATAGGGTGGAACACCAGTCGAGCTGTTAAACGACATTTTGGGATTGATAATGATGACTGACCTAGAAACTGCATTGAAAAATCACGACTGGAGTTTGAATGGATGTAAAACTCGTCCTGAACTAGATCGATTGATGAAAGAAAATATCGAAACAGGCAAAGCATTATGGGAACAATATTGTCCGTGGAGTGACGCCAATGGTGGATATGTTGCCTGGTCAAAATCATAATCAATAAGGAAGACGAATAATGGGATTCTTTAGTTGGCGTTGTGCCAAATCAGATAAGCCAGTGATGGCCGAAGTTGCAGTACAAGGAACGCCTTGGGCATTTGCCAGCAAAGTCATTGTACTGTTTAAAAACGGTGATCGCATTAGTGGCACCTATGATGGCTATGGTCGTGTTGATGGGTTTGAGTTAATTGACCACCCGGAAGAACGATGGCGAATGGTGATCGAACAATACTACAATGGTGAAACCTTTGAACAACTGTTGCAAAACAAGTACGATCAAGCACAAGGGTTTTTCTACAATGACGAAGACTTGGTTGAAGAATTTGGAGTTACATCATGAGCAAGGGATTGAAAATTCCGCATGAGATCGCAGATGGTATTACACTGGCATCATTGAAAGATCAATACAAATACTTAAAAGAGGAAACTCGACTGCACTTGGAAGAAGGCAAGTGGTTGCATCCCGAAGACTTGGGTAGGAATATTCAAATAATCAAGGCCATGGAACTATTAATCCCATACTATGGTGGTGAGTTATGATGCAGTTTTCCTTCAAGGATTCCCCTGCGTGGTTTACCAGCTATCTAGTTGAAACGCACATGGATGGTTTTCATGTGTTGGCAAAGGAAACAGGGGTTATGAACGGTGGAAATTATTCAATTACGCCATTGTTAGATTTGGCCAAACAATACTTTTCCGACCACGGATTTAATGTAGACGTTAGAGAAAAACAACTTTGGTTCACTATTGACGAGACCTTGCCCGAGGTCACATTTAACGCATTAAAATGGAGTTGACATGTATATTTGCAAAGATGATGTTGTAAAAATTTTAGAAGTAATGGATACATTTCCTGATGCCAAAACATATGAACTAGAACAAGATGGCGGCAACGGAATTGGTATAGTTACCTCATTGATCATTCACACTGTGGTGAATGGCATGGACGGTGAATTTAAAGTTGAAATTTCTGGAGTGGAGAATTGGTAATGAAAATTAAATTTGATAAAAACACAATGCCCGACGAGTTGTACAATGCACTGCTACAACACTTTGTCAACGAAGCTGTGGGACTTGGAGTAGAGGTAACCAAGTTCACCGAGTTTGATAACTGGGTAGTTGAATGTGAAGTTAATGCTCGAGAAGCGGTACATTGACCGGACTAAACTATGAGCCAACGAATACAAGAATTAATCAAAGAAGTTAAAACTGACACCAGTGGAAGATGGGTTGACACATCCGAACTTCCAGTGCTGGCAGAAACGATTGTGCGTGAGTGTGTGGATATTGTTAAACAAACACCCACTCACTGCGCACATACCACCTATGATCTTGGTATTGTTAACTGCACCATTGAAAAAAGTGTAGATAGAATGCTGGATCACTTCAATTTGGCAAAGCAGTATTAACTGTTTTGTCCAAATACTATTGTGTATTCATTAACAAGACTATACAATATAAACATGCTGAACACACACAGCTACACACTTTAAAAGGAAACTTAAAATGAAATTTATCAGCGAAGAAACTAAAACATTCAAACTTTTCACCGCCTTGCGCAATGGTGATGCAGTTACTCCAGCCGAAGCATCCAAGCGTTTCGGTATCAAGAACATGAGCGCAGAAGCAAGCCGCTTGCGCCAACATGGTTTTGCAGTTTACACCAACAGCCGCAAAGCTGGCAATGGTGTTCAGGTAACCGAGTATGTTTTGGGTAAACCAAGCCGCGAAATTGTTGCACTTGGTTACAAAGCCAAGTCCATGGGCATCACACTCTAATCAGAGTTGACTCCATCAAAAGGCTACTCAGGTAGCCTTTTTCTTTGACCATTTAATTAGATACCTGTATAATATAATTTTAGTGGTAATAGGAGATGTGATGATTCTAAAACTTCTTGAACAATTTGGCCGTAAACGCATTGTAATGGACAGGCAAAATGATGAACCCTACCTTGAACGATATTATTTGTTCCTTAAAGACCGAAAGCATTTTCCCTTTAATGTCTTTCTACACAAGTTTCTTAAGTCAGATCCCGATGACGTGCATGATCATCCATGGCCTTACGCTACTTTGATTCTCCGAGGCGGATACTGGGAATGGGTGCCACAATTCAACGCAGAAGGAAAAAGAGTTGGGGAAATTGCACATTGGCGCCGCCCTGGACATTTCCGCATTTGTAGTGCCACCAGCTTTCATCGTATTGAATTAGATCCCAGTGTAGAATGCTGGACATTGTTCATGCCGGGACCACAGCGGCGTGAATGGGGATTCCTGCAACATGGACACTGGGTTCACAACAGTGAGTATCTTGAAGGAAAAGCTGTTAAATAACACAGGAGACTGATTATGAATTTGTTATTAGAGTTTGTTGATTTTTTCGTTTGGTTCATGTTGGGCTACCTGGTTTGCCAAATCGTGTTGAATGGGTTTTTACTCTGGTTTGCTGGCCACTTGGAGAAAAAAATTCTTGCGGAAGTCAAGGAACAAGAAAGCAACGAAGTTTTGGCAAGGCTTGAGGTTGTTGAAGATCAATTTTTCCTGTATAATAATAAAACAAATCAGTTTCTTGGACAAGGTTCTACTGTTCAAAAACTAAAAGATCACATAACATCGAGATTTCCCAACCGTGATATTAAAATCGTAGCTGGTAAGAAAACCGAATGTGAATTACTTAAACATGAATTGGAACAGCTAGATGCGAATCGCAGTAACGTCTGATCTCCACCTGGAGTTTGGTGACATAAACATACAAAACACCGACAATGCCGAAGTACTAATACTTGGTGGGGATATCATGTTGGCACAGGACTTGCACGATCATTCTCAAGAAAGTGTTCGAGTTGCCGCTATGATTGAGAGTTTAGGACGACGACAGGAAACTGCACAACGGTTCCGTGATTTCCTCAAGCGTGTGAGTTTTCAGTTTCCGCATGTGATCTACATTGCTGGTAATCATGAATTCTATCATGGCAAGTGGCCCATTGGATTGCAATACCTGCGTGACGAATGTGCCAAGTTTCCCAACGTGTACTTCATGGAAAATGACTGTAAAACAATTGGTGACATCACCTTTATTGGCAGCACATTGTGGACTGACATGAACAAGGGAGATCCGTTGACCTTGCATGCCATTGCGGACATGATGAACGACTTTAGAATCATTCGTAACAGTGATCTTGGGTTTACCACACTAAAGCCAGCACATGTGGCACAAGCACACAAAAAGAGTGTGGGCTATATTAGATCAGTCATTGCAGAACAGCATGATAAAAAGTTTGTGGTTGTGGGACACATGGCGCCTAGTCGTATGAGTACGCACCCAAGATGGGTCAACGATCATCTCATGAACGGTGGATATAGTTCTAGTTTAGATGAGTTTATTTTAGATCATCCACAGGTCAAACTGTGGACACATGGTCACACTCATTATCCGTTTGATTACATGATTGGCAGTACTAGAATCGTATGCAACCCTCGAGGGTATGTTAATCACGAGCGTGGTAGTCAAGAAGAAGATCCATATTTTCCAAAGGTAGTAGAAGTATGAAAGTTTATATTAGCGGATATCGCAACCACTGGACCAGTCCATACACTTGGTTTAACTATGTGTTCTTTTGGACTGCCTGGGCAAAATGCGGTCGTTGGAGCACACAACAAGCATTGGAAGATCATAATCGAGAAAAAACACAATGGGTTGACCATCCCGATTGGGTAGAAAAGTGGAGTGATCGTCTTGAGCCTGTCAGTCGGGGCATACAGTGGGTGTTAGATCGTGTGCATCCAAAGATTGAATACGTTAAGATTGATCGCTACGATACATGGAGCATGGATCACACCCTGGCTCACATTGTGTTGCCCATGCTCAAACAACTCAAAGCAACCAAGCATGGTAGTCCCTTGGTAGATGATGAAGATGTACCCGAACACCTGCGTAGTACTGCCGCTCCTGCCAAAGAAAATGAGTGGGACATAGATGACAATCACTTTAAACGTTGGGACTGGGTCATGGACGAAATGATCTTTGCATTTAACTGCAAGATTGACGACTCCTGGGAAGAAGCATTTCGTGAAGGTGAACTTGATTGGATCAGTGTTCCTGTGGATGTACATGGCAACGAAGTCCCAAAAGGTGAACACAAGTACTGGCAAATGAAAGATGGTCCTAAAAACACTTACAAGTGTGACTACGAAGGCATGCGGGTGGTTGAGGCACGTATTCAAAACGGCTTCCGCTTGTTTGGCAAATACTACCAAGGATTATGGGATTAATGACTAAGGTATTAATCACCAGTGGATGTAGTTTTAATGAAACAGTACATCCAAAGTCTCGATTGAATGGTCGAAGTTGGGCCGACTACTTAGCTGTTGCACTTGGCGACAATTACACGCATGTCAATGTTGCCCAACGTTCACATGGTAATGGTTTAATTAGTCGCAGTTTAATTTGGGCAGTCACTGATGCACTTAAAAGTCACAAGCCCCAAGATATCCTAGTAGGTATCATGTGGTCAGGAACATGGATGCATGATTTTTTTGTTGATACCACACCAGCAATGAAAATCAGTGATGACGCCTATGTTAGAAACCCAACTAACTTTGTAGACAACAGCAAGGGCGGTTGGGTAATATGTAATCATTCCTGGACCAATCCGGTCAGCACCACATACTACAATATGTTTTGGAGTGATACTGGTTCTTTAATTTACACACTAGAACATATACTGCGCACACAATGGTTCTTAGAACGCTTGGGCATTAAATATTTTATGGCCACGCACACACAGTATGTATTTGTTGATCCTGCACAGTGCCAAATGCCGGATACAAAATATCTTTACGATCAAATTAATTTTTCAAAGTTCTTGCCGGTCAAAGGAGAACATGAATGGGTAAGAGAGAATCTCAACACATCTCTCAAGTTACACGAACATCCAAGCACAGAGCACCATAAGCAATTTTGTCATCAAGTGGTATTGCCCTTTGTTGAAAAGTTATAATGATACAGTTTGTTACAAAATTTAATTACCCCGCACTGTCTACTCCGATAACTAAAATATCCAACGAGCAATACACGCAGTGGAAGCATCATTACTTGTTTGATGCTATTAAAAACGTTGGATATGGGACAAGTTTTTGCAAATATTTTGGAATCACAGATTATATTCTAGAGTTTAGCAAAAAAGAGCAAGAATGTCATAGCTATATTCTTAAAACTTATGTACAATTAACTGCATGATTGATATCGGATACAATCAACATGTTTACCCTAATAGGCAGAAAGATAGTTTTGCCTATTCGTGTGAAGTCAACAAACCTCAGGGCATAATTGACGACATATTAGATTGGTCCAAAGAAGAATTAAATTTTGAATGGCGTTGGAACCTGGTGTCAACAAGCACAGATCGAATGCCAGGGAAATATGTTTTTTACTTTGACAACGAGCGTGATTATCTTGCGTTCATTATGAAATGGCGTTGACATGGATTTTTATAGAATACTAGACAGACTTGAAGAATGGTGGAGATATCCACAACCCACACAGGCACAAAAAAAATTGCTGGGCTTACACACAGATGTCATTGACACTGAGTTTACAGCAACACGATTAGCCAGCGAAGAATCGGCTCGTTATGTGTTGGAGAATATGCGAGCTGTGCCTAACTTTGACACAGATTATGATTTACACAAGTGGGTGGCAACCACACAAGTTGATCCCAATTTGTTTTACAATGGCACAGTGTTGGAATTTGGTGTTGCAACTGGAAGAACTCTGAATCAGTTTGCACATTGGTTTCCAAATAAGCCCGTGCATGGGTTTGACGGATTTGTTGGCTTACCTGAAGACTGGACTAGTCGTATGCGCAAGGGATTCTTTGCTCGTAAAAACTTACCTCGGGTGAAATCAAATTGTCAACTATGGGTAGGTTGGTTTGATCAAACCTTGCCGGGTTTCAAGCAACAAATACAACGAGATGATCCCATTGCACTGTTGCATGTAGACTGTGATTTGTATTCTAGCACTGTGACAATTCTCACAGAGCTCAGTGACAACATTGTGCCCGGTACCGTTATTATCTTTGATGAGTACATCAACTATCCAGGTTGGCAGATGGATGAATTTAAGGCCTGGAAGGAATTTGTTGTAAAACACAATCGTGATTATGAATACATTGGCAGAGTATCCAAGCACCAAAAAGTAGCAGTAAGAGTGCTTAAATAAAACATGTTGTAAAAATACAACACTGAAAATGCCCAATCCCGGTTGACAACAATCGGGGTTTTCGCATATAATATGCATACAGTAGGAAATTCTACTGGCTAACCTAAAAACAATGACGTGACATGGGGTCACAGATTTGAATGGTTACGAACGAAAGGTACTTTATTATGGCAACCGCCAACATCTCCTATGCGGCTCAACGCAACGCCGTTTATCAAAACTCCTCCTCCAACCTTGTTGATCTAGTTCAACGTCTCAATGACACGGTTGCCGCCATGCCACTCCAGGCACAACGCAACTGGCAAGCCAAATTGGCTAAGGCCCTAGCAACATTCAAACGTAACAACCCTGGACTCAAGAGCATCAATGACCGCTCTAAGTTTCGTTTGTGCAAGAGCTTGATGGGCAAACTCAAAGACATTCGAATCGACACCACAATGCAACGTGAACCCAACTTGCAGTGGATCCTTACCATTATTGAGAACTTCCGTGCATACCAAGCACAGCCTATTCAGGTATATGCCACACCCGATGGTGGATGGGGTGGGTGGGACGGACAGCACACCTCTCTGGCCTTGTTTTTGATTGCTGTGCACGGACTTGGCGAGCGTTTTGAAGATGTAGAAGTACCCATTAACATCTACGACATTGTGAGCCGTGGCGAGATCCGCGGTAACTTTATCCGTAACAACACTACCACTGGCAAGCAAGCCGGCAAAAAGTCCTTGGACATTATTGACTTGATTATGCAAATGATCTATGGCGTTGAAGTGGACGGCGTCACTGAACAAGAGTGGGTTGATGCTCATGCCAAATGGAAGGCCCTTGCTGATGCTGGCATGTTTCTTACCGCTGACAAGTTTGACGACACCGAAGAAATTGGTGCCATTAGTCGTCTCAATGAGATCAACGACTCCAGTGTCAACGTGGTAAAGAAGTTTGCTGTGTACGGCAAGTATGTTGTGGACTTGCAACGACGTTCCATTAATACCAAGGAAATTCCCATCATCATGGAATTCTTTAATCTGTGCGAACTGCAAGACATCGCATATACTGATTCTGAGATAGAAGACTTGGCTCAGCATTGTGTTGACTTGTTTGATGCCAACTTTGATGCCAAAGGTCCATTCTGGGACGTGGCTCATCAAGCCAGCATAAACGCCTGGAACAAGCACAACAAAGGCAAGGACAAGCGTGACTGGACTGACCCACCACGCAATAACAAGAACGTACCACAAGGTATTTCATTTTTCTGGCACCAACTGCAGAAGTCATGGGTGCCTACACAAGGTGCAGGATTTAAGTTTCCCAAGCAACCCTTCTCGGTGTATCAACCTGACGCCAAGGACTTGTTCTAATGAAAGTCACCAGAGTTGAACAACAACAAACAGCTCATCGTGCAGAGCAAGCTCGTCTGCAAGATCAACGCAATGAACAATACCGCGTCCGAGTCGAGCAGAAAAAGTTTGATGACATTGTTGCTGAACGAGTCAGTAGAGCCCGACGTTTGGGTTCGGACAAGGGTCAAAACATTGACATGGAGTGCTGATATGAAACCAATACCATTACAAGAACGTGTTACTAATTTTGCGCAAAAGAAACCCACACCTGTAAAACGTGGTGGTGCAAGCTATAATGAAACTCAGCAATTTTGCCGAAGTGAAATTGAGCGATATGTGGAAATGTATCGTCAGCTTAAGGTAGAAGGCCAAACTGCACGTCTCATCCGAGATCAGATTGATGTATTGTTGCGCCGTTACCATGGTTATAGTATCAAAGAAAACATTGGTGCTCACTACTATGAAACTGGACTGCCGCATGGCACCAAGACAGATTTTGAACACGTGATTCCAGCTTCTGTGGCTCGTGACTTGATATTGTTTGGTCGTCTCACAGTTGAGGAAGCACTTAATATTCCAACTTGTCGCTTGAGTGCCGCAAAACACAAAAAGTTGAACAGTACCAAGTTGGGATCTACTACACCTGATATCTATTGGTTTTGGCGTAGATATCAGGAGTTAGGCATTTCCGTTGAGACTCATGATGGTACCCAAGTAGATTTTTCCACTTGGAATTTAGATAGTCACTACGACTATTTTAAAAATTAATATTTTAAATCCATCCGTGGAATTCAGTGTCAAGGATGGGATGCACTTCCCATCCTTGTTGTTTCCAGCGTAGTAACATTATTAGAGTATCTAAGTATGTCATTTATCAAACTCCTGTGCCATATACACAAGAATTATCACCCCAAATATTATAACTTGAATTGCTATTAATTCCATAGTATCAATAGTAGTGATGAGATGCTTTGCTCTTACGGTATTCCGCAATGGCTTCGCCCCATGCGACTAGGCTTTCGAATATAGTGTTAAAAAAGTTTTTCATAGATAGATGTCCTTTTGAGAATATTGGTATTGTCGGATGTATGTTTCCAACTGTGCAGTATCAGTAATACTTTTGGTACTTAGATACGCATCTAAGCGGCTTTGGTAACTGCTGTCAGGAAACATGTCTGATAGACGTTCCAGGATAGCTAGCATTTTTTCTGATAGATATGTCATTGTATTTTTCCTGTGTGTTATTGTTAGAGACTTGTGGTTTCTACTAACTTATTTATACGGCAGTGCAACAATACTCATGGTTTCTACTGAGTTAATTTTAAAGTAAATATATTATGTCCTACAATATTAAAACATTTATTAAACATGCACAAGATAATGGGGAGTTTATATCTTTGCGTAAAGAAGGTCAAGATTATTCAGATTCAGATCTATATAAAGAATTCCCTGCCGAGTTTGCAAGAATGTTTATGTCTGATAAATGCGTATTTAAAGAATTCCCCATTATTGTCTGGGAATATAAACGGAAACCCGTTGCATTTTGGGACTGCACAAATATTACCGGGTATATACTCACTTGACAACCACGGTTGACCAGAAATTCTTTTTTTGCTATACTAGAAACTTAGAGTAACAAACAAGGAGCAATGCATGGAATTTTATGTTGAAGGCACCACTAAATCTAGAAAATACGTAGAATCACTTCTACCTTCTATGATAGAGCAGTTGAAGCTCACAAAACACAAAAAACTCCTGCACATCATATTAGATCCTGATCTTGAAGACCTAGGTACTACAGTTCCTCTTAAAGGTCTGGACACTTATTTGGTTGTACTCAAACCCCTTAAGGATCTTCAAGCCCTGGGTGCTACCCTGGCACACGAGCTCACCCATGTGGCACAGTTTGCCAAAGGTACCCTGCAGTTGACCCCACGTGGCAAGCTGTGGAAAGGCAAATACTACGGACGCCGAGTGCCGTATCTGGACCAACCTTGGGAGATACAGGCGTTTGCCAAACAAGAGATTGTATTCCGTAGAGCCATCGAACTGTAAATGTTGCGTAAAAACAACATTTTAACTAGATGTTGCGTAAACACAACACAGATTTTGGTTGACCAAAAACGGCCATTTTGCTATAATAGAAGCTACAGTAACAAAACAGGAGTTTGATATGGGAACACGTTCAAGAATCGGCGTCATGCACGGCAACATTTGCAAGTCAGTTTACTGTCACTGGGATGGCTACTTAGAGCACAACGGTGTCATCCTGCAAGAGCACTATGACAGTGCCAAGGCCAACCACCTTGTGGCGCTCGGCGACTTGAGTAGCCTGCAGTCTGAGATTGGCGAAGCACACGCCTTTAGCTATCTCGATTTACCCAAAGACGAAGTTGAAGCTTTTAAAGCGGCTACCGCGAACATGTGTACCTTTTACGGACGTGACCGTGGTGAAGAAGGTGTGGACTTTAAAGTAGCACACACATTCGCAGAGTTTCTTGTGCAGGTAGACAACTGTGGCGGCGAGTACTACTATGTCATGGAAAACGGTGTATGGTACTGCGGTAGCATGGAAGGCAAGTTCAAGGGTCGTTTGGTCAGGCTCAACGAAGCATTGGCCTCTGAAATGGAAGTGTCTTAATGGCCTATGCAGTTTTTAAACACGGCAAAGAGTACGGTCCACGCAAGGGCTTAGAAGGCCCGTTTCATTATCCTAATGGTCGTGTCTTGTACTACGATGCCCGGGGTGGTGAGTACTGGGACCCACGCACAGACTTTTATGTGCCCATGGACGAGGTCAATGACCTGCAACAAAGCATTTTTAATTTGATCAAGGAGCCACAACATGAATCAGCATGATCGCGATAATTTAAATTTTTTGATGAGTGTTGGTCCCAAGGTTCTCAAAGACTGGTACACTAAAATGTCAGCTGATGACATTGAGTATGCTCTTGAACTTTTGAACATTGCCAGTCGTGAAGTAGATGAACGTGCCGAAGCACTGAGAATTGACTGCGAACTTGAGCGCATGAACAACAAATACCCTGATGCTTGTCAGGTCATTACAGATCTGCTGAAAAAATAAGCAGAAAAGTCTGGTTGACCAAAAAATCCCAATTTGCTATAATACTTGTATAGTAATTAAAAAGGAGTCAGAGATGAAAGCACTTAACGCCTGGATTGATCAACAAAATCAATGGGCCAGCATTTGGAAAAACGCCGGGTATGAAGTACAAACTGCCGCTGGACGCAAGCGAGTGGCCGAGGCAATTGATTCAGCACTGAGCCCGGAGAATCTTTCTTGTGATGGTGAATTGCCCCGTAGCCAAGTTCAAGCTCGGTATCGTGCACTGACAGCGGCCGCCAAGGATCTTGTCAAATTGGATCCCAGTATGGCTCAATTCATGTACGAATTTGGTTGACCAAAAAACCCCAATTTGCTATAATACTTGTATTGTAATTAAAAAGGACTTTGAAATGATTGCACTAGATAACATTGAATCTGTTCACAACACGGCTTTAAAGGCCGCGGTTCAAGCCGAGAACGAGTTCCGGGCCAAACACGGTGAACCCGGATACTGTGGATTTGCCTGGGTCAACGTGCCGGTCAAAGCATCCACCAAGTTGGGCCGTGCCTTAAAGGCTGTGGGCTTCCGTAAGAGCTACTCGGGCGGTTTGGATTTGTGGAACCCCGGAGGTTCATTTACGCAAAGCATGGATATCAAAGAAGCTGGTGCCGAAGCCTATGCTGAGACCCTGCGTAAGTTTGGTATCGATGCTTACATGTCAAGTCGTGCAGATTAATTGGAGATGACAATGACTTCTATACAAGACATCAATCGTGCAATCATTGCTGGATCATTTACCAATGCTGAACTCACCAGCATTGCTGACGCAATCAAATTTGCCCGGGCTCAACTCACCCAACAAAAGAAACGTGAGTTCTTCCCAGGGTCGTCGGTCAAGTTTTACAGTGCCAAACGTGGTCGCACTGTGACAGGTACTGTGCTCAAAGTGGCCATCAAGTATATCACTGTCAGCGAAAACGGAACTAATTTTGCTCAATGGAGAGTGCCGGCCAACATGTTAGAGGCTGTGTAATGTCTGCGGATGTTTTTGTTGCAATGTGGGACAACACCGGGCTTGAATGTCTAATCAATTGGTCAGCAATTGAACGCAATCAAACCTGGGCCACATTGGGAAATAAACCTCCACCACAGAAGCCCAACCTTAATCATCTAATCCTACGTGCCAGATACAATAGTCAACGACATTACGAAATCTACAGTTTCAGCGTTGACGAAGGCATTGAGCAAGAGGACATTGAAGAGCTGTTTGAGTCTAGCCCACAATACATTGTAGATCTAATACGAGAGCGGGGAAAATCTCTGTACTCGGACCGGGCTGACAAAAACAAAGTGTTGATCGTTTAAAATCAAACAAAAACGTGGTGCAAAAACTAGTACTTGAGTTTGCAGTTTTACCCCTTAAAACTAGTACTCAAGTACACATTTTTACTTGTCAGGGTGGTTTACGCCCTTAGATGTTGCGCAAACGCATCAAAGCACACAAAAAACAGCGTAAAAAACGGTTGGCCAAAAAATCCCAATTTGCTATAATAGAAGTATAGTAAGAAACAAGGAGTTAAAGATGCTGAAATTTTCAAACATTGCCCAAGTTGGCGACACAATCCGTGCATATGATTTCAAGCCTTTGGTGGGCCGCGAGGATTGCTTTGTTGAAGGTGTTGTCAAGAAAGTTGACAACCGTGGTTACGATTGCTTTGTAATTGTGGTCACCAAAGACAGCTGGAGCGACGCCGAAGATGCAGGTCGAGTTGGCAAGGAAGTGTCGGTTCCGTTTGAAGTCAGCTTCCGGGAGTTTGATGCTCGTGTTATGAATCTAAGCCGTTGAAAGTACCCGGTGATGAATAAAGCCACCATCAACAACGCAGATCAAATGAACGAGTTTGAGATCATCTTGGTTGCAGACTACATGGAAAAAAATTACCCCAATGTACATTATACCATGACCCCGGGCAACGCATGTGTTTGGGTCTATTATAGTTTCATGAATCTTTACTTTATCTTCCGTGGCGGGAAAATAGCAGACATTCAGATTGACTAATGAAAACTACACGAGTTGATGGCGGTAAAATTAGTTGGGCTGACGATTGGAAGGTTGGTGTTGTGGCCGAGGCCACCAAGATGTTTGGCCCTCCGGGTACCCAAGCAGGCCGACATTGGTTTTATCGTGTGCAATTTCTCAACGAAGAATGGCGCAGAAAAGGCAGAAAATCTGAGTTAAAAGTGCTGTTGTATTTTCGCAACAGTGCAGATGCAGTGTTTTTTAGCCTAAAAAAGAGTAGTTGACCAAAAAATCCCATTTTGCTATAATACGAGTATAGTAATTAAAAAGGAGCAGAAATGCAAGCAACAGAATTAGACACAAAAACAGCACCATGGGCCTGGGCCGCGGCAAGAGATGCGGCCATGAAAAGTTATGCCGCTAGCACTTTTTACACTGAGGCACAGAAAGTTCGAGCCGAGCGTATGAAGTTGGGACTTGAATTGGTGTACTCCTTTAAGCAGGCTTACATCACTTACCGTAAAAAATTCATCACAATTAAGTTAGATCAAGCCCGGGTCAAGGATCGTAAAACTCTAACTCTTTTAGAGCAAGATTATACAGTTGAAGGCAGTATTACTAAAGTAGTAACAGATCAGGGTGTGACTTATCGTATTGCACGTGGTTGACCAGAATTTACCATTTTGCTATAATACGAGTATAGTAAGAAACAAGGAAACAAAATGACGAGCTTTTATCAAGTAGGTAACATGAGACGCAAATCAGTTCAACCCGGCATACAGTATGCCGTTGGTGATGTGTGGGCCGCGGCCTGTGCCGCACAACGCATCAATGGCGAGTACCTCAAAGAAGACAAGATCAACATCAACGAAGACGGTTCCCATGAGACTGTTAAGAAGCGTAATCGCGATGTCATGATGGACTTTGTATGCGTACCCGGAACCATCACTGATGAAGATCGCACCGCTGGTGACGAGTGCCGTAAGTTCTTGCAAAATGATCTTACCTTCCGAGCACTCAAGGGCCAGCTCACAGACTTTGATCAAAGTGTAAGCCGCGTGGTGGCTGTGTCTGACACATTTGACTCTGCACAACATCGCTTAGAATTGGCAGTGGTTGCATGCTTGCCACAGAGTCATCAACGTGCCCTAGCACGACAGACAATACAGGATCGTGTTCGCAGTGCCACTGGTGGGTATGTGGGCAACATTGGTGACAAAGTCACACTGACAGCAGATGTTGTCAGTGCCAAATACAGTCACAGTTATGGAATCTTTTGGGTCACAGCAATTACCCAAAATAATCAAGCCTTGTTTTTCAGCTACAAATCTCAGCTGAATTCGGGCAACCAAATCAACTTGGTTGGCGCAGTGAAAGCTCACCGTGACAACCAAACCCAACTCAACCGTGTGCGTTTGCACAGTGTTTGATTTTGGGCAAACCGAATCAAAATTATTGCAGAAAAGGATTGACCAATAAATGCTCTTTTGCTATAATATTGATATGCTGACAAACAGCATTTTTTGTAAAACTTGTAAATCACTCTGAAAGGCTCTCATTATGGCTAAAACTGAAAAACTCTTTACTGTGGCTGGCACCGCAACTCACAATGGTGTGACCAAGGCTCGCTTTGCTAACGACTTGGTGGCTCGTATCAAGATCTTGAACAAGGCTGGTGCTACCAACATCAACCTGGTTGAACTGCCGACTCCAATGACTAAATTGGCGGCTCTGCAGTTCTTGCAGGACACACAAGGTTACACTGGCGATGACAGCTATGCTGTGGCCAACAAATTGGCTGAGAAGTCCAAGGTTGCCAAGAAAGGCGAACTCAGTGTTCGTGCCGAGAAGTCAACCAAGGTTGGCAAGGCAAAGACTGCTGTCAATGTCGACTCCATGGAAGACGCTCCTGTCTAAGCAACTTAGTTGCTACAAAAAGCGACCCAAAGAGGTCGCTTTTTTTTGATCAGAGTAAATACATTTGATAATTACAACTATGAATGACGACTCAGATCTATCACAACACATAAAAAAATTACTAGAATCCATCTGTAAATTAATGCAACAAAATGGTTACCAAGAAGTTAGCATTGGCGCAATGATGAGACTGGTGGGTGTTGACGCCAAGTATGCTAAAAAACATGACAATGTTTACATGCAGTTAGAACCCAAAGAGGAATTTGGCATCGCTTTGGAATCCATAGACTCCCGGGACCATTCAATGTACCACGATTCTGACAGCACAACCTTGCATTAATGTCTGCAAACTACAGGGCCACCACAGCTCTTTATATTATAATTTCACGACATAAAGATACATCAACAACGTTTTCAACCTGGGCAGGTAAGAGTGCCTGCAAAGTGGATATTCAGGGAAACAAGATGTATCTCTATGACGAGCGTAGCTTATCACTGTTTCTATTATATTGGGAACATGGGTTTGAACAAATTTTGGTATGGGACTGCTGGAATAAACGGCATATTAACTTGTAAAAATCGTTGACAAGTGATGACAAATCATACATAATAGCGTTATACACAAGGAGACAGTCATGACAAATCATGAACAAATCGTAGCCGCTTACGAAACATACATTGCGGAAAATGAGAAGTTTACATCCAAGGGTGTCAAGGCATCAGCGGCACGTGCTCGCAAAGCACTGCAAGAAATGACCAAAGGCATCAAAGAACGCCGTAAAGAAATCACAGCAGAAAAAGAAGCACTAAGCCAACCCAAGTAAGTGACCATGTCAAAGGAAACCGAGTTGCAATTTGAATTTGATGAGTTGACTTTGTCATCTGGTAGTGATCATATCATTGGTGGGTATGCAGATGGATTCACTGTTACATCAGGTACATACACGCACGATAGTATGCTCACAATAAGTGGCCCAAACACCATTGATACCATTACTATTAGTCCGTTGACCATTGGACCCATAGCCACACCAAATAGTGTTTATACCATAGGTGGTACTGGCAGCACTGGTTGGAATACCTCGCCAATGGCAGTTGATGCAAACGGATCCATTGCCCTTCAAGGCGATGGCGCAGACATAACCATCAACGGTGTCAAGTTGTCAGAAACGTTGAAAGCTCTCCAAGAACGATTAAATGTTTTAGTTCCAAATCCCAAATTGGAAAAAGACTGGGAAGACCTAGCCGAATTAGGTCGTCAATATCGAGAGCTAGAAAAGCACATCACCGAAAAGATGGCCACATGGGACAAGCTGAAAAGCATGCCCAAAATTGATGTAACATAGACTTGACCTAATTTTTAATTTATTGTATAATATACACATATTAACTGTTAAGGATTTAGCATGAGCATGCATCTTGAAGGACCATGGCTTAGTACAACTGGCAAGAAGCGCGGCAAACCAAAATTTGCCAGCGCCGAACATGCACGTAAGTCTCGAGAACTTGATGCCAGCTGGAAAGAACTACAAAAAAAATGGGAAGTCGAAGCTGATGAAAAGAAGCGTCGACGAGCCATGAGTGCTCCACCATTGGCTGGTAACTATAAACTAACTGTACCTGCTGGGCGTGATACCAAACATATTCCCAGTCGCGATACTGCAGGTGGATCAGCCGCATTGGCACCAGCAAAAGTTTACACAGGCACCAAAGTAAAAGGTATTGGTACCATGCACAAAAGTAATGCAGTACCAATCTTCAGTGATGAAGAAGCCATTGCCATCAGCAACATGCGTCGATGACATGCAGGATTACACAACATGTATTGTTTCCTGGAGTGAGGAAATAAACTCAATCAATGCCTGGAATGATGTTTGCACCTGGGCCATTGAATACTTTGGATTACCGGGTAGCAAATTTACCACTCATCCCACTGAGGAATACATGGAATTTAGATTTGATAGTCCCCACGATGCTGACATTTTTATGTTGCGTTGGGGACATATTGCACACGTCAAAAGGAAAGACAATGAAAGAGTTTAATCACGAAGAGTTTAACAAAGAAGATACCTGGCGCAAATTATCTGGTGCCGCTGGCTCTTGGTATCAAGATGCTGCCGAAGATGAACGAACAGCGTTCCGGGCATGGACTCGTGGCCTGCTACACGAACGTGAAGTTATCTTAACTTTTACCAAAGCTGATGGTACCTTGCGCACAATGAAGTGCACACTAAATGAAGGTTTGGGAGTACCTATACCCATAAATACAACTACCGAACGTAAGGTTAACGACGCGGCCTGCGCAGTATGGGATTGCGAAAAAGGCGAGTGGCGTAGTTTTCGTTGGGATAGAATTAACAGGATTGAATTCACCATATAATGGCCAAAGAAGAAGCACTGAGATTAGAAGGCAAGATCATTGATGTATTGCCTAACGCGATGTTTCGCGTAAAGTTAGAAAATATTGAAAACCCAGTGGTTGGCGTTATTTCAGGAAAAATGCGGCAACACAATATCAAAATTTTACTTGGCGATGCCGTTGAAATTGAATTCAGTGCGTACGATCTAACACGTGGTCGTATTGTAAGACGTCGATAAATAACAATATGAGTACCCCAACACAGGTTAGAGACTATATTCAAATACTTGAAGCAAGCACACGCCCGGCCAAGTTAGAAACCACGCCGTTGCCTTATGATGAACGAGATCTTGAACCAGTGTTGAGCAAAGAAAGTTTAGAATATCATTATGGACATTTGGCCAAGGGCTATGCCAAGCGTTACAACGCAGGTGAAGGCAATGCAGATTTTAATCGTGCCGGCAGTTTTTTACACAACAAGTTTTTCCCACAGTTACGTGCGCCCAAAGGCGCAAACAAACCTCGTGGTGCTGTACTAGAATTAATTGAAGCTAAATTTAAAACCTGGGAAGATTTTAAAGACGCCTTCAAAGAAACAGCAATGAAGATACAAGGCTCAGGTTGGGTTTATTTGAGCACTGGTGGTGATATTAAGACCATTGCCAATCATGCAGTACGCACAGACATCTGTGTGTTGGTAGACTGGTGGGAGCATGTTTGGGCCACTGACTATCAATGGGACAAAGAACGTTATCTAGACAATATCTGGAAGATCATTGACTGGGATGTTTGTAACGAGAGACTATAAAATATGAACTTAAAAAGTGGTGCAGTGGCAAAACTGCGTGATCTCATTGCTGAAGAAGGTAATCCTGCATTGATGCTGAGAGTATTTGTGCAAGGTGGTGGCTGCTCAGGATTCCAATATGGATTTACTTTTGACGAAGTCAAAAACGAAGATGACTTTGATTTTGCCTACGAAGAGGTTAAAGTTTTGGTTGATGCCATGAGTATGCAATATCTACAAGGCGCCGACATTGATTACAAAGAAGATACCATGGGTTCTAGCTTTGTCATCAACAATCCCGAAGCTAAATCCACCTGCGGCTGCGGTTCAAGTTTTAGTGTATGATACCAGCGGCAGCAACATCGCGCTGAGTTTCTAAATCTGTGTACTCTTCTTCAGACAAGGTAGTGGTTTTTGCCAGTGCCTTTTCTCTTATGTGCCGCATGACTTTCCAGTCTGTGTCATTGAGGAACCTTTTGTACACACGATTCTGTGCATCAACATCACGTTGTGCAAATACTTCTTCTCCGTGCAATTTAACAGTGCCGGTTTCGATGTCAAAGTAGTGGGTTTTTTCTTTGGATATTAAACCGTATTCATCATCTGTGATTGTAGTCACTGACACCGATGAAGGCACGTTGGGTTCATAATCCAACATTGAGACAATTTGATTGTTTTCTACGCAAACGTAATACATTAATTTTTCCTTTTAGACATTGGTCCAGAATGCAATCCAGTTGGCCGAGGGTAACGCACGTTGTTCGGTATTTTGCACATACACTCTAAAACGGTCAGGTAGTAGATCAGCAATGCATCGTAATGCATCGTTGCCGTCAACAGCGCCAGCAAAGTAAATGTAGGCTATGCTAACTATGCCACCGGCATATTGACTCATGGTGTATCCAGCTGGTGGAAACACATCAAAGTAGTTGGCGGAGTTATCAAACTCAAAACTGTTGGTAAATCCGTAGGCTTGAGTTGTCCCTTTGGTGATGAGATAGCCTTGTGCAGTCTGCACGTTGGCAGTGATAACCCCGCTGCCATTGATGGTCACTGTGGTGCCATCAACTTTGACACCACCTAGTGTTGATGTACTAGCAGTTGGTAATGTGTATGCGGCACCGCCTGTGGCTGGTGTAGCCCAGGTACCATCGTTGCGTAAGAACAAGGTGGTGCTTGTTCCTGGTGCTGGAATAGTTTTCCCATTCCAAACAAAGTTATCACTGACATATAAGTTGCGCCAATTCCAGGCTTGACTTCCAGAATCCACATATAACTGTGTTGGGCGTAATGCATTATTTTCAAGCACTACTCCAACTGATCGAGGTGTTTGGATGCCAATGCCAGCATAACTATCGCCAATAACATAGGCTACAACAAAACTTCCGTCGGTGATGGTTCCAAATCTTCCACCGTTGACTTGAAGTAGTTTGGTTGCACTATCATAAGTCAAGTTTGATGTGGCACCAAAGCTACCGTCATTGTTAAATTGCACTTGTGTGTTGGCACCTGCGGGATTTGTTGGAGTGCCTCCACCCCCGGTAGCACTTAGTGTACCACCTGCTGTGATACTTAATCCTGAACCAACCTTGAATCCGCCTAATACCGAACTACTGGCTATTGGCAATGTATAGTTTGTGGCAGTGGATGTAATTACCCCGCTGCCATTTATAGTAATAGTGGTGCCGTCAACTTTGACCCCGCCCAGTGTTGATGTACTAGCCGTTGGTAATGTATACGCAGGCCCAGGCGCAACGCCGGTAGTACTCAGTGTACCACCTGCTGAGATTGTTAGTCCAGTACCAACCTTGAATCCGCCCAATACCGAACTACTGGCAATTGGCAAAGTATAATTTGTAGCGGTTGATGTAATAACACCGCCGCCAGTTACAGTAATAGTAGTGCCATCAACTTTGACCCCGCCCAGTGTTGATGTACTAGCAGTTGGTAATGTATATGCAGGGCCACTGGCAGTGGCTGTGGTTTGGACAGTACCATCACTAAACCGAATTCCAGTGCTGGGTACTCTAACTTGTTGATTAAACGCCACATATGTTGGATATATAGTGGTTATTATATTACCTTGCAACGATACATTTAAAGTGCCGCCTGAAGAAGAATAATATATTGAAGTATCTGTGGTTGTACCAATGCCATCATAGAAATTGTAACTGGCGTTGTTTGGAGCACTAGCTGAACCAGCTACAATTCCACCGGCAAAATATTTTAAAGCAGTGAATGTTTGTACTGTGCCCAACGTAGCATCCCCGGCACCTAGACTAGCTAATTGAGTCTGCACAAAGGCTGTGGTGGCTAGTTGAGTGGTATTAGTCCCCACTGACGCAGTTGGCGCCAGTGGTGTACCAGTGAATGTTGGACTGGCTTTTGGTGCATACACTGACAAATTAACGTTGCTGACTGCATTTGTTACAAAGGCTGTGGTGGCCAGTTGGGTAGTATTAGTTCCTGCGCCAGCAGTTGGGGCTAGTGGTGTGCCAGTGAATGTTGGACTGGCTTTTGGTGCATACACTGACAAAT
>Ga0049081_10000239_pt1 | contig 21596 bp, 35 predicted proteins | sample GreLakmeER78MSRF_FD_66717 | JGI IMG/M metagenome (GOLD analysis project Ga0049081, IMG submission 66717) | Freshwater lentic microbial communities from great Laurentian Lakes, MI, USA - Great Lakes metaG ER78MSRF | ecosystem: Environmental > Aquatic > Freshwater > Lake | place: Great Lakes...
CAGCGTCAGCAAAAAAGGTTCTGGCGACTTTCCCGGCCCCTATATTCTGACTCTCCTGCCCATTAAAAACGTAGATGTCGTCATCCGAGACGTAAAACATGACGCCGCCAGCATCCACAACCGCGCCAGCGGAAATGGCTCCCTTTTTCCTTTCGGCAGGATAGAAGCCAAACACTGTAGGCGGACCCTCGCGCTCCATCCTGATGATGCCGCGGCGCATGAAGATACTGCCAAAGTCTCCGCCAATGATGCGCTCAATGGGGCCGAAGTTAGCTTCCAGAATCTGCTCATCAGACTGCGTGAGCGGAGAGCTAGTCCAAGCAGTCTCGTCCCCGAAACCAGACCAACGAACCTTCTGGATGTTTTTGTTGCCGCCCTCATCCAGATTCCCAAGGACCACAAAGTCTCCTACCACGGCCACAGTTTTTGCTTTGGGCGGGCTTCCTCCAAGGTCGTCGAAGTTTGTTCCGCCGAGCGTAATAACCTGGGGCGCGTCATCAAAGTTGGTGGCAATAATCTTCTCGCCATACTTGGCAAAGTCCCAGCGGTTCTCTGATGTCGTTGTATACGCCCCAGAGGTTCTTGACGCATCAACATAGGCCGAAGACGTGGCGGCGCTTGAGCGCGTGTATAACTTTGTAGCGTCCCCTGCATAGTTGTAGTTAAACGCATCGCTGCCAGTGGCCGAGATAGCGCCTCTGGCGTAAGCAGAGATAGAGGTTGAGGCAATAGGAGAGAGGCCAAAGAAAGGCCTGAAAAGTCCAGCGTCCGGGATCACGTTGGTCGCGACCGTAGAGCCTTGGTTCCCCAGGTCTCCGAGGTCAGGGAGGTAAGGCCCGAATGGGACTTTGATTACAGGCATGCGATACCTGCCACGACAACGGCAGGAAGCAAGAAGTCCCAAACCACGGAATCAACTGACCATATCTTTGCTGTGAAGATGTTCTTCCAGTTCCAGTTGGCCCGCTTCCCCTCTCCGAATCGCTCAATCCAGCGGTATTCGGCCTGCGCATGTTCGCGGCCAAAGAACACGCCAATGGATAACGCCGCACCGACCACGGCACTGCCGAGCAGGAGATAGACGATTGCTTGGACGGCTAAAGCAATAAGGGTGTGGTTTAGGTATTTCATAACATCACAACAAATCATCTAGTGTAAGGGCTTTAAGTTCGTCTAAGGTTTTTGCCGCCGTTATTTTTGGACTCTGAGGAGCGTCTCTAAGTTTTGTTTTTTGAAGTTTAATTTGATTTTGACTAGGCATGTCACCACTTTCCAAGGCTTTTATAAATTCAATATCAAGAAGAGAAAGTCTTTTATCCCTCTCAACTCGAATTAAATTTTTTTTAATATCTTGAGCTTTTGACTGGTTTATTTTTATTGAATTTATTTGTTTTTCCCATGCGTTTCTAAATGTCCTGTCATCAGGAATAGTGGATATATCAACAATAGAATAAGGCGTGCCCTTTGGCACATCTTTTTCGGCTATTTCGTCGATGCTCAATCCGCTTTCTGGGGCCGGAATAACAACAGATACGCCCCCTGAAGCATTAGAATAAATAATTCGTTGGTTCATTTGTTGCCTCTATTTAGCGCACAATTTGCACGCAATTATTAACTTGGTCAGCGGCAGAACCTCCTCCTGTTGATGTTCTTATTTTTAATGAAGTTGTTGAGAAAGTTCCATCAATAGCAAATAAAATATGCTCGCTACCAGCAGCATCTGCCCCACTTGTTGTGCCGGCAACAGAGTAATCAGCGTCAGGAAATGCGGTTGTAAAATTGATTGTATATTCTCCAACCCCATTATCTGTGATGCTTGTTACATTCCCGCTTGCCCGAATTGCGGGCGTTCCCGTTCCATTAAAATTGACCCATGCCCTACATCCATAAGCTGTTGCAACGCTTCCATATCCACTGTTGAATTGAAGCGCGCCAGCCCCAGTAATCTGCATTTGTTCCGTGACGTTTCCCGTGTTTGTTGCTGTTGCAAACTCAAGATTTCCACCACCGGAAGTTCCTTGGGAGGTAGCTAAAATATAGGCGCCTACACGAGCGGAAGTAGTCGCGTCTGAGGAATAAAATTCAATTTTTCCTAATGGCTGATTTGCGACAGTAGTCGTATCAGTATCAGTAAACCGCAGTGTGTTGCTTGCGGTATCGGAGGTCAGGCCGTTATTGGTTGCGCGAATGTCTACAGTGCCATCACTGGTAATGCGCATGCGCTCCAATCCGGAAGTAGACACAGCCACTGTATCGGCAGTCGGAGACCACACCCCAGTATCCAAGTCTCCCGTGAACGCATAAGAAGGCGTTGCTTCCGCTCCCAAGCCATTTGCCACGGAGGTTGCTGAAGCCGCGCCAAGCGTAGGAGTTACCAACGTCGGGGTATTCGCGAATACAAGGGCGCCTGTCCCGGTTTCATCCGTAACAGCAGAAGCCAAGTTTGCAGAACTGGGAGTCGCCAAGAATGTGGCTACGCCAGTTCCAAGACCTGACACCCCTGTGGAAATAGGCAAGCCCGTGCAGCTCGTCAGCGTGCCCGCAGAAGGTGTTCCAATGTTCGGAGTAGTCAGGACAGGACTAGAAAGCGTCATTACCCCAGTACTGTTCGCAATCGTGGCAGAAGCCGTTCCATCCTTCGCTTTGATGTTCGTGACTTCCAACGTCGTAATATCAATGGCCGGATAGGACGCAGCATTCATAAGCTGGAACTGCGTCCCGTCATAGACAACGGTATACATCAGGCCAGAAACGATTTCCCCGCCCGTGCATGCGGCCCCATTGAACTGGACATCCTTGGCCCCTAAAGAGTCCACGTTAATTGTCGTGGCTCCGGTATTCGTCCCGCCTGCCTTAAAGGTATACAAGTCGCCCTGGGCATAGGCCGTCATTGTCCGACTGGCAGCAAGCGTAATCGTGTTCGTGCCAGAACTCGTATTCACCCCGTCAGTGTCTGACCGGTAACGGGCTACAGCGGCCATGACCTCTCGGGCAGCATCGTTCACGCCAGAGGGAGGCATCCCCTCGGGGAAACCGTTAGGCGCAGCAGCGTTGTTGCTGGCGGCAGCTACATTCCAAGTATTTACGTCACTCATAGGGCTTCTGCTCCAAAACAATGCTTAGAGGCCCCTGAGACTGGCGGGACCGGAAATATTCTTGCGAGGCCATCGCTGCGGCCTCTTTGTACTGCGCCGCCCATGTAGCAGCTTCTTCTGACTCCATCAGGTACCGATTAGCCCACATCATCGAGGCAGACAGGTATACGTCAGGGTATTTGGTCAGAAGCCAATTGGTAGTATTAGAGACACTCAAAGCCGAGATGGTCGGCCAATACGTCATCTGATAGGCGTAGGCAGAGTCAGGGGTTACGTCAAACTCAATAACGTCAGCAATGCTGAAGTACGCTGGCTGCCCAGTTGAGGGCCTGCGGTAGCGCCTGATTTGCTCAGGGCTGACAAACCGGAGAACCATCACAGGGTCAGCCGTCAGGCTGAAAGAGTCTAGCTCCGCAAAGTCTGAGGGGAGAGAAAGGCTGTTGGTTTGGGCGGTCAGTGTGCCGCTGACCTGAGTTTTAGCCCCTCGAACTCCGCCCATGTTGGGGGAGGTTCTGGGCAAAGGAGCGCGCCTGAAAAGGCTTTCGGCCAGGCTGATGAACTGCGAGACCTGAGCCGTGGTTAGGCTGGAGCGCGCTAACCAGTCGGAGATGGCGGTCTGGAGTTCGGAATAGTTCGTGATTGCCATTTGTCGATAATCCCATCCAGCCGCTTACCGGCTTCTTCTACATTAGCAAATTTCTTCGCTTGACAAAGCCCCTCCTTGATTATAAGCGTTCTGAGCGGGGAATCCACCGCAACTTCACACGCAGCCTCTATGTATAAATCTACAGATTTAGTGACATAGGGCTTAAAGTTGTTCCATGACCGCATGGTTTCAGATTCCAGACTAATCACTGGAACCTGCGCCGCCATCGCTTCCCATACGCTCACCCCTCCGCAAGTCGGGAAGGTATCCAGATAAACGTCAATCGAGCCCAGAGCTAATTCAGGGCGCTCTATCCCGCAGGCAATGATGTTCTTGTGCACCGCAGGAAGGTCGCCTCGGCCATAGGCCATAAACACCCCGCCCGTCTTGTCGAGAATCTTTCCGACTGTTTCCAGATATTCCAAGGACATTTTCTCATAACGGGACAGGCACCCAAAAATCAGGGGGTGCTCTCGTGGCTTATGTTCTATCTGACGGAACAGGGTTTCGTGCCGCATCGGAGACGGGGCCATCTCAAAGGACTCCACCATCACATCTTGCGTCTCGGGGATGAGAGTCACATCAGCCGGAAATAGCTGGAAGCCTGGGGATAGATACATCTGGACAGGGGCGGTCCTGAGCGCGAACAAGGCCATAGGGATGGCTGTATAGGTCTCGGCAATCAGCGTCCCAATCTGGTCGATTTCGCAGGCCGCCCGAATCTGGGCGCATACGTCAGATGGGGCTCCTTGGAACACTCTGACCGTATGCCCCATAGCCTCAATGTCTTTCAGAACATCAGCAACGGCAGACTGGAACACATAGACGTAACAAGGCTTCTGCCCAGCCAGGAACCCCTCCACATGCTTGAAGGGCGCGTACATGCCTCTAGAGGCGTTATTCAGAAGCCAAGCGGTATTAGGGCCTCCCGATAAAGGCTCAGCTCTGAACAGGCTCTGAGCCGGCTTTATGATGCGCTCTAGAATCTTGTACTGGTCATCTTTGAAGTCGTCCTGAAGCTGCCATGCCAGAGAGAATGCGGCGTTATACAGCCCGCAGAACAGGTCAAAGTCAGAATGCCTGAAGGCTTTAACGGCTTGCTCTACTAGCTCCCATTTCCGGGGGTAGTAAGACCTATCTCGCGTGCGAAGGTATTTGTCGAGGTCATCTACGAGATTCATGGATGGCCTCAAACCTTTCCTTTTCCGCTTCCAGTTGCTCTTCCGTGACCCCGGCTCGCTCAAGGCCAACCGCGTTCTTCTTGATGTATCGGGCAGGGTTCCCGGCATAAACAGTCCCAGGCTCTACCATGGTTTTCTTGGTCACTATCGCGCCCATACCAACCATCGAGAATGCCCCGATAACCTGCTTCTGATGCACGGCAGCATTCATGCCGATGTTGGCCCCGTTCATGACATATACGTCACCAGACAGATTGACGTTTCCGCAGACAGTCACGCCCTGCTCTACCCAGCAGTCATGGTTAACCACAGCCCCGGCCATGATGTAGCAGTTGTCTTCCACGACGGTAAAGTTGCCCTTGTCCATGGCGAGATGGACCGAGGTCCGTTCATGAAACAGGTTCCTGTCCCCAATCCTGACGCCTCCCGCCGAAGTCCTTCCCCGCCATTGACCTAGGCCCCCAATGACTACATGAGCGGTCAGGATGTTCTTTTCCCCAATCGTGACGTTGGGGCCGATGACGCAGAAAGGGCCTATCCAGCTTGTCTTGCCGATAACGGCTGTTTGGTGAATGACTGCGGTATGGTGAATCACATAACCCCCAGCCGCTTCAGGACTGGCTCTGCATGGACCGACTTCCCCATTAGCTCAATCCACGAGCAGTTCGCGGTCATCCCGTTATATGCAGACCACCATGCGCCCGCATAATCGCAGTCTCGGCATTCCGCGAAATGGGGTATCCCTTGCGTGAAATGAATGAGTTTAGCGCCTGGAGCGTATTCGTCATGTCCGACGCAGAAGTTCCATTCTGGGGGTATCTCCCCAACAGAATCTGCCCAATCAAAAGACTGAGGGGCATTGGTTTCGTCGTCAATGTATTCGGGCGTAAGTCTTGTGCATTTTTCATTGTTGAACACCATGAGCGACGGCCATTCGAAACGCTTCTGATGCTTTGCAACATAGACGGAGTGCTCCCCATCGTTGAAAGCTCCTAGTTCGTGAATATCCCCCTCCACCACCATATCCGCATCCAGAAAGATGCTGGTGCCTTTGTAGTTGCAAAGGAAGGGCGGGAGGTATCGAGTAAAGGTAAAGTCAGTCAGCCCCCGGCGCTTAATCGGAAGCTGGGGAAGGACCAGAGGCACAATCTGAACCGGCTTGGAAGCGTGCCGGATGATTGACCACTGTAGGACGTTGTAGGAGATGGGTGACCTGGGGTCTACCCCGATAAAGACTCGCATTGCCTCAACCTCTCTATTACTTTTGTTATGTAATCGTCCGTCCTGTCCAGAAACTGCACAGAAGCCCACCAGGGCGTACATTCATGGAAATGAGGGGTGTCGTGAACCATCACCACTGCTGGGACGCCTAGGGCTCCTGCGGCGTGATACGCGGTAGTCGGGACGCAGACCACGGCATCCAACACAGAAATGAGGGCTACCGTATCTTCGTAGTTATCCGTCTGCGTGCCCCACGGAAAGTCATGGACCGTAATCCCATGCTTTTCCTGAAAGGCTTGGATTTCCTCGGAGCGGTCCTTGTATTCGAGGCTTATGAAGTCAGCGTCAAAAGCCTGCATTACAGGGAGCAGGGTTTCCAGAGTCACGTTGCGGGAATACCAGCCATGCGCTCCCACCATCCCCCCGGTCCATGCAATGCCAATCTTAGGGCGTTTTCCCAAAGCCCGCAGGAGAGCTTTCCACTGGAACTGTTTCCCAGGGTGAGGCTTCAGGAACGGGGAGCCCCTGAAGTCCTCTCGCTTGCGCCTGTACCACCTCTGCAAGCCGGACATCGACACCGCAAAGTCAGCCCTGACATCCCAGTCAATTTCACGCTTGAATTGGTCCCCATGCACCTCGCAGTCAAAGGTTCCTTCAAAAGTGTTTTTGAGCTTTGGATGACAGACAAGCTGCACGACGTTCGCATCGGGGAGGGTTGAGCAATAGGCAATCTGGTCCCCGAGGCCCTGTTCGGCGTAGACAAGCAAGGTCCCTTCTTCGCCATTCCAGTCGGGGATACCCCAGTCTTGTTTCTCTCTGAAAGCCTGATGCCCCATACCGTAAGCGTATTCGTCCCATCCCTCTCCCCACTGCTCCCGGTGCAGGAGGGCAAACCCAAGGGCAACATGGCCCTGCGGGTGATTTTCGAGGGGAATTGCTTTTCTTGCATAGGATTCCGCCTTTTCAAAGTCGTAAGCGGTGACGTAAGCAAATGCCATGCTCCGCAGGATTGCGGAGTTATCGGGGGAAAGCCTCTCCGCCTTCAGGAGAGAAGCCATTGGGGAATCAGGCAGGAGTGAGGCTTCACACATGCCGCGCAGGAGCCATCCACGCCAGTCCTTTGGAGCAAGGCGCGTGACCTTTTCCCCCAATGCGAGGGCTATAGGAGATTTCTCAGTGTCCATGAGCACCTTTGCCATGAGCAAAAGTGCTTCGATGTTGTCCGGGTCCTTGGATAGCTCAAGGGAGCAAGTATGGCCGGCGAGTTGTAACTCCCCCCGGCCATAGGCCTGCTCAGCAACTTTGAGGTCTAGACTCGGCCCGTTCCTGTTCTCAGATAGCGCCATTCTGGGTCATTCAGAAGTTTCTTGATTTCCTGAGTGTGGTGTTTATTGAAAACATCCACGCCCTTTTCTTTCTTCCACTTCATGATGACGGAATTGGGTATGCTAGCAACGTGCCACCAGCCGTTCTTGATTCCTTTACGGCTGTACTCGTTCAGACCGCCCCCACCCCCAACATCATGGTTCTGGGTGTTGCGGTTGACTTCCAGAAAGTGACTTACATCCTGAATTTCCTCAATGACCGTCTCTTTCGTCTGGTCATCGTAGGAATGATAAACGCCCGTCCTGCTAAGGGGGTCGTAATCAATAAGCCTTTTTGTCACGCTTGCCGCCCTTCTGGCAACCTTTACCGTCAACAGGCAACATCTTACCCGCTTTATAGTTTTTGGTCACCATCTTTTTGGGGCCTTCCATCCACTTAACTTTCTTCATCCCTTTGTCCATAGCTGCTCTCCAAAAGGGGGAGGAGTGTTACCTCCTCCCAAGGGTTGAGGTCGTTACGAGGTCGTCACCGCATAAACCTTGGCCGAGGCTTTCGGGTTATCAGCGATAACCGTGCACTCGGTCAGAATCATGCTGCGGTCGGAGTCACCCGTCTTCGCCAGTTCCACATTCTGAATGGGGCGGAGGTAGGCGACAGACCAGTATTCCATATCAAGGCAATAGACCTGGTTCGACGGCATGAAGCGGTTAGCGACAATCTGATGCTGACCGAAGTCAGACACATAGATGTCAGCGGACCCGATAATGGTCGCAGGGCCGGTCTGCTGATTGTCACGGTACTGCGTCGCAATACCGGCAAACGCAGAGGCAACCTGCTTGTTGAAAGAACCCACCATGACAAGGTTCGGGCTTCCGCCCTCATCCCAGCACTTCTTGATAGCGGACTTCAGCATCGCTTCGCTGAAGGTCGCAGCCGTGCCAGAGGTCGGAGCGGTCAACGGAGCGCCAGAGGTCACGGCAACCGTGGTAGCGGCAGACCCGTTGGCAACAGTGTTGTTGAACAGCCACGCAGCCACACCAGCCATGGTGCGAGCGGAAGCCGCAGCGCCAGCGGTCGCGGCCTGAGTGCCGAGGAACGCCGATTCCATGTCACGCTTCAGTTCGCGGCCACGCTTGGCAATCTGGTAGCTCAGTTCATCACGACGGCCAGCGGCGTCAGAGGCACGCAGGGTGCCAGAGACACGCGGAACCTTCGTCATAATCTGGGTGTAATTACCAAAACGCGAAGTCGGGGACGCGGTGTTGGTAATCGCCTCATCGCCTTCAATCTGCGCATTGGTCGCCACAGCCGCGTCCAGAGTGTCAGTCTGCCACTCGTGGAAAGTCGATGTTGCCTTTTTACGGGTAACATTCGACATAAAAGGTGTATCCATCACTCATGTTATCCCTAGGCTGTTTATGCCTAGGTTCTGCGTATTACTACGCAGGTCAGACTATATCTTACCTTTCGGTCAGGGCGCTCGTGGAGGCATTACTACCGTGGAAGAGCCGTATCTTTGCGCTATGCGATATTTACTTGCGCAACTTCTTCCGCAGAAGTTATGCGCTTTTACATCGCTTGCCCGCTTCGTTATAAAAACTCCGCAGGTCTCGCAAAGACCGGACCATCTTCTGTAGGCTCGGCCTCTAGTCGTTACACCTTCCAGAAAGTTTCCTTTCTGGCTTGGCTCGGGATTATCCTCGGCCCCACCCGGTCGGACTTCCCCCGATTTCACCCCGTTTTCATTTGATGCAGAATGTTCCGTCCAATGGCATCTGGCGCATAGCGTCACCCCATTCGATACATCAAGCCTAAGTTCAGGATAATCCTTCCACGGCTTAATGTGATGAGCATGAAGCTCTACCCCTTCGGCTTGGCATCTCGTGCATTTAAGTCCGTCTCTGGCTAGAACCGCATTCACCCAGGGCCTATACCCTGCTGAACGTTTCTTCCTTCCGCCTTGCCATCTTGCGTGATTCTCGCCAGTGGCTCTGTAGCCCCCTGCATCAGAACACGCCTTACCGCAAAACTTCGACTTCTTAAATAGCGAGTACGCCCTTCCAGCTTGAACCGAGTATTCCTTGTCGCAGTGCTGGCATCTTTTTGTCCTGATGCCCCCTTGCCACTTAGGATTCCCTTCTCCTTTGAACCCTGTTTTGCGCCACTCAGAGCGGCACTTAATAGAGCAAAATTTGAAGGTCTCAACTCTTGCCGGAATTACCGACTTTCCCTGCCCACACTGGATGCAGTTTACTATTTGCATCCATCCATTCTACACCAACGGCCCTAGGTTGTTAAGGCGAAATATCGTAAATGATATTTTCCAAATCCTCTCTTAGACCGACAGCGGTATAACGCTGATATGTGCCTGTTGGAACAGCCATTCTTTAGCTCCTTATCCCATAAGTTTTGAAATGAGCGCCGCCGCATCCTTGTAGTTCCCGCTTTTCTTTAGGGAAGTACGAAGCTGCCGCGTGTCTGCGCTCTGTTCATTCTTGGAACCTCTCGCCCCTGGGGTGAGTGTTTTGGTTCCCAGTTTGAACACTTTATTTTTAGCCGCTGTCTGCCGAGCTTTGGCGGACCTCATCGCATCCCGTGCCAACAGGACTTCCCGATGATTATTAAGTGTCGCCACATACTGCGGGTCATAACCGCGACTCAGAAGGAAGTTGGCAATCTCCCGCTTTTCAGCTTGGGCGACTTCCGGATTCCTCCACTCAGGAATGGCGTCATAAAGAAGTCGGGATTCTCGACCCAGTAGCTCCCGCTGCTGGCCCTCAAAGACCTGCGCCTGCTCCCGCTGCGCTTGTTCCCACCTCACCGCCGCCTGTGCTTTCAGGTTAGCAAGATTATTCTGCTTCTCCTGAAATTGCAGCCTCATGGCCGCAAATTCTGCCGGATTATTCTGACGCAAATAATCCCAATTCACACTCCCCATTTCGGCCAGGAAGTTATTCTCTACATACTGAAGCAGTGCCGCCGCCTGCTGCTCCTTCTGCTGAAGCTGCCCCGCCGCCTGCTGCCACTGAGCTTGCATCTGGTGGCGTGCATGCTCGATAGCCTGCGCTTCTTTCTGAATCTTAAGCTGGCCCTTGTAGGTATCCTTAAGCTGCTCAATCGTGACGCGCTCAGGGCCTTCAGGGGTGTCCAGCGAAACCGTCAATCCATAAAGTTCTGACGGGTCAGTGCCAAGATATTCGGCAAGCTGGTTCCATTCCTCAATGCTGACCTCGTCGCCGCCCTGCGGGGATTCACCATAATCCTCTTCAGGGGCGGCCTCTTGAGGCTCTGGGGCCTCATAGGATGCCTCAGCCTCCATCGGGGCCGCATCCTCTGGCGGGCGTTCATTGTCAGGGGTCAGATAATTAGCAATGCGCTGCTCTGGCGTCAGATTATTTTCCATGATTTAGTCCCTCAACCTGTTTTTGGGCAAGTTGCCCGGTTTTCATTATTGATTCCAGATGGTTCTTGACCTTCCTCGCTATCTGCAAGGCAAGCCAAATTCTTTCCCTTTGGTCCGTCTGGTCTGTGCCGGACTGCGCCCAAGAACTTGTCAGCCTCTCCTCATAAACTACCCACGCCTCGTTCCATAAGGGTGAGCGCATAATCCTTTCCGCCTCGTGACCACGGATAACCTCTTGCTCAAGGTCAGGCACGCTTCTTCCTCTCGACGATGCTGGTAATCAGGCCATTGGAATCTCGCACAATCGTTTTCTCAGTCTCGGTTGTCTCGGCCTCAAGAATCTTCTGCTCCAGCCGGATAATCGCCTCGGCCATGACCGCCATCGCTTTTTCTGCCTCGCTTGGCGCTTCCTCTTCCTCTTCCTCTTCAGCTTCCTCAGGAACCATCATCTCGGCTTCCATTGGGACTGCCGTGACCTCGATGGCCTCAACAACGGGCTGCTCGTCGCCAAAGGCAAACATCCGGGACATTTCCGTATCGTCCACAATCATGCCGCCAGGGAGGATTTCATTCGCTTGGTCCATTGCCAACTTTGCCATTTCAATGGTCATTTCGTTGTCAACTTTGTATTTCTCAAGCGCCCTGTCTTTCGTCTTTGAAACCTCGGCCAACTGGATTTGCAGCAGCTTCAGATTGTTCTCTGTTGCCCTGCGCTTCATCTCGACTTCCATTGACAGAATCTTGTTGTCGGAATCCGACTTGCTTGCCATCGCCTTGATTTGGGTCTGCAAGGTCATGATTTCGTTTTTCAGGTCCTGTTCCCTTGCTTTCAAGGCAACCTGCGCGCGCATCAGTTCCTGCTCTGCCTGAGCTTTCTGGCCGTCAATCTGCGCCCTGACCATCTTGGACTGAGCGTCCATCATCATGGCCTGAGCCTGCATGCTCGCCACCTCAATCTGCGGGTCAGGTGCCGGAGGCTGCGGGGGAGGCGCGGTTCTCGGGTCCATGAAGAAGAGTTCAGGCTGGAAGCCCATGGCCTCCATCATTTCCTTGGCAGCCATCCACATATTGACGGGGTTCACAAGCTGGCCCATCGCCCCTGCCGCTGCAAACTCCTTCTGCATCGCCATGACCTGCGCCAACCCATCCACCCTGCGCTGACGGGAGGAATTGCCCATGCCGACCTTGACGGTCATATCCTCGCGCTCTCGCCAGTGGCTGGGGTTTACCGGAACCCAACGGTTGCGCAGCTTCAGGACCATTTCCTTATCCTGATGCAGTTGCAGAAGCTCGTGAATGTCCCGGAAGAGTGGGACAAATCCTACTTCTGCAATGATGCGCGCAATCAATTCAATCTTCATGCGGGCTGCGTCATACGCCAACGCCGCCACGCCCGTGTTCACATTTGCCAAGGCATTTTTGTCGAGGCCGGCAACCTCGTCGCCCACTCCGGTGCGCTGCTTGATTTGCTGGTCGATGTACTCCATCAGCGGGAAAGTTTCCTGCGGGAGAGGGGAGTGGGGCAGGGGGGTCAGATACGCTCCGACAGGCTGCTCACCGCGAACCCGGATAACCCCGCCAGGCCGACTGGTCAGGAGGTCATCAAGGTTCACAAACTCATCATTGACCACGGTCCGGGAGTTGTTCGCCAGGTAGGTATTGTCCAGAACCTGCCGCAGCAGAGTGCTCTTGATGTGCTGGAGGTCCATCGTCAAGTCGGCAATGGACATGCCATAAAACTTGTGGGTCAGGATAATCGGGCTGGCAGTGGAGAAAGGAATCCGGTCAACTTCCTCAATGTCCAGCAGGGTAGCGGAGCCGCCCCCGTCAGGGTCACCGGCATAAGTGACTTTTAGCAAGTCATCAATGCCATCCCCATTACGGTCTGCGTACAGGTAGCACTCTGTTATCCAGTAATCATCGGTTGTGTAGACAATCGCCATGCCCTCATCGTCAAGCCGGTCACGGGCAATCTGTTCGGGGGTGTCTACATCGTCAGAGGTCGGCAAGGATTCGACAAGCTCCTTGCTGTAACCCTCCTCAATCAACTCACTCTTAGTCTTCTTAACCCTGTGATAGCAGGACTTTGCGTCCTTGGCGTAGGGACTGGAAGCGTCTCGATTAACCCCGAATTCTTCCGGGGGGACTGGCTCAATGCGAATCCTGCCGCGCTTGCGTGTGGCCTTGAATGAGACAGTGATAAGGCCGTTTTCGTCCTGAGAGATGTCGAGGGGCTCTCGCTCAACCGTCTTATCCTCAAGAAGTTGCATCAGGCCCATCTCATCGATGCCCTGATATTCCTCTCGCTTTTCCTCTTCCTTGTCCTCCCACCAGACTTTCAAGATTCCGGTTTTAGACAGAAGAGCGTCCTTCAGGAAGGTATAGACGTTATAAAAGCCTTTATTCTGTTTCCAGAACACATGATTAACAACGTCGGTCTCCTGCTCTGCCACATCCTCATCTTCTGGCCCAACGGGGTCAAAAGCCACCAAAGTGTCAGCATCGCAGAAAATCCTGACCAGACTAGGCAGAATCCATTCAACGGTTTCCATCACCTCTCGGGTGATAACTTGGGAGCGCCCCTCCACCTCGTCGCCGTACTGCTCGCCCAAGTAATAGTCAAGGGCAGCGGCTCTCTCATTGGAGATTTCAGAGCCCCAACGGCCAATAGTCGAGGTGACTTCCTGCTGAGCCCTTGCAAGAATATCGCTGTCAGTCAGTTTCTTGCTTGCCATCTTCTTTCTTGGGCCTCCCGACTTTTCTTGACTCAAGAGCTTCCACGCGCCTAATCAGCGACTCTATCAAAAGCTGCATCTCGGCCATTCGCTTTGCAAAATAAGAAATATTCATACCTGGAACTATAAAATGCCTTTGTTCGAGTATTTCAAAGGTTCCCATCCCTGAGCCTTTACAGGTTTGTGCATGGCACACACCCTGAAGGCGTCAGAGCCATGTGAGGCCCAATCATGGACGGGCCTTAACCTAAAAGTCCTGCGAACTTCGTCATATTCGGCTCTATAGTGTCTCAGGGCATCAAGGCCTTGCTTACATCTTACTTTATCAAACCACGCATTTGGTAGGAGTTTTCTAACGGCCTCTATTCCGTCCTCAATCTTCTGCTGCGCCTGCACAATGGGTTTATCCCCAAGCAACCGAGCAATCGTGTCCACGCGGGTCATGCCAGTATCCAGAGACCTCTGCTTGGCATCATGAGGGAGAATATGGTCTCCGTAGTTCCATCGGTTTTCAGACCTCTTCTCAAGCAGGACGCCTGCGTAATGAGATAATGCCTCGCCTGAAGCCTCGTAGTAATCAAGAAACCGGTACTCGGGGCCTATGTGCTGGAAGAACCAAATAGCCGTTGAATCACCTATCCCTAAGTCCCAGGCCGTGTGAACCGGATACCCAGGGTCAGCATTGATAGCCCGGATGCGGCCCTTATTCTCTGCCTCCTCCAGCAGTCTGCCGTAATAGGAGCCAGCGATAGCGGCAGTCCATGAGCACTCATACTCCTGCGCATACCGCTCCTCGGACATCTGCTTTCGAGCATCTGCTAGCTCTCCCTCATCCACATAGGCTGTTTCCGAGGCTTTATGGATTCTCACAAACCAGTCGGGGTTTGCCCTATATTGTTCGTATAGCTTGTAAAAAGCGTTATGGCCCATCGGGGTGCCGATGAAGGTTGCTCTCCCCTTCCGGTCAGATAGGGCAGGACGGATGATTTCCTCCCATACGCGCTCTGACATCTGGGCGTATTCGTCCAGAGCCACAGCGTCTAGGTAAATGCCTCGCAGGCTGTCAGGGTTGTCCGCGCCGTAGAGGCTGATTCTGCCGCCATTGGGGAAGTCTGCCCGAAGCTCTGCCTGGTTGTAGACCATCCCCGGAATCACCCGCGTGAACTCCTGCAAGTAGTCCCAAGCCACGGCCTTTGCTTGCCGGTACAGGGGCGCAAGGTACGCTCCGCGGGGGTTAGGCTTATCACAGGTCAGAATGTCCCGCACAAGGTCGTTCAGTACCATCACCGTCTTGCCAAACCTACGATGACAGATAGTAATGGCCCATCTGTGTGCGCGGTTGTGGTATTCCTCTTGGAGAGGTCTTGGCCTGTAGGGAAGTTCGATTACTTCTGCCATGTCACCACAAGCTGAATCGGGCCATTCTCGCCCGCGACAGTCTGCGTCACCTTGCCCTCGATGCGGTCGCCAATCTCTTTCAAGGCTTGCATGTCGCCGCCCTCAGCAGCCGCAATGAGCCGCTCGGCCAGCTTGTCGAGCTTCTTGCCCTGAAGGACTGCGCGCCTAACGGCATCAGACCAGATGCGGGGTCTAGCCGCATTTGCGCTACCCGGCTTTGGCCCACTTATTCCCTTTTTACCTGCCATATCTCAACCTCACCATTTTACGCGGTCAGCCCAGTAAGCCGCCGAGCTTTTGCCTTTTGCTATGTTCTTCCCGTGCCTCGCCTTAAAAGACTTCCGCTTCTGCTTCGCCTGCTCAGACTCGCCAGCCTTCGGCTTTCCTGCGGTCTTAGCACCCTGCTCCCCGAATCGAATCAGCTTTTCGGTTCCGTCATAGCAGGCTTTGACCACATGGCTTTTCTTCGGATGACTTGGCGTCCTGCGTGGTTTATTGCAGGGCATTACGTCTTTGTCTAGGAGGCCCGGCATTACTTCTTCTTCGGCTTCTTGTGGACAAGATGCTGACTAGAAGCCGTGTGCTTTGCCCCGGACATCAGTCTGCCGCTAGCGTCCTTGTGGGTGGCGCCTTTGTGCTCCCTGCCATCCTTGTAGTAGTGCTTCATGCCGGCGGCCATCAGTACTTGCCCTTCTTCGCTGTCTTAGCGGATGCCTTGAATGCCTTGGCAGTCGGGGCGCCCTTGGCCCCAGGCTTCCTCATCTTCTCTCCGGAGCCTGCTTTAATGCGTTCACGCTTGGCGTGGATGTTTGCGTATAAACCTTGTTTCATTGCTTTGCCTAATCAAAAAATGGGCTTTTGCCGTATTTAATGCGCCTGTTAGCATGCTCAATAGCTTTTTGCATGATGCTTTCAGGGATAGGTTTTTTATTAGGAATAATGTCTTCCGTCATTAGGCGCACTTCATCTGCAGTCAATGTCGGCACTAAAGTTGGAAAATCTATTCTTTTACCGTTTAATTGCACCGCATTGCTTTGAGTAGAATACTCTGTGGCAACGCCACCGGGTATCGTAAGCTCCCCAAGCCATCCTTTTCCTTTTTTGGTTTTGTCAGGGCGAAGACCATAAGTTTTTGGCGCAGTTTCTGCGGGAATGGGGCCTAGCAAACCACCACTATATTGCATGCCCGGCATTACTTCTTCTTCGGCTTCTTGTGGACAAGATGCTGACTGGAAGCGGTGTGCTTAGCCCCCGTCATGAGCTTGCCGCTGGCGTCCTTGTGGGTAGCGCCCTTGTACTCTTTCCCGTCCTTCGTGTAGTGCTTCATGCCAGCGCCCATCAGTATTTCCCCTTCTTGGCAGTTTTAGCAGAGGCCTTGAATGCCTTGGCCGTGGGCGCGCCCTTGGCTCCGGGCTTCTTCATCTTCTCGCCTGAGCCTGCCTTGATGCGCTCACGCTTAGCGTGGATGTTTGCGTAAAGTCCTTGTGTCATGCCAGCAACCCCGGAACAGGCTGAGCCATGCGAGGCCGAGGGGCGCTGAATCGAGGCCGGTAAAAAGCCATCAAGGGCGCTCCCGCTTCAGCCATTCTGTTTGCGTAGGCGCGCATCGCTTGGTTATACGCTCGCCGGTTGGGGTATGTGTTTGGGTCAAAACTCATGCCTTGCTGAAGGTTTTGAAAAGACTGCCTGCGCATCATCTCCTGCGCCAGCGGGTCTTGGGAATATCCCGTGGACATGTCGGAATTGATCGAGTAAAGCTGTCGCCCGTTTGGCATGTTGATTCCAGCGGGCATGTTTGGGTTGCCGCCTTGCAAGGGATTAAATGAGGGTCGCCCAGGCGTGTAAATCCCTTGGTCAAACTGATTTCTCATTTTCCAAAAGGGGAATGTCTGAGGATTTATATTGTAAAACCCGCGTAGCTGGTCTCCGCCAACAGATGCCTGAGGCCCAAGATAACCCGGCAAACCATTACTCATTGCATTGTTCATCATTGCGTTTCTCCTATGCTGCTATTAACAGGATTTCTTCATCTTCCTGCTGCAAGTATTTAATCCACGCGGCCCGCATTTCCTCTGCGGTAAATGCTCTAGCCTCCAGTTTATCAGCCTTCTTTGCGGCCCTTGTGGCCGTGACCTCATCCCCGCCAGCACGCGCTATCTTCGCTTGGTCGCTCGCCCTCTCTGCCATCTGGCGCAGAAGTTCGGCCTCTTCTGATTCTGAGCGTACATTATATATACGGCCATCAACAGAGATTCGGCGGGGATACTTCTTACGCTTCCCATGCCCAATACCGCCCGGCTTGGCGATAGGAACAGGTGGGGCAGGAGGAACCGCCGAAATGCCCTCATACATGAAGGCGGCTGCTTGCCGGTCCGTCGAGCCATCCGGCAGATACCCCGCCCCTCGAAAGGGCAGGGCAATGTGGATTGCGCTAAACCGTTTGCTGGCAGTATCCATCACGGCCCGCCTACTTCACCCCTCGTAAATGTCGTCCCATCGTCGGAGACAGTCGCCTTCTGGTGGACTGTGCTTTCGTCATCAGCGAAGAGCTTGTATTCAGTTGAGGTCTGCGTGACCTTATTCCTGAAGGCTTTGTAGAGATAGCCAATCTTCTGGGCTAGGCTGATGGTCGTTCCTGGCGCCCCGCTACCGGGTTCGGCATAGGTGTCTACGTTCAGGGCATCCACCACTTCCGTATTGACAGCAGCCGCTGTCAGAGTGCTCCGGCTGGATACCGTGGCGTCGAGGTTGGTGCCAAGGATGTAGCCTGCCGTCCCCGCCCCGTATGCGCCTGGGACAGCCGTGGTCCACGGGTCTCCTGCGGAGCCTGCATCAGCCAGAGCCTTGCCAGCACTTCCGGCTGTCGTATGCCCCGAAAGGGCCTCATCCCAGACTGCATCAGCAATATCAGCAGAGGTCGGAGGGGTTACGGTTAGACTGTAGCCCGTTTTGTCGTTATTAGTCCCGACAGTGACAGCGCCGCCAACCGTTATTGCCATCGAGGAAAAGTTGGTCGGGAACGTCTGGGTTAGGCTATATCCTGTCTTGTCGTTGTTCGTGGTGACCGTTACGCCAGCCGTAACACTCGCTACAGAGCCCGTAACATTACCCTGCACACTTGCGACGCCCTGCCCAAAACTGCCTGCGGCTGTGTATGTAGCCCTCGCAGAGTTCCAGACTCCAGCGGCAATCTCTGTTACCGCATCCGTCGCCAACTCGGAAGCCCCGATAGCATCAGCAGCAATCGCAGTGGCAGTGATAGCGCCGCTAGCAAAAACACCACTAGTAATAGCGCCGCTGCCCCAAGCAGTTCCGGCAGCATTGACCACATTGACGCCAATTTGTGCAGTGCTTGTCGAAACATTGGACCCCGCAATCTCTGCCGTGTTGACATCGAGTTTATCGGTATTCCCAACTAGGCTATCAAAGACATTGGCAGCCAGAACACAGCACTCTAGCCTGACCGTCAAAGCCCCGGAGACATGGACAAAGATGACCATAGGGCCAAGTGTGTCCGTGTCCGTGGCATCTAACACAGCGTAATAGATGCCGTTCGAGATATGGGTGGCCCCACCGCTGTTTTTGTTGGCTAAGGTCGTGCCGCCGTTCTTCCAGAGCTTGATGTCCGTGTTAGCGATGGTCAGGCCGGTTTCCTCGGTGTTGCCATCCGTGGAGTCCACGAAGTAACCGAGGGGAATTTCTTGGGAGGCTGTGCTCTGTTTAAGGAAAATCATGCGGCCATCCCTTGTTGCTGGCGTTGCCTGTACAGGACTGGAATGCTCGTCGTGACGACTGGGGCTTTTCTCGGAATCATCGGCCCGCGGGGCATGTATACGCGAGGATGGTCGGAGGCCGTTGTCCCATTGACCGTCATCTCTAGCCTTCCATGTAGGTCAATCTCTGGAGAAAAGTTGCCAACAAGAGGCCAATATGAGATCAAGCTCGCAGGCCGCACCATGAGCGGAGACATGCCTTTTGCTAGAGACGCTATTTCGGCGGCTGTCAAGGCTACGTTCCAAATGGCAGCTTCCGCAATCTGCCCATCCATGTATGTCCCAACACTGCCACTGCCAAATGTTGACGCGCCGATAGTAGTATAATCAAGGCTCGTTGGTGTTAGGTTAGTTGTGTTCGCCGTACCGGCTACCCCGTCTAGGTAGCCTGTTCGGCTGGTTGCGCTGGTGTAGACGCCAGCACAGTGATACCAAGTGTTAGTTGCGGTTACAGTCCCTGCTGTTGAATTGCCAGAAGTCGTGGTGTTTGCTGCTGCCGCTAGAATCGCATCGGAAGCGTTCTTGTTAAGCCGGAACCGATTTAGCAGAGATGTCGTTGAAGCATTATCCCCAATCGTCATCAGCATGGTTGCCGTGGCTAGATTGTTCCACTTCGCCCAGCACGCCATCGTCAGCGGAACGGCAGTAACGGCAGCTCCTGAATAAATCAGGTAATCAGAAGTGCCGTTAAAACTACGAGACATCTCAGGTCTCCCGCAGCTCCACGGCCACCAGTTCAGCGTCCCCGGTCATGGTGTCGCTGACATTCGAGCCTAGGCGCTCAATCTTTAGCCGGAAGGATTCCCCGACAGCTACGCTATCAATCTGCGCGCCATTGGTATGCGCCTGATTTGAAATAGTGACGTTGCCACTAGTCGCGCTTGTTGCTGCCGCAGCCCAAGTGACTGCTGTCGCAAATCCGTCAGAATCAATGTCCTGGCTCCCGTTCCCGATGCGCTCAAATGCAGACTGCCATATTACGTTTCCGGATGTGGCTGTTGCCGCAGCCCAATGTAGGTAAATGGTAATTCCTCCGCCTGCGTAATTGTTCGGAAGCACTCCTGTCCATACTGCAGCCTCCGTTGCCGCAGCCGCATCAAAGTCTAATACGGGGTGAGCGTTTCGAGTGTCCAGCGTTGCGTAGTTCGTAGCCGGAGGCTCATAGGCCATCGGCACAAACACCATCAGGGTATCGCCAGCAGCCATTACATCCCCTCCGCGTAGCGTTCTTCAACAATCAGGAGAAAGAGCTTTGTTTTCTGGTGGCTGTTGAGCGCGGTTCGCGCGGGCTCAGGGATGCCTTGGTCAAGCGTAGGCGCAGAATCCGTAATCCAATCATCCAGCCCATCGACCGCTGCTTTAATGTCGGCTTTAGTGCATTGCCCGACAGTGCCAGGCACCTCATTCATAAAAGCCGCCCAGATTTCTTCCCGCTTTTCTGGTGACAGAGTTGGCATGCTTACACCTTAAAAAAGGGCCAGTGACCTGACCCAAAATAGGAGGACGTTCCCAGAATAACATTAACCAACCGGGGTTAATACTTCTTCTTTTTTGACTTTCCTGCGGAGGACATGGCCATCGCGACTGCCTGCTTCTGCGGCTTGCCCGCCTTCATCTCCTTCTTGATGTTCGACGAGATGACCTTCTGGCTCGACCCTTTCATCATTGGCATTGTAATGCTCCTGGCACGCCTGCTTGGCGTCTTTGCTGGTTGGATATAGCCCAATGACCTTGCGCCACTGAAGCTCCATGATGTTAGCGGAAAAGGGATTTAGATACGCCATCCACCGCTTGCCAGACCATTTGACCTGGTATCTGGCTCGATTGCTCTGGGCGGCCCACCTATCCCCCTGCTTTGTCCATTTCATCGCCAAGTGCGATTCTCCAATCTGATATAGCCCCAATGGCCTTCAGGGCAGCCTCAACCGTTTCGACGACGCTTACAGGCGCGTTCTGTTTGTCTATCCACTTCTTCTGGTCCGGGGTCAAAGCCCTATCACTGGGAGCCTTCTTCCCGTCCTTCACTTCGATCAAGTACCAGTGCCCTCGATAGCTAGCCAAAAGGTCAGGAACTCCCTGCCCGACTGAGTGGAGGCTTGTCACCTCCGCCCCCGCCTTCCTTAAGGCAGCCATCACCTCCGCATGGTTCCGGTCAGTCTTCGCGGCTCGCCTCAATGCTGACGCCCTCCCGCAAGAGTGCGTGCTGGGTCTTCAGAATGGCGACCATGAACCTGGCGGCTCTGTCATCTCCGTTCCCTCCGACATAGCCATCCATGTCACCGTGACAGGTATGGCATAGGGCAGCAACGCAATGGTCGGCAGCCTTCTGCCCCATTCCCTTGCCCATAGAGGATGCGTACTTGCCGCTATAGTGCGCAGGAACAATGGTCCCATCGCGCTTCCCACATAGTGCGCATTGCTGGAGCCCAGCAACTTCATTCAGATATTTACGATTCCTGTACGGCTTCATCGGTCTTCTTTGGCCTGCGGATTCCGGTCGGCCCTCCCAGTCTCTTGTACGCGGTGCCACGAGCAATAGCGGTAATCGAGGTCCAAGCCAAGCGGTCAACCCCAGCCTCTCTCGCTGCCTCGTTGTAACCTTTGCCCTGATTCCAGATAAGGTCTCGAATCTTCAAGACCTGCTCATCCGTGCATTTTCTCATGCGGTTGCCCTTTGGTTTGCGTTCAGGGACCGCCAGACATCAATCATGACCTGAGCCGTTGCCCTCTTGGCCTTCAGGACTTCCTTGCGGTAGATGGCCTCCTCAAGCCCCTTGTTAGCCTCGGTCACTGTAGGGTCAAGGTTGGCTTGCGCCGC
>Ga0049081_10000243_pt1 | contig 21555 bp, 23 predicted proteins | sample GreLakmeER78MSRF_FD_66717 | JGI IMG/M metagenome (GOLD analysis project Ga0049081, IMG submission 66717) | Freshwater lentic microbial communities from great Laurentian Lakes, MI, USA - Great Lakes metaG ER78MSRF | ecosystem: Environmental > Aquatic > Freshwater > Lake | place: Great Lakes...
TGCGACGCCAACCGCGAATACCGCGTGCCGGTGTCGCCAACGAAAGCCGCGCAGGCTGTGCGGGTGCTGCTGTGCCAGCAGTGGCGGGAGTGGCCGAAGGAGCAAGCGCAATGAGCAAACGCCACAAGACACAAGCCGCGCCGTCGTCGTCGGATTTCGGTTCGGTCATTGTTAACCCAGAAACGGGCGAGTTTCGTTACGCGGTCCCGGTCGAGATCACGGAAGTGGCCGCAGGACCGAACACACGCGCAACCGTGCGACGTGCGCGCCGGGCCGATCCTTTGAACCGCGTGGAGGACTGCACCGACGAAATGCGGACGGCTGCGGCGATCTACCGGCAGGCTGTGGAGCATTGCCAAAGCGGGCGCGGGATGGGGCCGATGCCGTGGGCTGTGGATCGGGTGCAGGAGGCGCGGCGGGGCGATGGATTGGGCGTGTCTTTACTGCCGCAGGAGCGGGCGATAAGCGCGGCGGAGTGGCATCGTAGGGGCGTGCAGGCGATGGGCCCGGCAGCCGCGCAAGGCGTCGTGCATTGGGTAGTCATCGCGGGTCTGCCGTTGACGGAATACGATACCGTCCGGCGTTGGCAGCGGCACACGTCGCGCGGGCAGTTGTTGGCGGCACTTGAGCGATTGGTGGGGGAGTATGGGCTGTGATGGGTATAGACACGCAGTCCCGAACCTGCTAGCGACTAGGCACGCTGCACAATTTGACTACACCGCCCGCCCGGCACAAGCCCGGCGGGTTTTTGCGTTTGCAAGGAACCCGCCCATGCCAGGCAATCCCATCGGCCAGTTCGGCGCCGCCACCATCGTGACGGACGGCGCTACCCAGGTGTTCGACTGTTCCAGCGGTGGCGTGTTCCAGTGGACCCTCGGCGCATCGCGCACCATGAGCGCGCCGATCAACCAAGTTCCGGAGCAGCAGCTTCAGATTCGCGTGATCCAGGACGGCACCGGCTCGCGTCTGGTGACGTGGCCTGGCAGCTTCGTGTGGTCGGGCGGCACCGCGCCCACGCTTACGACCACGGCATCGCGTATGGATATCGTTTACGGCGATTGGGACACCGTGAATAGCAAATGGCGTATGCGCGCCTCTGTGCTGAACTACGTGGTGTAACGGCCATGTCCAGCGATCTTTGGCCGACTGGCGTTGAGATGATGGACTCGGCCGATGTGCTGGCCGCGTGCAACTACAAGCAGACCGCATACGCCGCTGGCGTGACGGCTGGCACCATTCCGCAGGGCACGATCACGGGCGGGGCGCAGGTTGTGCTTGTGTCGGCTGCCACCACGCCTGGCACGCAGACCACGCGCACGGCCGTCCAGATGTATGCGGATGACCCGCTGGCATATCCGGGCAGGGTGTATTGGCTGCGCATCGCGCAGTCCGGCGCCGGCACCCTGACGCTTGCGGGCGGAACGGGCGTGACGATCTCCGGCACCGCGACGGTTGCGACAACCACGTTCCGCGACTTCATGGTGGTCTATGGCGGGACGGCTGACGTTCCGACCGTGACGATCACGAACGTTGGGTTGGGCACTTACACCTAACCGTGGCCTGGCCCAAGGAAGGCCCAAACTACCGCCCCGCGCAGGGCTACGTGGAGAAGCCGGCCAGCGGCATCCCGGCCTCTGGCATCCCGGCGGGCGGTCCCGGCCTGTGGGGCGAGGCTGGGGGCGTTAGGCCCGCGTTCTCGGCGGAGAACCAACCGGCACCGGAGGCTAAGTCCGTGGGGCACGAGTTGCGCCAGCAGTTCCGCCGGAAGCTGGCTGAGAAGCTGGACGCGGTGGAAGCCGTTTACGACGCCGCGCTTGTGGACCCCGACAACCGCGTGCGCCTCGTGGCTGCCAAGCAGATCAGCGTCGAACTGTGGGGCCAGCCGAACCAGTCGCTAAGCGGGCCGCCGGATACCGATGGCAAGCCAACAAGTTTGATGGTGGCATTTGTCAAGCCAAGCGCCGCAGATTGAGTTCCCGGAGAAGCTGGAATGCCTTTTCCAGCCGGGGCGCTACAAGGTTCTCTATGGCGGGCGCGGCGGCGCAAAATCATGGGGCGTGGCCCGCGCGCTACTGGTGCAAGGGGCGGCGGAACCTCTCCGTGTTCTCTGTGCCCGTGAGATTCAGAAATCCATCACGGACAGTGTTCACCGCTTGCTGGCCGATCAGGTTGCGGCGCTGGGGCTGTCCGGCTTCTACGAAATCCAGCAGACGACGATAAAGGGCGAGAACGGCACGCAATTCATCTTTGCGGGCCTTCGTCACAACATCAACAATATCAAATCACTAGAAGGCGCGGATAGGGTTTGGGTTGAAGAAGCGCAGACGGTTTCTAAGGCGTCGTGGGAAAAACTGATCCCGACCGTGCGCAAGCCCAGCTCTCAAATCATCGTGACGTTCAACCCTGAACTTGACACAGACGAAACCTACGTGCGGTTCGTGAAGAACGCTCCGCCAAGCGCCGATGTGGTCAAGATCGACTGGCGCGATAACCCGTGGTTCCCGGAGGAATTGCGCGCCGAGATGGCGCACCTCAAGGCCACGGACCCCGACGCTTACCTGACGATCTACGAAGGCCATTGTCGCCAGGTTCTTGACGGCGCGATCTACGCCAAGGAAATCCGGGCGGCGACCGAAGAAAACCGCATCTGCCGCGTTCCATACGATCAGACAAAGCCCGTGCATACGTTTTGGGATTTGGGCCGGGCGGACAAGACTAGCATCTGGTTTGCCCAGATCGTAGGTTTTGAGTTCCGCGTGATCGACTTCTACGAGAACAGCGGCGAGGCGCTAGGCCATTACCTCAAGACGCTACAGGGGCGGCCCTACGTCTATGGCGATGATTGGCTGCCGCACGACGCGAACAACGAGTTGCTGGCCTCAGAGCGCACGATAGCCCAGCAGATGCGGGCCGCCGGGCGAACGGTCAGGATCACGCCGAAGTCAAAGGTTGTGGACGGCATCAACGCGGCGCGGTCCCTATTCCCCAACGTGTGGTTCGACGCTGACAAATGCACGGACGGGCTGAACCACCTGCGCCGCTACCGATATGACGTGGATCCGGATACGGGCCAGTTCTCCAAAGACCCTTTGCACGATGACGCAAGCCATGCGGCCGATGCCTTCCGGTATCTGGCCGTGGCGCTGCGAGAGAAGAAGGCGGCACCAGCGATGAAACCGACCTTCCGCCCGCGCGTGTCGGGGAATAACGCATGGCTGGCCTAAAAGACGACAAGCTTCTTGAGGAAATCCGGGCCAACTTCAAGGCCTGCGAAGATTGGGAAGCCACGGCCCGGCAGAACTACATCGATGACCTGAAATTTGGCAACGGCGACGCGCGCAATCTGTGGCAGTGGCCCGATGACGTGCAGAAGTCCCGCACGCTGCCGGGATCGCAAAAGCCTATGCTGACCGTCAACAAGACGCGCCAGCATTGCCTCCAAATTATCAACGACGCGCGCCAGAACAAGGTGGGCATCCAAATCCGCCCGGTTGGCGGCGAGGCGACGGAGAAGGCGGCGGAGCTGTATGAAGCCCTTGTGCGGGGCATCGAATACCGATCCAACGCTACGCTGGCCTATGAAGCCGCCATGTATACGGCGGTTTTCGGCGGCATCGGTTACACGCGGGTGCATGTCGATTACGCCGATGAAGACAGCTTCGACCAAGAGATTTTCATCAAGCGCGTAGCCGACCCGCAGACGATCTACCTTGACCCCGACATTCAGGAATACGACGGGTCTGACGCGCGCTTTGGGTTCGTGTTTGAAGATCTGCCGCGCAAGGAAGCTGAAGCCAAATACCGGCGATACAAGGAAGCGTTTGCCGAGGAATCGCTAGGCGGGTCGGATGCGTGGTGCGGCGACGAAAAGGTTCGCATCTGCGAGTATTTCTATCGTTCTGAGACGGCAGACACGCTGATTGCGCTGCCAGACGGCAACACGCTGCGCAAGTCGGAATTGCCGCCGGGTGCCTATAATGCGTTGAAAACTGAGGCCGAAGCCGCCGGCATCGAGTTGCGCGAGCGCCCCATCGTCAACCAAGCGGTGGAGTGGTGTAAAGTCATCGGCAACACGATTGTTGACCGGCGGCCGTGGCTGGGCAAATACATCCCGATCGCCCGGCTCGTTGGCGAAGAGACGGTCATCCAAGGCCAGATGGACCGCAAGGGCCATGTGCGCGCGCTTCTCGATCCGCAGAAGATGTATAATTACAACTCCTCCGGGTCGGTTGAGTTTGTGGCGCTTCAGACCAAAAGCCCGTGGCTGGCATCGGCGCGCGCTGTGGAAGGCAACCTGGAACAGTGGACAGAGGCGAACGTTAAGAACGCCAGCGTCCTGATTTGGCAGGACGTTGACGAGGCAGGCAACCCCATTGCGCCGCCGCAGCGGATTGCGCCGCCCCCCGCCGCGTCTGGCCACATCGAGGGCATGCAGGTAGCGCAGCAAGAGATGATGCTGGTGTCTGGCCAGTATCAGGCGATCATGGGCGCGCCGAGCAATGAAACTAGCGGCCGGGCCATCAACGCGCGCCAGCGGCAGGGCGACAACGCGACGTATCACTTTATCGACCATCAGGCCGTGATGATTCGGTTCTTGGGTCGGATCGTGCTTGACCTGGTGCCAAAGGTTTACGACACGCCCCGCGTGTTGCAGGCAATGGGCCGCGATGACAAGCGGTTTAAGGTGCAAGTTGACCCGAACGCGCCGCAGCCGGCGGTTATGCACGCGGATCCGGCGGAACAGGATTTTGACGCCGAGACGGTGGCGGCGGTTCTAAATCCGTCTGTCGGCAAATATGACGTCATCAGCGACGTTGGCCCGTCCTACGCCACGCAACGGCAGGAATCGTTCAACGCCTTCAGTGAGATTCTCCGCCAGCAGCAAGGCGCATGGCAGGTGGTTGGCGACCTTTGGGCGGAAAGCGCGGACTTCCCCGGCAGCGAGAAACTTGCCGAGCGGTTGCGCAAAATGCTGCCGCCTGCGGTCAAGGGCGGCCCGTCTCCGGCGGAACAGCAGATGCAGCAGCAGCTTCAGGCCATCTCGCAGACGGCCAACCAAGCCGTTGAGCAGTTGCAAGCGCAGAACGCGGAACTTGAAGCGAAGCTGGCCGATCAGGCGGCGGATATCCAGCGCAAGGACTACGAAGCGGAGACGAACCGGCTTCGCGCCATCGGCGGAATTGATCCTGACGCGATGAAGCCGGTTATTCGTGAAATGGTGTCGCAGATGCTCGGCGAGGCGATTATGCCGCTCATGGCGCAGCACGCAGCAGCGGACCGGGCGATGTTGCCGCAGCCTGCGCCGATGATGCCCGAGGGGATGCCGAATGGCTAGCGCACCAACCGGCTTCTACGACTACCGGACCCGTGCCGGCCGCCAATACCCGGTATGGATGAACAGCGGCACCGCGCCAACGCGGGCGCCTCGCACTCAGGCCGCGCCGGAATACGAGAACTTGCCGGCGGTTGTTACGCCGCAGCCTGCCACGCCAAACGTGTTGGCGCCGCAACCTATGGGTATGGCGCAGGGCTTTGCGCAGCCCGAGGGCGGCGGCGGTGGGTATGGGGCGCCCGCGCAGGGAAACACGACGTTTGGCGACTTCATGAACGCGCTGGGCTTTAGCGGGTTTGGCGGGCCGCAGAACGGAACCGCCCCGCTTGGCGCTGTGGACACCGCGACTATGGAGAACCCCGGCGACCTCTCCGGCGCGGGCGGCCAAGGGGCTGGCGCGCAGGATGGCGGTATGGGCGGCGGCATGGGCGACATGGGCGCCGGGATGGGGGGTGACGCAGGCGGCGGCGTTGGCGGCATGGATGGCGCAGGCGGCGGCATGTATCGCGGCGGCATCGTCACGGCCAACCGGCTGCAAGGGCCAGACCCACATGGGCCAGATGACGGCTACGTGGCGATGGACAAGGGCGAGGGCGTCCTGACCGCCAAGGCCATTAAGCATTACGGGCCGGGGATTGTGGACCGGCTCAACAAGTTGGCGGTGCCGAAGGGGGCATTCCGTAAATCATGACAGACGAAATTCTTGGATGGAAGCCGCCTGTCATTTATGACATGGGCGCCGATCAAACCCGAATTGCAACACAAGAAGACATTGATCGTCTTGTTAAGCAAGTTGCAGTGCTGGGCCAGTTTTTCCGCGATATGCAGACGCAATCGCGGCTTGTCCGCACAAGCTTAGGTGTGCCGGACAACGCCTGACGTGCCTAACCCCACCGGAGGGTATCCGGGCGACTAGCCGCGCTGTGAAGCGCCGCAACCATCATGGACCCCATGAGCGAAACACTGGAAAGCGCCACGCAGGGCGCGCCGGATACCGGCGAATCTGTGCCTCAGCCCGCCAACGATACGGCTCCAGACACCGGGCAGGAGCAACAGGCAGACACCGCAGAACAGGCCGAGACGCCAGAGGAACCGAAGCGCAAGCCGTGGTTTCAGCAGCGCATCGACGAACTGACGCGGGAGAAGCATGAAGCACGGCGACAAGCGGAACAGCTTGCCAGCTACCTGCGCACCATTCAGCAGGGCCAGCAGTATCCGCAGCAGCAGGACGCACCGCAGGTTCCGGCCGGCTACGTGCCAGCGTCGGAAGTGCAGCGCATCGCGGCGCAGCAAGTAGAGGCAGACCGCTTTAACGCGGCTTGCAATGAGATCGCGGACCACGGCGAAAGCCGGTTCTCCGATTTTCAAGAGGCTGTGTCTAACTTCCAGATGTTGGGCGGCCCTTCGCCCGCGCTTCTGGAAGCCGTGACTGCGCTAGGCAAAGAGGACGGCGCCCGAGTTTATTACGAACTTGGGAAGAACCCGGACGAAGCCTCGCGCCTTGCTCGTTTGTCGCCTGCCCGGATGGCCGTGGAAGTCGCGCGGATGGCTGCAAAGCCTGCGACGGCTCTCAAGGCAATTAGCCGTGTCGCCCCGCCGATCAGCCCCATCAGCGCCGCGCGCGCCGAAGTGGGGGGCGAACCTGACGCCAGCAAGAACCCCGAAGCCTGGACGAAATGGTTCAACGATCAGCGGCGAACCCGGCGCTGAGGCGCGCGCCCGCGTAGCCGTATCCCCTTCAAAGGCGGCCCTAGGCAAGCCGCCCCCGCCCCGTCGTGACGACGGCGCATTCACGAAAGTGAGCCTCCTATGGCCAATACTTTGCTTAACGTCGACAAGATCACCAACGCGGCGTTGGCGATCCTGCACCAGAAGTTGAACTTCGTCGGTTCGATCAATCGCACCTATGACAGTTCTTTCGCTGTCGAGGGCGCCAAGATCGGTAGCACCCTGCGGATCCGGTTGCCCAACAAGTTCACCACCACGACCGGCCAGGCGCTCAACCTTCAGGACGTGCAGGAAACGAACACGACCCTGACCGTTGCCACCCAGCGCGGCGTGCATACCGTGTTCAACTCGCAGCAGCTGGCGCTGAACATCTTCGACTTCTCGCAGCAGGTGCTTGAACCCGCGATGGCGCAGCTTGCGGCGTCCATCGAAGCGGATTCGCTGTCGATGCTCACCAGCGTGTACAACACCGTCAACGGCTCCGGCAGCGCGCAGACGCTGCGCAACGTGCTGGGTGGCCGCAAGATTCTGCGTGACAACCTGGCGCCGGCTGCCGAAACCTACATGGCCCGCATCGACACTCAGTCGAACGTGGACCTAGTGGACTCGCTCAAGGGGCTGTTCCAGTCCTCGCAGCAGATCAAGCGCCAGTATGAGGAGGGCGTGATGGGGATGACCGGCGGCTTTGAGTTCGCCGAGAATACCCTGTTGCCGTCCTTCACCTTCGGCGCGCGCAATGCCGCGTACCTGACGAACGCGGCTGTGGCGCAGACTGGTTCTAGCCTGATTGTGGATACTGGCGCGAACGCAGCGGCGGCGGGTGATGTGTTCACCATCGGCGGCGTGTTCCGCGTGCATCCGGAAACGAAGGTGTCCACCGGCATCCTTCAGCAGTTCGTCGTGACTGCGGCGTATGCGGGCGGCGCCGGCACTATCTCGATTGCGCCGGCGATCACGGCCACTGGCCCCTACCAGAACGTGAGCAACGGCGCTGCGGACAATCAGGCGATTACGTTCGTCGGCACTGCGTCTGCCACCACGCAGCAGAGCGTGGTCTACCACAAGGACGCCTTCGCCTTCGCGACTGCCGACCTGCCGCTTCCCGATGGCGTTCACTTCGCTGGCCGGAAGGTGCAGGAGGGTATCTCGATGCGTGTCGTCCGCGCCTACGACATCAACAACGATCAGTTCCCGTGTCGTATCGAGGTGCTTTACGGCTATCGGGCCATCCGGCCTGAGATCGCCTGCCGCATCCTGTCGAACTGACCCGACGCCATGACCCCGGTTCGCCTTATCACGCTGATTCTGCGCGATGCCGGGGTTAACGGCGTTGGCCAGACACCGCGCGCCGAAGACCTGAACGACGTTCTCGACACGTTGAACATGATGCTGGACGAATGGGCCACAAAGCGGTGGCTTGTCTATCATCTCGTTGACGTGTCGGTTCCGGTCACAGGCGCGCAATTCTACACTGTCGGGCCGGGTGGAGATATCGACACCACGCGGCCCGATCAGGTGCAAGCCGCGTTCTTCCGTTCGACCATTTCGACGCCCAACGTTGACTATGTGTTGGGCGATATCGGATCGCGCGAGGACTACAACCGTATTGCCCTGAAGTCTCAGGGCGCTTGGCCGTCGTGGTATTGGTATGATGCCGCGTATCCGCTGGGCAATTTCTACCCGTGGCCGTTGCCGCAGTCGGGTATTGGCGAACTGCATCTGACCCTCAAGCAGCCTTTCGCACACTTCCCCGACCTCACGACCGACATTGCCTTTCCGCCTGCCTACATCAACGCCATGCGCTGGAACGGCGCGGTGCGGGTGCGGCCGATGTATGGCCTAGGCGAAAGCGCCGCCATCGCCCGGCTTGCTGCGGCGTCGCTGGGCGCGGTGCGAGGGCCGAACATTCAGGTTCCCATGGCGCGGATGCCGATGGGCATCCCGACGCCGGGGCGTAGATACAATGTGTATAGCGACAATTTTCGTTGATGAAAGAATAGGTTGATGATACAACTTATTCATGAAACCAAAGAACGACCTTACGGGACAGCGTTTTGGCTTTTGGACCGCGCAAGCGGTTGGAGAGCGCAGAATGTTCAAGAATTGCCGGCAAACAAGATGGAATTGCCGGTGCGACTGCGGCACCGTGCGAGATGTGGCGTATTCGTCGCTTGTGAATGGGAAGTCGGTTTCGTGTGGCTGTACCAAATCAACACGGATCAGCCAACTTCGCACAAAACATGGAATGGCACGCACCCCACAATATGTGGTTTGGCATGGTATGCGGCAAAGATGCAGCAACCCGAAACACAAAGGGTATTATCTTTACGGTGGGCGCGGCATCGTCGTTTGCGACAGATGGCAAGATTTCTCTGCGTTCTGGCAGGATATGGGGCCATCGTTTGTGCCTGGCTTGACGTTGGACCGCATCGACGGGAACGGCAATTACGAACCGGGGAATTGTCGATGGGCAACCTACAGCGAGCAGGCGTTCAACCGTCGCCCGCGTGGGCGTTTGCCTAAATGCGCGTCGCCCTAAAAACCGGCGCCTACGTCGCTCGCAGCGTCATCGCGTCGTGCCAGCGCAGCGTCAACCTCTACGCCGAGAATAACCCCGAAGACGCGCCTATGCCGTTCACCTACTACCCCACGCCAGGCTTGCGGGCGCTGTCGTCGCCTCCCACGGCGGGGCAGGGCAGGGGGCTCTACAGGGCCAGCAACGGCGCGCTGTATGCCGTGGTAGGCCGCACGCTCTACACCGTCAGCAGCGCGTGGGAATGGACCTCTGTGGGCACCATGAGCGGTGACTTCACGGTGCCGGTGGGTATGGCCGATAACCAGACGACGCTCTTTGTTGTTGGCGGCGCTGGCAGCGGCTACACAGTGGAACTGGCAACGAACGCATTTGCGGCGGTGGCCAATCCGGCGTTCTACGGCTCGCCCCGCGTGGATTTTGTGGACACCTATTTCGTGTTCTCCAAGCCCAACACCGGACAGTTCTACATTTCTGACAGCAACGCGACGACGTTCGATCCTCTGTGGTTCGCGACCAAGATCGGCGCATCGGATTTGCTAGCGGTTGCTGCCGTGGTGCATCGGGAAATTTGGCTGCTAGGCGAGCGGACTTCGGAAGTCTGGATTAACAGCGGCGCGGCCAACTTCCCGTATGAGATCATGAACGGCGTGTTTATCCAGCACGGGTGCGCGGCGAAATACAGCGTGGCGCAGATGGGCGATGCGCTCTTTTGGGTGTCTGAGGATCAGCAGGGCGGGCGCGTCATCGTGACCGGCCAAGGCTACCAGTCCAAAAGGGTATCAACTCACGCCATCGAAACGGCGCTGGCGGGATACTCAACCGTTGCGGATGCGATTGGCTTTACCTACCAGCAAGAAGGCCACCAGTTCTATCAGGTGACGTTTCCCACGGCCGACAAAACGTGGTGTCTCGATATCGTTTCTGGCCAGTGGCACGAACGCATGTGGCTGGACGGAGACGGGCGCGAGCATCGGCACCGGGCGATTGCACATGCGTATGCCTACAACGAAACCGTGGTGCAGGATTGGGAAACCGGTCAACTGTATGCGTATGACCTGAACCTCTACACCGACAACGGATCGCCGATCCTGCGGCGCCGGGGCTTCCCGCACATGGGCCATGAAGGCGGCCGCGTGTTCTACAAACAGTTCTTGGTTGATATGGAAGTGGGCCGCGACGTGGGTTCAACCGTTGCGGTGCCAAGCGGCACGGCGATTGGCCCCGATGTGGTGGCCGATACGGCGCTGGGGCCTGACGTAATCCCGGTGTTCCTCGGCGCGGATGACGGGTTGTCCTACGTGGCGCCGTCGAAGCTGTATCTGCGGTATTCCGACACGCGCGGGCAAACGTGGTCCAACCCGATTGAAGACGACTTCGGCGCAACCGGCGAGTTCTACAAGTCCATCCACTATCAGCGGCTTGGGATGGCGCGGGACCGGGTGTTTGAGGTGTTTTGGTCGGCCCCGGTTCGCACGGCGTTGAACGGGGCTTTTGTAATGGCGGAGGCGGAGCAGTGAGCGGCATTGCGCAAGGCGTCCCGCAACGCATGACCGCGTTCGTGGACCCGCGAAGCGGCGTGATGACGCCAGCGTGGTATCGGTTTTTCTACTCGATTTGGGAACGCACCGGCGGCGCCCCGGCTACGTCGACCATCGAAGACGTCATCGAAACGTTGAAAATGTCTGACGTGACGCCAGCCGCGAACCCGGAACCCGCCGCGTGGCTGGGCGCGGTGCTGGGTGACGTGGTTACACCAACGCAGACCGAAAGCGCCGTGTGGCAGGCAGTATCAGCCGGCGATATCCCGCGCGTGCCTGAGAATGACCCGATGATGATTTCTTTGATGGTGGCCTAGCACATGGCAACAATCGCTCCCGCGAACCTTGGCGCCGGCACGTTGACCGCTTCGGCGGTTGCCTACGTGACCGCCGCGGCAAACACGACCGTGATTATCAAAGCCGCCACGTTCACGAATACGGACGTGGCGGCTCGCACGATCACGGTGCATCGCGTGCCAAGTGGTGGCAGCGCCACCACGGGCAACCGGATTATCAGCGCATACAGTTTGTCCGCCGGCCAGGCCTACGTTGCGCCGGAATGTGCAAACCTTGTGCTGGCACCGGGCGAGACTTTGCAGGCGTTGGCGTCAACGGCTGCGGTGGTCAACATCGCGGCTTCCGGGTTTACCTCGTGACGACGGTTGAACCCATCACGCCCGGCCTGTTGTCTGCGTTCCTCGCTGCCATGGGCGAGGCGGAGCGCGCGGACCTTGAGCGCGTCGGCGGCCGGCAGGTGCTTGATCATGCCATCTCGCAATCGGTCCACACGTTCGCGGGCGTGGTTGATGGCGTGCCGGCCTTCGTGGGTGGCGTGATCCCCGATGACGATCATGTGGTAGGCAAGGTTTGGATGCTGGCCACGCCGCAGGTTGCACGGGCAAAGAAGTTTTATTTGCAGGAAACCCGGCGCCAGGTCGGTTTGATGCTGCAAATGTTTGTCTGCCTCAAGACGATGGTCGCGGTGGAATACGGCAAGTCGCTGCGGTGGCTGCGGTGGCTGGGCTTTGCGCTAGGCGAGCCGGTGGAGCGCGCGGGGCGAACCCTGATTCCGGTGGAGCGGTGGAATGAAGTTTAGCGCCGGTCCTGCCAGTTTCTACGAGACGGCGGTATTTGACCCCATCTCCGCGCTTGTCAGCGGCGGCGTGTCGCTTGTTGGTGGGCTGGTGTCCTCCGGCGCAGCGCGCGATGCTGCCGACACGCAAGCCGCTGCGGCGCGAAATGCTGCCGAATTGCAGATGCAGCAGTTCGGCCAGACCCGCGAAGACCTGGCGCCATACCGCGCGTATGGGACCAAAGGCGGCGATGAGATCATCAACCGCCTGAAGGAACTGACGGCACCGTTCACTCCGAACCAGGCCACGCTAGAGGCAACGCCCGGCTACCAGTTCACGCGCGACCAGGGGTTGAAGTCCGTCCAGAACGCAGCGGCGGCGAAGGGGCTTGGCATCAGCGGGGCGGCGCTCAAGGGCGCGGCCAATTTCGCGACGGGGTTGGCGGATAGCACCTACAAAACGCTATTTGACATTGACCAACTGAACAAGACGAACGCCTACAACAAGCTGCTTGAGTTGACGAAGGTTGGCGCCAATGCTGCTGCGACGACTGGCCAGTTGGGTGTGAACGCTGCCAGCAATGCCGGCAACAACCTGACTTCCGGCGCGAATGCTTCGGCTGCGGGCACGATTGGCAGCACGAATGCGATTGTGGGCGGCATCAACAACGCAGCGAACCTGTATCAGACGTATTCGATGCTCAATAAGCTGGGGGCGTGGCGGTAATGGCACTTGACCCCAGCATCGCCCTGCAAGCCGGCACTGGCGTTGCCGCGCCTCCCAATCCGTTGCAGCAGGTTGGTCAGGTGGCGGGTATCGCCAATGCCTTTGCGCAAAACAAGCTGCTAGGCCAGTCGCTAGAAACGCAGCAGCAGGCGCTTGCGGCAACCCGCATGCGTGCCCTTGGCGCCATCGCCATCCCGGCACTCAAGGAATACGACCCGCAGAACCCGGCGAGTGCATCGCGCGTCGTGGAAGCGCTGTACGTCGGCATTGGCTCTGCGGTGGCCAACGGCACGCTTGATAAAGGCACGGCTGATCAGCTTTACCAAGGCATCGCGGCGACGAAAACCCCACAGGATTTGATGGGCCGCGTGCAGCAGTTCGCGTTGATGGGGATTGACCCCAACACGGCGCTGTCCCGCATCTACGGCCAGCCGGGCAGCGTGTCGGACAACCAGACGGTGCAGCCTGGGATTGTTCGTGATCCTATGATGGGCGGCGGTTTTTACCCCAGCGGGGCAGGGGTGCCGCAATTCCCCAGCCGCCCGGAACTGAACCAGCGCGTCATCGTGGGATACGACGCCAAAGGCAATCCGATTTACGGACCTGTCGCAAGCGTCACGCCTCCAGCCCTCGGGGGGCCTGCCTCTGTTGCTGTGCCGCCCCCCGGCGCACCTTCGCCCATAGGTGACGGACGTTTGCCACCCGCGTTGCGTAACCCCGCCAACGCGCCACCTGCACCGCCCAAGACGGGCCTTGTGATCGCGCCCGGCCCTGCGCAGTCTGCGGCGCAGACGGCAACGGGTTCGCAGGGTGCCGCAAGTTTTGGCCGGATCGCAGAACAGGGCGTAGCGGCACGGTCGCAAGACGCAATCTTGGGCAACATGGAAACCGAAATTGCGCAGTTTGCCACGGGCACCGGGCAAGACCGCATCAAGAACTTCCAGAAGGCGACGCTGCGGTTTGCTCCGGGTCTGGCGCGGGCGTTCGGCATTGATGAAAAGTCGGTGGCGGCGAACGAGTCTTTTGACAAGTTGGCGGCACAGATTGCCGACGCACAGGGCGCCGGATCGGATGCGCGGCTTGCTGTGACCCAATCCGCTAACCCCGGAAGCACCCTCACGCCAGAGGGCGCGCGCTTGATCCTCAGCCAGCTTCGCGGCAACGCCGATTACAACAAGGCGCGCGCCACGTTGGCGGCCAACTGGCCAGACAAGGCGGACCAAGCCGGTTTTGAGCAGCAGGCCAAGAACCTTGACCCGCGCGTTTTCCAGATACTGCGGATGACTGGGGAACAGCAACGGACGTTCTTGAAGAACCTGAACGAAGCCGACAACGCAGCCGTCAAAAAGGCTTGGACTTGGGCTAAGGAAAATGGCCTTGTCGGTCGATAGCCACGGGCCAATTTTTGAAGCGGCAGCCCGCGAATGGAACGTTGACCCGCGCCTGTTGCGCGCGGTGGCCACGCAGGAAAGCGGCGGCAACCCGAACGCTCGCAGCCGGGCCGGCGCCGTTGGCGTCATGCAGCTTATGCCGGGCACCGCGAAAGACCTCGGCGTAACCGACCTGACGAACGCCGAACAGTCCATCTACGGCGGCGCCAAATACCTGTCGCAGATGCTGGATCGTTACAAGCACCCCGAAATTGCACTAGCGGCTTACAACGCAGGGCCGGGGCGGGTTGACGCTTTCCTGAAGGGCGGCGCGCTACCTGACGAAACGCTTAAATACGTGCCTGCCGTCAAAGCGCATTTCGAGAGGTTAGGCCCTGTGGCAGATCGTCGCGCTTCCGGTGTCATGTCAGATGATGACTTTCTGAAAGCCATCGGCGGCGGCGCCAAGCCTGCCACGACTGCGCCCGGTGCGACCATCAGCGATGATGATTTTTTGAAAGCCATCGCGCCTACCACGGAAGCCAAGCCCGCGCCTACGGACAAGCGCCAGCAGGGCGACCCCGACAACCCCGTTATGCCGCAGCGGTTCCAGAAGCGCGCGGACCTTGGCCCGCGTTCCGTGCCTGCGGTGGAGACGGGCACGACCGTTGGCGATATCGCAGCCAGCGCGGGCAACATCGGTTCCGCCGCAGCGCAGGGCTTCCGCGAAGGCTCGCAGCCCATGCCGCCGCTTGTCACCCCGGTTATGGAGGGGTTGGGCGTCTATCCCCCGGCAGCCGGCGGCGGAACCCTGCTACAGCGCGCGAACAAGCTGGTTATGGACCCGCTGGCGGCTGGTGGCGAATTGGCGTTGCGTGTGCTGGGCGGCGCATTCCGTGCCGCGCAGGCTGGCGTTGCTCAGGCGGGGGCGGAAGTGGATCAGCCGCAGCTTGGGCGCGATCTTGCCGCCATGCCAGAAGCGTTTATCGGCGCGCTCCCCGGCGGAGCGCCACGGCAGCCCAACCGCCTTGCGCCTGCCGCGCCTGAATACGTGCCCCTGCCCGCAAAGCCGCGGATCTACATGCGTGCGGATTCGGCGCCTGCCAACCCCGCGCCGGAGTTTATGCCGCCGGGTGTGCAGCGGCCTCCGGTGGCGCTTGGCAGCCCTGTTGCGGCTCCTGAGTTCATTCCGCCCGGCGCGACCATGGCCCCGGCTGCCGATGATGCGGCGATGGGTGGGCGGCGTTCGGCTGGCGCTGCGGCTTCAACGGATGCGGAAGCCCAAATGTCGCGCAAGGAAATGGTAACGCAGCGCGCAACATCGGAACGCACGCTGCTGGAAGAATCGCAGCCCAGGGGCGCGGACGCGAACGAATACGTGCCGGGCAGCATCCCGACTGAGGCGCAGATTGCGCAAACCACGGAAGCCGCGCGTTCCGAAAAGAGCATGGCGACGCAATCCCCCGCCGCCAAGCAGGCGTTTGATGATTTGCGAGCTCGCAACGACCAAGCGCGCGCTGATTTCTACGATGACGCCCAAGGCACCCCCACGCTTCGGCTTCGGCTTGAGCTGGCGCGGGATCAGCAATACAAGGCGGAAGTTGCAAAGGCAATGCGCAACAAGGGCGCGGCTGACCCAAATCCTACAGTTACCCTAGCGCAAACCATTCTTGATGGCCCAGCCGGGCGGGAGGAAGCGGTAGAAAAGACGCTTAAAAATGTAATTGCTCGCATGACGGACAAAGACGGCAATCTTTACACAGACCCGGAAATGTTGGCCGGCGTCCGCAACCACATCCGCAATTTGCTGGAAGGCAAAACGGATGACAGTTCCCAAGCCAAATTGGCGCGCAAGCAGCTTATGCAAGTTCGCGATGAACTTGATAAAGCAATTGAACTCGGGGCACCTGGATTTCGTCAAGCCGTCACAAATTATGCTAAAGCATCCGGGCCAATTGACGAGATGCAGTTGCTTCAAGATTGGTCGGCTAAAATCCGCGCCAACAATGGCAACGGCCCAATTACATTTCAAGGCGTGCAACGCATGCTGAAAGATATTGTGTCGTCTCGCGAAAGCACTTTGCCCGATCTAGCGCACGGCATCACTGAAGAAACCATGTCCAAATTGTGGGCGCTGCGGAACGATCTTAGGCGCGAACATGCTTCAAACACGATGGCGCGGGCGGCAGGGTCCGACACCGGGCAAAACTTCTTCGATGCCGCCAAGGGGCTCGGTGCTCGTGCTGCCGGAGAAGGCGCGGCGGCAGCCGTAGGTATTCCGCCGGGCGTTGCGTCAATGATTTGGGGGACGCTTACAGGCCCGATGCGGGAAGGCGCGCTAGTCCGAAACGCAAACCGCGCCACCAGCGTTGAGCCGAACCGCCTCCGCCCTCCGCCGCAATAACCACCCCGGCACGCTGGCCAGCACCCACGCCAGCCCGGCGATAACCAGATACCGGAGCCTCCCCGCATGGCCCTACCCCTACCAAACGGCGAAACCCAATTCATCGACGCCAGCGGCAATCCGTTGGCTGGGGGTTACGCTTACCACTACATCCCCGGCACCAGCACGCCGAAGAACACCTATCAGGACCAAGCCGGCACGATTGTGAACAGCAATCCGATCGTGCTGGACGCGGCCGGGCGCGCGGTCATCTACGGCGATGGGCTGTATCGGCAGGTGGTGACGGACTCGCTTGGCAATCAGGCGTGGGACAAAGAGACTGGTGTAGCCACCCTTTCAGTTCTCGGCGCGGTGGCCAAGAGCGGCGACACCATGACCGGGCGCCTGACGGTGCCGGCGTTCACGTCCACGTCATCGGTTGCGGCTGAAACGATCCTACCGATCGGCAACCCGTCGCTGCTGTCGTTCAACTCCATCAGCGGCACAACGACCAGCAGCACGGAAGACGAGTTTTCGCTTGCGGTCAACTTCGTGTCGAACACGGGCGCGGCGGCAACGGTGCCAACGGCCAAAAACAAGGTGGCGCTCTACGCGGCCATTCAGGCGGATTCCGGCAGCGGCAACGTTTGGGCATTCAACCCCTTGTTGCTGCTCAATTCCGGCGCTTGCACCATCGGCGGGGCGCAGATTGCCGAGTTTGATCTAGCCAACAACTCCGGCACCCACTTTGGCGATGCAGGCGGCTTCCCGGCGCAGCCTGCGGTGTTCGGGATGCAGATCAGTGGCATCAGCACCAACCGCGCAACGGCTGCCGTAGCGGTGCTGGGGAACCTGAGCGACCTCGTATCCCCGATGTGGAATCAGGGGCTTATCTTCGCCGCGCAGTCCGTGCGCCTGACCACGATTGCCGACTACACCAACAGCACCACTTCAATTGACCTGCAAGGCGTCCACACGGGCTACGGTGTGGATTTCTACAGCGGTTCGTTCGCCTCTGGCGCAATTCGTCTAGGCACCCAAGCCCGGATTGTGGCGCGCAACGCGGCAGACAGCGCAAATTTTGACGTGCTAAAGACGTCGTCGTCTGACAGCCTCGTGATTGGCGCTACCGCATCGCCCTACGTCATCGCCACTGCATCGGTTGGCTTCGTGCCGGTGACCGACAACACCATGAGCCTTGGCGTCTCCGGATCTCGCTGGACGGCGGTTTGGGCGGTCAACGGCACCATCCAGACCTCGGACCCCAGCCTGAAAACGGATATCCGGCGGCTTACCGGCGTGCCGGTCGGGGACATTATCGACGCGGTAAAGCCGATCACATTCCGATGGGTTGACGGTGGAGGCGGCAAGCCGGGCAAGCGGGAACATTGGGGCTTTGACGCTTCCGAAGTGGCCACGATTGCCGACAAGGCAAAGCGCGACTTCGGCGGCTTCGTGCGCGCGGATGACGACACGCTTGCCATTCGGCCGGACCAGATGATCCCGATCCTGTGGGAAGAAATGCGACGGTTGCGCAAGCGCGTTGCTCAGTTGGAAGGGCGCAAGTCGTGACCGCGATCCAGTATATCTCGCAGCTTCCGTCTGCGGCGGCGTGGGGCGGCACCGATCTATTCCCCGTCACGCAAAGCAGCACCGGACCGTTGACCGGCACCACGCGCAAGCTGACGGTTGCGCAGCTTTTCACGTCTTCTGCGTTGACCGGGACGACTACGGTAGGGAGCAACCTGGCTAACTACATCACGGTCACAGGCGCGGCGGCGGCGAGTAGCCCGGTTATTGCGGCGGCGGGGTCTGACACGAACATCAGCATCGTGCTTGACCCCAAGGGCAGCGGCGTTGTGTCGATTCTGGATAAACTGACGGTCGGGCGTGTGAGTAACGCAGGCGGCGCCATATTTTACGGTCCATTTGGGGCTGCAACGGATGGCAGCAATTCCGCTTTGTCGGTTCAGCAATCTGCTAATGCGTCTGGCGCTCAGAAGGTAGCGGTTGTTCAAGTTGGTGCTGTAATCACAGGAACATCAACCGCTAGTGCAAGCGCATCTCCTATCAACTTCAGCGTGACTGATAATTCTAGTGCGTTTGGCACTGGTGTTATGTTCAGCAACCCTTACGGCGGAACGGGTTGGTCTGGCGGCAAGAACGGCCAATGGACAAACGTATTCAGCACGGCTGATAGCATCAACGGGGGCAATGCTCAGTTCTTGGTTGGTGCTGCCCCTTGGTGGCGTGCAATGCACTGGCAGGGTGGATATCCTGGCCTAGAAGAAACGGAGATTTATGGCGAAAATCCGCTTGCATGGCTTGGTAAGAGCGGGACCATTGGCGCGCGTCGTATTAAAGGCATACAATCATTTGAGGCTAATTGGGGAAGTGTGTTCAATACACAGTATCAATCTGGCGGCCGATTTATTCAGTGGGCACAGTTAAAGGATGCGTCGTTTACTGGCAGCATTGTAGGGGCCACGCTTACTGTCACCGCAGTTTTATCGGGCACAATCTCTGTTGGGCAGGTCATTGCTTCGGCTGATGTAGGTATTGCCGACAACACACGCATTACGGCTTTTGGCACCGGCACCGGAGGAACAGGAACATACACGGTTAGCATCGCTCAGACCGTATCATCTGGGGCTATTTTATCTGGCGCGCCGAGTGAAGGTGTCGGGCTTTGGCAGGATACCGGTATCAACTTTGGTCGCTTCAATTACGGCAATCAGGGCATGCTTACCGTTATCGGCCTCGGTGACTGGTCAGCGCTTTGGCCTGTTCGTGCTAATGTTGGCACAATCATGGAGACTGTGCCTAACCAGAGCTTTATCACCAATCAGCCCGCATATGCGGCCGCCATCGGGTTTAATCTGCCCGACATGACCTTCGATCACGCTTTTGCATGGTCGCCTGGGTTTTTCGTCGGCGGCACTGGCAACGTAGGCGGCCGGGCTGTGAGCGGGAATACTCTGCAAACCGTTTCGAGCATCGCGGCAAAGACTGCGGTTGTCGGCAGCGTGACGGTGGTGCGCGGCGGGTTGTTTGCCAGTATTCCCACGTTGACGTTTGCCGCATCGCCGGGCGGCGGCACGACCGCTACGGGCTCTGTCAACCAGATGGCGGCTGATTGGCCTCTGTCGATGGCGGGGGCATCCGGTGCGCGCGGGACCGGCTATACGGTTGGTGACGTGCTGACCGATAACGCGGCGACAGGAACGGCCTCCACGCGGTTTCAGTACACGGTGCGGGCGGTGGATAGCGTCGGCGCCATTATCGACATGGAGCCGACGCTGCCGGGCGTCTACACGGTGCTGCCGACCGTTCCGATTACGCTTACCGGCGGAAGCGGGACAGGCGCGCAAGTGGCTGCCTATTGGACCATTCTAACCGTGACTGTTGCGGGCGGCGGCACGCTTTATTCAGAGCATGTCCCGCCTGTTATCACGGTATCGGGTGCGGGCGGCGTGAAATTCCGCCCGCCGATCCTGGTGCCTCAGATGACGGCGACGCAGGCCCCGCTTTTGCTCAATGCCGGATCGTCTACGCAAGTGGATAGCCTGACCGTCTCTGCATCCGGCCCGACAATGACGACCGGCGCGGGTGTGCCCGCAGCCACTACGCCAAGAGGCTCAATCTACCTCCGCACGGGCGGCGGCGTCGGATCAACCCTCTACGTGTCCCAAGGCGGCGGCACGTGGAATGCAGTTGCAGGTGTTTAAATGAATCCTTCCCCTTCTCTCCCCATCGACGTTTGGAACGTTCTTTACGCGGCGATGATGGAACGGCCCGTGCCCTACCACGCCCGCGAAGAGGCGTTGAACGCATTCCGCACCGCCATGCAAGCGGCGCAGCAGCCCGCACCGGCAAAGGAGCCTGAATAATGGCGGCCATTTCAACCGCGCTCCCGGCGTTCTTCCCGGAGCAGAACAGCACGCTTGCTTGCACCACAACCAGCGGCAGCACCAACGTCGTGTTGGGCACGGTGGGTGATACCCTGCTTTTGCGCAATGAAGGGCCTAGCACGGCGTTCCTTGCGTTTGGCAATTCCGGCGTGACGGCCACGGCTGGCGGTGTCGTCAACGCTTCAAGCGACGGCTCATTTCCGCTTTTGGCGGGCGAGATCAGCACCGTTCGCGTTGACAACGCCGGCAGCGGGTTGAACGTCGCGGGCATCACGGCGGCGGGAACGGCAACCGTTCGCATCTCGCGCGGGAGTGGCGTCTAATGGCATTGCGAGCAATCGCACCGGGCGCGCGCCTGGTTTCGACGTTTAGCGGCAGCGGCACGTATGCCAAATCTAGCGGCGCTCGTTATGTGGGCGTTCTGGTGGTCGGCGGCGGCGGCGGCGGTGGCTTCGGTGGCACGTATGCTGCGGCGGGTGGTGGTTCGGGCGGCGGCGGTGGTGGTGGCGCTGGGTGGTTTTTTGGCACGTTCGACGCATCCGATATTAGCGCGGTTGAAACCATTACAGTTGGCGCTTCCGGCGTTGGTGGCGTTTCGGGTGTTACGCCCTCGGATGGCACTATTGCTGGCCAGGGCGGAAAAGGCGGCATTAGCTCCTTTGGCACAAAAGCGTATGGCGGTGGCGGTGGTGGCGGCGCTCCTGGCGTTTCTGTAACTGCCAGTGGTGGCGGTGGTGGTTCATGCCCAGCAAATGGGCGCGGCGGGTCTGGGACCAACGTAGGCGCTGGAGCTGGATTGATTTTTGGACCTAATGGCGGTTTTGGTGCGGCTAGTGCCGGCACAAACATTTCCGGAATTTCTACGGGTGGCGGTGGCACGAGCGCCATCGGCGTTGCTTTTGGTTCCGGAAGTAATTTTATCGGCCCAAATGGCGGCGCGGGTGGTGGCGGGTTTAAT
>Ga0049081_10000245_pt1 | contig 21533 bp, 19 predicted proteins | sample GreLakmeER78MSRF_FD_66717 | JGI IMG/M metagenome (GOLD analysis project Ga0049081, IMG submission 66717) | Freshwater lentic microbial communities from great Laurentian Lakes, MI, USA - Great Lakes metaG ER78MSRF | ecosystem: Environmental > Aquatic > Freshwater > Lake | place: Great Lakes...
GCCATGGTGGAGATGCCAGACCACGGTGAGCTACAGAGTGAACACTTTGGTGGAGTTGACAAAGTATTCAGTGGGCATTTTCATCTGCGCCAGCAACGACAAAATATCCATTACATTGGAAATTGTTTCCCTCACAACTATGCCGACGCTGGTGATGCCCGACGAGGGTGCATGATATTGGATTGGGGCAGTGAGCCTGAGTATCATGCCTGGCCTGGGCAGCCACTGTATCAAGTTTATAAACTCAGCGAGTTGCTACAAGAAAATAATAATTTACTAGCACCCAATCAGCATGTGCGTGTACAACTCGACGTAGATATTAGCTATGAAGAAGCAAACTTTATTCGTGAAACGTTTGTTAGAGACTTTGGCTTACGAGATATGAGTTTAATTGCAATTAAAAATCAAGAAGTAGGCGAGGACCTTGCCCCGGGGGAACTCAAGTTTGAAAGCGTGGATCAAATTGTCACTGATCAAATTTTAAACATTGAGTCTGATTTTTACGATTCAAAATTGTTGTTACAAATTTATCAAACACTATGAGAGAACACATACGTGATCCACAACTTGCCAATCGCCCCTGGGTAGAGATTGTAGATCAGTTTGAAGACAAATATAAAATAGTTGATTGGGTGTGGCTCAATGTGATTGATTCCAATCTTACCGAATTGTATTCTTATTGGGCGCAGTACAAAGATAAAGCATTTGATTACAATGAGAGAATAGTAATACTTAACCACGAGTTAATGTACTATCCTGACAACAGCAATGTCAGTTACTCGTTGTACAACTTGTTTGCCACATTACAACACTTTGACATTCCCAGTGACTTTTTGGTGTTTCTGGTCAACTATCCAGCCAACACTGAAATTGAATATCTAGCCAATCTCTTTAACTTACCAATGCCTAAAATTATTAACAACGAACATTGGGTCGATCGTATCAACCCTGGAATCACAGATGTCCCAGCATTGGGTGTAGACAATATTAAAAAATCATTTATGTGTTTAAACGGGCGAAGTCGATCGCATAGAATTGACTTGTTATGCTTGTTGGAAGAGCAAAATCTCATTGACAAAGGTATAGTAACTTATAATTTTGCCAACGAGATTGAGCCGTACGGGTGCGATGCGCCACCAATGGTGCCCAACTTACCAGATACATTTGCTGATACTGGATTATTTTACAGGACAACTGTGCCGTTTAGTCGTGACAACAGCGTGTATACAAAAAATCAATCAATGATCACTGCATTTTTAAAGCATAGTAAAAAGTTTATTGGGCAAACTAAGAGGCATCCGCTGGCCAGTGATTACGAAAATTTTGAAAGATTTATCTTAGAATCAAATATTGAGTTTGATCGCAAACAAACACACTCGCACTTTATACAAAATGCCGCAGTGTTTTTTGTTACCGAAAGTGTAATCAGTTACCCACATCCCTACTTTACAGAAAAGACCTGGAAACCGATAATGTATTCAAGACCATTTATCATAGCCAGTACTCCGCACACATTAAAAAAATTACACAATCTTGGGTTTAAAACATTTCATGATTTCTGGGACGAAGGTTATGACGATGTTGAAAACACTGCTAGTCGCATGTGTCATTTGGTTGATACTATAAAACAAATTGCTGACATTCCTCTATCACAGCTCAAAGAAGTAGTACAAGAGATGGCCCCAATTTTAGAACATAATATCAACGTGTATCACGAGATATTTTCAAAAACTGATTTACAAAAAGTATTAAATCAAATATAATAGCTTATGATCAATGTAGAAAAATTAACCGTAAAGAACTTCATGAGTGTGGGTAATGTGACCCAGGCAATCAATTTTGATCGTCAAGATCTTACATTGGTGCTGGGCGAAAATCTAGACCTAGGCGGTGATGGTTCGCGCAATGGTACTGGAAAAACCACAATTATCAATGCACTAAGTTATGCATTATATGGACAAGCATTGACAAATATTCGCAAGGATAATCTTGTCAACAAAACCAATGGCAAAGGCATGTTAGTAAGTCTTGAATTTCATGTCAGTGGTCAAGACTACAAAATCGAACGTGGCCGCAAACCCAATGTTCTAAAATTCTATGTAAACAATCAAGAACAACAAGTCAGCGACGATGCACAAGGTGACAGTCGAGAAACCCAGGATGCCATTGAACACATCATGGGCATGAGTCATGATATGTTCAAACATGTGCTGGCACTAAACACCTACACTGAACCATTTTTAAGTCTCAAAGCCAATGAGCAACGAACTATTATTGAACAACTGCTGGGAATTACATTACTCAGTGAACGTGCTGATCGAATTAAAGAATTGAATCGAACCACCAAAGATAATATCACACAAGAAGAGTTTAGAATACGTGCAGTAAACGAAGCAAACAAACGAATTGAAGAACAAATTGATAGTTTGAAACGTAGACAAAATATGTGGACTACCAAAAGATCCGAGGAAGTTACTAAACTGCAAACAGCATTGTCCGCATTGCAAGAAATTGATATTGATGTAGAAATCACTGCACACCGTGAACACACCGCTTGGGACAATCGTCGAAAAACATTTAATGATTTGCAGGGCAAATTAAGTCGTGCCAAATTAGAAGTTCAGCGTGAAGAAAAAACAATTAAAAAGTTATCTGACGAGATTATATCACTGGAAGCACATACTTGTCACACATGTGGCCAGGCGTTTCATGATGCCAAACACGAACAAGTGTTAACCAGTAAACATACTGATTTAACTGATGCAAGAACCCGACGTGCTGAACAAGCCATCGAGGTCAGTGAAATTGAAAATGAATTAGATGACATTGGTGAAATTGGCAAACCACCGGTGATGTTCTATGACAAAGAAGAAGATGCCATCCAGCATCGTGCCACGTTAGCCAACTTACAAACACAAATTGACAGCAAGCAACAAGAACAAGATCCCTATGCTGAACAAATCACTGACATGCAAGAACAAGCATTACAAGTCATTGACTACGCTGGGTTAAATGATTTGACTAGATTACAAGAACATCAGGACTTCTTGCTTAAACTGTTGACTAACAAAGATAGTTTTATTCGTAAAAAAATCATTGATCAAAATTTAAGTTACTTGAATTCAAGACTAACACATTACCTGGATAGAATTGGATTACCACATCAGGTTGCGTTTCAGAATGATCTAAGTGTAGAAATCACAGAACTGGGTCGCGAACTTGACTTTGATAACTTATCTCGTGGTGAACGCAATCGGTTAATTTTAAGTATGAGCTGGGCATTCCGTGACGTCTGGGAGAGTCTGTATCATCCCATCAACTTATTGTTTATTGATGAGTTAGTAGATAGTGGTATGGACACCCAAGGTGTTGAAAATAGCCTAGCATTGCTTAAGAAAATGAGTCGTGAACGACACAAAAGTATTTGGCTAGTAAGCCACAGAGATGAATTGGCTAGTCGAGTTGAAAACATTCTTAAAGTTGTCAAAGAAAATGGCTTCACTAGTTATAACACTGATGTAGAAACTGCATGATGTTTGACTTTGATGTCATTGATGAGTATCAAATTGAAGTAACTACTTACTGCAATGCCGCATGTCCTCAATGCCCTCGCAACAATAACGGGTCTGGGGTTAATCCTTATCTCAAATTGGAGCACTTGCCTAGAACAGTGATTGATTCAGCATTTGATGTTGAATTGTGTGCAAGACTACGTCAAGTATTTTTTTGCGGCAGCTACGGCGATCCCATCATGCATCCTGAATTCCTAGACATACTTAGAGATTTTAGACGCAAGTGTCCGACGTTGTGGTTGTATCTTCATACCAACGGCAGTGCACACAATACGGAATATTGGCAAGAGATAGCTGAAATTATTGGCGGTTACGGGCAAGTTGACTTTAACATCGATGGCCTTGCCACCACTAACTGGCTGTATCGAAGAAACACAGACTTTGACAAAATTATTGCCAATGCTGAAGCATTTATCAAAGCTGGTGGCCGGGCTGTTTGGAACTTTATTGTGTTTGAACACAATCAGGATCAAGTTGAACAAGCCCAGGCACTCAGTCAACAGCTTGGATTTTATGAGTTTAAATACCGGTCCACTGGCAGATTTTTAAATCATCAAACCATGGACACATTTGATGAATGGCCGGTACAATCAAAGCAGGGACAGGTTGAATACATATTAACCCCCACTACATTAAAAAAATACAAAAACAAAAGTATTGAAATACTACCTGACCTCAAAAAACAATTTCCGGACATGACCGAGTATTTTGCCAACACAGAAATATGTTGCGATGCGTTGGCCGGTAACAAGGTAGCAATCAACGCCAGTGGTCTGGTGTTGCCATGTAACATGTTAAATCATAATTTGAGTGATGCTAGGTTTCGAGATCAATCAGTATTACCATGTAGCAATGATTTAAGTAACGTTGACGGCAAAAATCAAGTACAAGAGTTCATTGATCGTTACGGTCAACACAATCTAAACATTTGTAATCAATCACTAAAACAAATATTTGCCAACTCATTTTGGTCGGACCTTGTGAGCAGTTGGGAGTATAATACATTTCCCGAGCGACTATTTGAGTGTGCAATGACTTGCGGCAAACAATTTACTAAGGTATGGGATCAAACAAAAATGACAAAAACATTCTTAATCACTGGAGGTAATCGAGGATTGGGATTACAGCTAGTCAACCATTTCAATGGTGTATCAATTAGCCGTGAAACCGGCATTGATATTACAAAAAATGTGCATGACATTGCTCAACAAAGTTTACAGTATGATGTGTTCATCAACAATGCATTTGACGGGCCGCCACAAGAATCCTGGGCTAACTTTGCTCAAGCACAGATATATTTTGCTGTGTACGATGCATGGAAAGCCGCAGGCAAATCTGGTCATATTTTTAATATTGGTTCTACCGGCAGTAAAAGCATTGTTGCACCAGAGCCTAGATTTGAAACGTATCGTGTGAGCAAAGCTGCCATAGAGCATGCAAGTCGGCAAGGCACACAAGCGTTCAAACAAAATCTAGTGCTGTTTAAAACAACTCTGCTTACACTAGATAGACTGGACACAGATCTTAGTCGTAGTCGCTCTACCTGGACTGGTAACGGCATCAATTTAACTGATGTTTGCAATTTTATACAATACGCTGCCACAGTGAATCAAAATACTGTGCTAGAAGAGGCAACGTTTTATGTAAACTTTGATTACCAACCACACAAATCACAAGCATGAAAGCTAAATTTAAAAAATTATACATGGACTGGGCTCAGCGTTGTGCTGACTTGAGCCATGCTCGTAGGCTTCACGTTGGTGCAGTTGTTGTCAAAGACGACACAGTCATCAGCTACGGCTATAACGGTATGCCTGCAGGTTGGGATAACAATTGTGAAGATGAGATTGTTGTTGCCGTAGTTGACGGAGTCCCTCAGCGCGAAATAAAAGAACTTAAAACTAAACCAGAAGTACTTCATGCTGAGTCAAACGCTATTGCAAAACTCGCAAGATCTACAAATAGTGGATTGGGGGCAACCTTATTTGTTACCCATGGTCCGTGTATTGAGTGTTCTAAACTTATTCATCAGTCTGGCATCAGTAGGGTTTATTACAGTGAAGACTACCGAGATAGTGCAGGTATTGATTTCTTGCGACAGTCTGGTGTAGAAGTTGAAAAGTTTAACTAACCGCAAAAGATTATAACTATAACACTATGCCAAGTCCAAGTAAAGCAAAAGGCAACAGTTTCGAAAGAGTCATTGCTGACTTTTTAACTGACACCTACAATGAGAAATTTATCAGAGCACCAGGCTCTGGTGCCTACGTGGGTGGTAAAAACACACATCGTAAACAATTGCTTCACGAAGGACAGATTAGAAACTTCAAAGGCGATATTGTTCCTGGTCAGAGTTTTTCAAAATTAAATGCTGAATGTAAAAGTTACAAGGACTTTCCATTCCATCAACTGTTTTCAGGGTCTGTTAAGATTCTCGACACATGGATTGAACAATGTATGGATGCTGCCGATCCAGGAGATTTTAACATTATTTTTATGAAGTTTAATCGCAAAGGAATGTATGTTGCTACAGAAAACAAAAACATACCTGAACTGGCAGTTGAAAACTATATCACTTACTCATCAAAAAATAACGGTAGTTGGATTTTTATTGAGTTTGATAAATTCTTTGAATTAAACACAGACGCAGTTAAAAAGTTATGTCAGTAATTGCAGTTGTGTCTGATCCAGGTGTAGGAGGCCATTTTTTAAATTGGTCGATCCTGTACCTGACCGGTCAGACAACCTATTATTATGCAGATAAATCACAATTATTGGATGTTCCCGCAAATCCTGTCACTAAAATAAATGCACACGGGTTTATTGCTAATCAACCAGAGACACTTGAAGAATTCAATAGTACTCTCAACAAGTTAACTTCTACTAACACAAATTCATTTCATACTATATACTTTCATAATTTTAAAGATTCTACTCCAGACAACGACACAGGCACAGTAACAGCAATACAACAACTAGCTTCACTAAACAACACCAAGATAATTTTACTTTCAACCCAAACAAAACATGTACTATACAATTGCAAATACACCAAACGATCTTTAAAATCAACCGAAGACACAGATAAATATCATAGCGAATTTATTGATTTGTTTTTTAAAGAAAGCAAACAAATTTGGGATAACTTAGAACTCAAAGAAATTTGGGATCAACGTGAATTCCTGGCATTAAATTTACAACCTTTTAAGGTGCCACGCATACAATCATTGGCCACAGATATAAGTGGTTACTATCTATTAGACACATTTGATTTGTTTGCGTGTTTTGATGTAACTGTATCTAAGCTCTTGGAGTTTTTAGAGTTGCCGTTGGATTCCACTCGTTGGGATTCCTGGATACAAGTCTATAATCAATGGCAAACCTTGCACAAAGAAAGATTGCTTTTTACCTGGTATTATAATATAATTATTGATGCTATCCTGGCTGGTCAAGACTTGGATCTTACAAGATTTAATCTTGATATCATACAAGAAGCCGCAATACAACACACTCTGCTATACACACACTCACTAAATCTTAAAACTTGGCAATTAACAAAATTTACAAACACTCGACAATTACACAACTTACTTGAACCAAACACACACACTTTAATTTGTTAATTTAATTGTTTTACAGCACTCGATACTTCCAATAAAATTTTTCTAATAGACACTGTGGTAGATGACAAAATGGTCTACCCCCATTGAGCTTGCGTTGAAAGCAACACGCCAGCAGATCTTGGGCGTCAAAGGACACGCTAACTTAGGCTAAATGATTCGGGCTCTGTGAAAAAAGATGCAACCCGTCCGCAAGTGATTTCGCTAGTATGGGATTAACTGCGCTCCGTTGTGAGACAAGGCTGAGATAAGAGGTACCGCACAACCGCCTCTGCTGTCTTTGTAACAAGTACAATTCTACTTTGAGTTGAACTTTCAATAAAGACAAATTCTCTAATACTAGATGACTGCGCTACTCAGATGATGCCAGATCAAACACTTGCCCGGCAACGGGCAAGTATGACCACTTAATCTAGATGATACTTAACTTCGTGCTAGTAATAAGAAATGTGTGAGCGATAGCGAAACACATAGAACTACGTAGTAGTTCTTAATAAGTTAAATGATTTTAAAGAGAATCATGACTTAGAGATTATCTGGCCAATCTCTAAACAATGCATGTTGTATGTTGCCACCAACAAATTGATTGAATGATCGATGCTTTGTTTCTAATTCACCTTCAAGTGGTGCTACTCGTCGAAATGCACTGTCCATCTGACCCATGTCTCTGAACTCCATGAGTATCATCCATTCTGGCATGTCTGCAATTGACCTGAAGCCCATCTTGCATCTTGTGATTCTATAGGATACCATTTTATCTTCACTCACTAAGTGATCAAAAAAACTTTTCATTCCTGTGACCCATTCAAGATCTGATATGTCGCCTTCTTTGTCTGCCCAAATTGTATAAATGTCCATGTTATCCTCTATCCGGAAAAAAGTTTTGTCTTGTACCTTCTCTATGAAGATCGGTGGTCACACAATGTATACCCCCATCCCAGAAGAATCGGTGTCTAAAGTTACAGATGTGTGGGGTGACCCCGTATCTAGCTAACGCATCAAACACCTGTTTGTTGTAGTTAAACACTATGACATTTTTAGGGTCAATCACCAGCATATTAATATCAAACACTGTTTCTTCAACATAGCCAACCCAGTCTTTAAGCCAGGTTTCAACGGTTAACAATACATCATCTTCGTATTCGTGTCCGGGAATCCACCACTTGCCATGATTTTTGTCTTTGAGATCCATGAATGGCTGAACAGCATCAAAACTCTGACCTGGCAAATACAACACTTCCCAGTCAGGAAAAGTGTCGGCATATGTGGGAACATCGTGTAAACTGATTATCAATCCTGGTGTAACCGGACAGTATGTGCCGTCCCCATGCCCGCCAGTGTTGATGATATGATTGCGTGTGTTAGGAAATTCACCATCAATCAACTTGCGATATGAATCTAACTCTTGATCGTAGGCCTCGGTGCCAAAATATAAATCTTGACCAATTCTAGAAATCATTGCCCCGTTGATCATTCTGTCAACATGACTTTTAACCTGGTTGCCCTCGGACTTTACACGCTTGATAATATCGTCGTAGCAAGTAACGCTTGGTTGGTATTCTGAGTAGTCTGCAAATCCATGCAGTTGAAACAATTCGTCTAAAATAAGTTTGGGCAATGTCAGTGCTTCCTGCACCGAGTGACAGTCAGGCCAGGATGGATCTCTTACACGATCATAGTATTTGTCAAAGTCCATGGAAAAACATTCGTAGAATGTTTTGCCAACCATGATCATTGTGTCCCTGGGGGTCATTGGTGGTTTGACATAACTGCCACGTAGCACAGACTGATTCTCAGGAAGATTGGGACGTAGTACCTCTACACCAAATTCCTCTAATTTCTTCTTGATTGTTTGATAGTCTTCTTCGGTCTCAACGGCAATGCGTTCAAACAGCGATCGTGTTTTTGAATTTTGAATCCAACTATAAAATTCTGGTGGGTAACTACGTCCAAGTATGCATACTTTGAGTGGATCCCAATGTTGGTAAACAGAAAACATAGATCTATTTACAGGTTATTGTACTGGGCCTAAAATTTCAAAACCTTGAAAATCAAACATATACGGCTCCACAGATTCAAAATACATGAATTTAAATCCGCGATCACGATAAATTGCACACTCGTTTTGAAAACTACATATGCCTAATCTTAGTCTGGGATTGCGATAGTCCCAGGCATGATGGTCACAAACTACACTGTGTTCATCCCATATACGATACATACTCCAGGCCACTAGCTTGTTGTTGTCACGGTATCCCCACACTTCTGTGCCTGGAACAAAAAATCTACCTGGCACCATGGGCATCACACTGTGAAAATGTTTATGAAGACAGTACGCTCTGTACACTTGCAATATATCATCCACAGGCACAGGGTTTAACAATTCACATTCAAGATCAGCTAAAGCAGTTATCTTACTAAGATCTATTCGTGCAAAGGTCATACTCATAGGCGCCTCTCCGGGAAATAATCTTGTCTGGTTCCTTCACGGTGTATGTCACTGGTCACACAATGTATACCCCCATCCCAAAACCATCTATGCCTAAAGGGCACAATGTGTGGAGTAATTCCGTGCCTGGCTAATGCATCAAACACTTGTTTGTTATAGCTAAACACAATGACATTTTTTGGGTCAATGATCAACATATTGACATCAAACACTGTTTCTTCGACATACCCAGTCCAATGCCCCAACCATTCTTCCACCACATCAACTACAGCTTGATCTTGCTCAAAACCAGGAATCCACCACTTGCCTTTGTTTTTTTCCTTTAGTGAAAGAAAATCTTTCACCATACCCCAACTTTGCCCAGGTAGGTATACCACTTCCCAGCCAGGAAATGTTTCAGCATAGGTGGGCACATCATGCAAGCTGATTATTAATCCTGGTGCCACTGGACAGTAGGTACAATCAGCATGGCCTCCAGTGTTGACAACATGATTTCGTGTAGATTTGAATTCAGTATCAATGAGAGATCTTAACTCAACTGTGTCTTGAATAAAGCTGTCAGTGCCAAAATACAAATCTTTGCCTATCCTTGACACCATTGCTCCGTTAAATGTAGTGTTACAACTACTTTTTATACGATTACCTTGTGATTTTATTTTATCAAAAATATCTGAGTAGCAGTCTCTAAAGGTGTATTCAACAGCAATTTTATGGATTTCACTACATTCTTCTTTGATAGACTCTGGCAATTCTCTAAAATCTTCAATGTTATTAACCACTGGCCATGAAGGATCTTTGACATCGTTATATGACTTTACAAAATCTCCGTGTACCATATTACAGTTTTCGTAAAATGTGTCACCAACCATTACGGTATGATCTCTGGGAGTCATGGGCGGCGGCAAAAATTTAAAATTTAAAAACTTATCTTTTGGCAAATTTGGTCGCAATACTTCAACACCAAACTCTTGTAATTTTTTTATAATAGCTTGATAATCTTCTTCGGTTTCAATGGCAATTTTTTCAAACAAACTTCTGACATGTGGTACTTTGATCCAAGAATAAAATTCTGGAGGATAACTGCGTCCTACCACACACACTTTCAACGGGTCCCAATGTTGATAAACTGAATATGTCATAATTGTCTTGGATCTTCTCGGTATTGAAATAACGACGTTAGGTATTCTTCAGGCCACAAATCATAAAAACCTTTACGTGCTATAATTTTTGCCTTGACATTTAAATCTGTAAGCCCTTGTACCAATGCTAGTGCGTACTTGCCTTGATTCATTGAAACGCCATTGACTATTTCTGGATCACCAGGATGGTCTTCTAGCACTAATATATCTTTGAGCAACAAGTGTTTGATGTTTGCTAGATCTAAACTTTTAGAGAATGTATCGCGAGGCCATAGGTCAGCATCGTAGGCAATGACAATTACTTCTTTGTCACCTAACCCAACCTTGGCTAGATCAACTAAATCGTAGTAAGGGTGCACCCCAACACGAACATCATAGGTATTTTTAAGACGTGCGCTACGTGCATATGGACATGGAGAAAACCCGCCCAGGGCTGGGTGTGGGACTTCTACAAAGTTTACTATCCACTGTGCAATATCTTGTTTTACAATTTCTAAATTTAACATTAAAAGAAAGGTAGTCCAGATTTTTTAGTTGTATCTAAATTGTCTTTGATTAGATCACTGATTAACTCGCGTTCACGATGGCTGAGTTGTAGTGCATGTTCGTAGCTAAGGCCTCCACGCATGTACCAGGCCATCTTTAAAGATTCTTTACGGAGCATGTCAGCCTCCTTTTCCAATTGATCAACCCACTTGCTGATTTCGTCAGCTGAAAGGATTAGGAGGCGGCTTCGAAAAAACTTACCATGTCCAGGGTAAATGGTTGCTGGTACTCATGCTCACAATGCGGGCATTTTAATGACATGGGCTTGAGTTCGCCGCTGATCTTTAATTCAACAATGCGCGAACGTAGCTTACCAAACAAGTTACGATCGCAATTTTGTAAGAATTCTTCTATGTATTCTTTTTCAGTGACTATGCCATTTGGGGTGTTAATTGCCGCAATGCTGTCTGACAGAGCTTTGACTGTGATGCTGGTAATTTTTTTAAGTGCATCACCTAGTCGTGTTATTTTTTCTTCGTCGGGTAAGTCACTGCCAGGCAGCATTTGTAACACACGCTGTTCTTCAAATTGCATAGCGTTGTTATCGTTTAATGAACGATAATTCATTGGTCTCAAAAACATTTCTAAGTCTTGGTAACGAATTGGATCGTTGTAGTTGCCAGGGTGTATGGTATCAATGACTGTGCGTAAGTCTAAGCTAATTTCTTCCTCGGTGTTACAGCTGGGGCATGAAGTATCTAAATCTAATGCATGACCGTAGCTGGCAATTCTAATAGATACCAACAATGTGTCAATGTCCATGGCTGGTATAAACCAAGCATTTTTAATTGCAGGCACACAGCTTTGTATCACATTGACCACAGCAGTACCGTTGAACAATGCATCGGGAGTTCTGTAAGTTATTTCATCTACAGCAGTCATGGGGTACACAGGAATCTCGCCATTTTCGGGCATGGTTAATGAGCCCTCAGGGTAAAACTTCCCGTTGCTGGGTAATTTGATGTAGATTGCCGGTTGTCTAAAGAATTGTTGCAGTGGGTTATTTGACATGAAATTGGTCTCGGTAAATATAACATTACTTATTGGGTGTAAACTATGGCCTTGGAAAATATGGATGCAGTTGAGATAGCGCGGATCATTGAAGCTGCCACGGAAGAGCTACGATTATTTGGATCAGTTAGTCAGCACAGTAAAGATGCACTACGTGATGCTGAAGTTGGCATACGTGGATTTACTGCAACACAAAAAGCCGCAAACAAAGAGCTAGGAAAGTCTTTTGGCGGCCTTGCTGACGGTTTTATCAAAGGCGAAAAGGGCACTGCCGCATTCAACGGCACAATTGAAACAGCCACAGCCGCACTTGGTCTCATGATCATTGCAATGGGTCCGTTCTCCATTGCCGCCCGGGCTGCGGCGGCCGCGGTTACCCTATTAGGCAAAGGCTTTGCCAAGGTCAACGAACACAATGATCGAATGCTCAAAGGGTTCCAGGCACTGAGTGAGTCTGGGGCAATCGCCAGTGACGGTCTCAAAGGTTTATACGATAATCTCTACGACTTAAACTTAAACGTACACGAATTTGACAAGTTTGCTCAACTAATGGGCCAGAACAGTGAAACGTTGGCCTTGTTTGGCAATACTACATTTGAAGGTCGTCGAGCACTAAGCGCACTCAGTGAAGCAATGAAACCGGTTCGTCTAGACATGATGAACATGGGCCTCACACTTGAGTCACAGCGTGAGGGTATGTTGGCCTATGTCAAGTTGCAGAGTCAGATTGGTCAGGCACAAAAGCGCAACGGTGAAACAGACCTTATGCGCACACTTAGACTCAACGAAGGGTCTAATAGATACCTAATGGAAATGGATGCGCTGACCAAGGCCACAGGTGTACAGCGCAAAGAGATGGAAAGTGAAATGGAACGTGCTCGTAGTGAGCAACGTTTCCGTGCCAAACTTGATGCAATGCGGGCCAGTGGCGATGAAAGTCAGGTCAAAGCCGCCAAAGAACTTGAACTAGCCAATGCAATTTTAGCCAAACAAGCACCAGAAACAGCACAGGGATTCCGTGACGCTGCCAGTGGCTTTATTAGTAGTGAGGCCGCAGGTAAGTTCTTCTTGGGCACCATGGGCGAAGGTAGTCAGGTCATGCAAGATCTAACCAACAATAGTGCCACTGCTGGTCAAAGTTTGCAAAAATTATACGGAGCATTTGGCAGAACCACCAAAGAATTCAATCAAATTGCGCAGGTTGGTGCTTACGATTCGTTTGGTAACTTTGCAGAACAAAGTAATCTTGCAGTGCGAGGTATGAGCGACTTGCCTGCCGCAATTGAAGCAGCCAAAAAACAGCAAGAAGAACTGGCACGTAATCCAGACAGTAGATTAAATGCACTAAACAACAATTACTTAAACCAACTAGAACTAACCAGGGCCGCAGAAAACGTTTTGGAAATAGCTGCCGAGGAGGCTGCAATATCAGTTAATGCATTGAGTACTGCCGCAGTTAAGGCCGCCGAAGCCTTGGGATTGATAGGTAAAAAGACTCCCAAACCCGCTGAAACTGGAGCACCCACTGCTGTGGCAGCCACAGAAAAAGCTCGAGTTGAACGAGGCAAAGCAGACACTGCGGCCACAAAAGTTGCTGACTTAAACGATACAATTAAAAACGCCAACAAAGAAGTTGAAAATCTTGAGCGTAGCAAAGCATCTGCCGAAGCCATTAACGCTGGCAAAGCAAAACTAGCAGACTTGCAAAAACAAAAGGTTACCGCCGAGGAAGAAGAAATCAAACAAGCCCGGGTGGCCAGTCAAGCCGCACTCGAAGCCAAAAACGAACGTTTACGCATGCGAAAAGTACAAAATACTATTCCATTGATAGAAAAAGATGCCGCAGCCGCACAAAAGAAAATTGAAGATTTAAAACTCGAACAAGCTCGTTTAGAAATTAAAAAGCGTGATACCCCCCAGGCCGCACCAGGTGCGATTGATCCTCGAGTTATTAAAACTCGTGAAGCCACCGAGGCAAGAAAAAAAGCCGAGGCTGCGGTAGAAGCTGCCGCGGCAGAAAGAAAACGTCTTGAAGATGAAAAAGGTCGTGGCGCAGACGAAACCAGAGCTGCTAGAATAGCTGAAATGAAGGCCAGAAATGAAGCTGCCACAGCCAAAGCAACTGAAGAACTCCGACGCCGACAACAAGGACAGGCCAGCGGCCCCGGCGACGATAGACTGGTTATTGTGGGGAGAGAGTTATTAGCGGCTGAAAAGAGTCTAAAAGAAAAAACTGATGCGTTGACCGAGTCCCGTAAAAAGCTGGGACAAACTGGCGAAGAATCAATACCAGCCGAAAAGAAATACACTAAAACTGTTGAAAATCTTATTATTCAAGCAGAAAGCCAGGGTAAGAATATTCCCACAGGTATCAAAGATAAAACTGGCCGACCAACATCCTCAGCATACGGGATAGGGCAGTTTACCAAAGGCACATTTGAAACAGTTGCTGGCAAAGCCAAACCTGGCGAAGCACTGCATGGTAAAACATTTGAAGATTACAAAAAAGATACCGGCTTACAACGTGAAGCAATGACCAAGCTCACTGACATGAATCGCACCACACTGTCCAAAAAAGGCCATGAAGGCAATGCAAGAAACTTGTATCTAGCACACTTTTTAGGTGGTGCCGGAGCGTCTGGCGTGTTGGGAGCACCAGACAACACTCCAGTTGAGCGTGTGGTAAGTGCTGACCAGATTGCATCCAATGCGCCAGTCTTTAAGACAGTTAAAACTGTGGGCCAACTCAAGGCCTGGGCTGATAGTAAAATGGCCACAGCAGAACGCCAACTAACTGCCAAAGCCGCAAAAGAAGGTGTAAAAACTGCCAGTGCTTCGGGATCACTACCCATGGTGAACACAGCAAATGAAGAAGTACCAGCCATGGCTGATGGTGGAGTCGTCAAGGCAGCACCAGGTGGATCAATTGTGCGCATGGGCGAAGCTGGACTCAACGAAGCCGCAATACCACTAAAAGGTGGAATGATCCCAGTGACATTTGGTCGAGACTTTAAGAAAGTGTTTGATCAGATTGTGTATACCTTGGGCAAGTCAAATGACTTACTAAATGCAAAACCAAAAAACGAAGATATAAAGATATCCGGCGTTGACCAATATCTCAAAGACATGACAACAATGCTGGGGGATGTTCAGAAACAAAAACAACCTGATGTTGGTCAATATTTCAAAGACGTGACATCAATGTTGGGTGATACTCAGAAACAAGAAAAATCTCCGCAGCCAGTCATTGATATCAATGATGTAATTCGATCCATGTCCAGCACCAATGAAGTGCTACTAAGTTCTGTCACAACAAAATTAACAACTGCGCAAGAAAGTGATCGTCCAGATATTGAGAAAATAAAAGCACAAGCGTCGGTGGTTTCTCAGAACATGTTTGACAACTATGCCAAAGTAGTGTCGTTGGCCGTACCCGACATTGACAGTCTGGTATCAAAAGAAACTGATTTTAAAGAATCAACTAAACTAGCAAATGAAGAACTAGCGACATCAATTGCAGACAAATTACAAGATATTGTTAGACAACTATCACCAAACAACAATGCCACAACTGACCTTAAAGAAATGTCTGCACAACTATCCTTTGGTATCAATGAATTAATATCAGAAGCTCGTAGAGGCAACGACAACACCAATCGTTTAGTGCAAGTAGCACAGAGTTAATGGTAAATATTCAACACAAGGACTTCTAATGAGCTGGAAAAAATATTTTAAAGTAGCAAACACTGATGGGACAGCCAGTCCTATTAATGGCGCTAACAATTATGGCCTGCCGGGATACACAAAAAACAACGGTGTGGATGCGCAGTCTAATTTTTCTTTTAGAAATTACGCCAGCCGCTTGCCTGAAGTTTACACCGGACACCCCAACAGAATTGAACGCTACAACCAGTATGAAAACATGGATTGTGACAGTGAAGTCAATGCATGTTTGGATATTATTGCTGAGTTTTCCACACAAAACAACGAACAAAACAACACACCATTTGACTTGCAATTTAACGATAAACCCACAGATCATGAAGTTAAAATACTTGAGAAGCAGTTAAAACAATGGGTCAAGCTGAATAAATTTGATCAGCGAATCTTTAAATTGTTCCGCAATACCATCAAATATGGCGATCAGGTATTTGTTAGAGATCCAGAAACTTTTGAATTATACTGGGTCGACATGAGCAAGGTTGTGCGTGTTATTGTCAACGAAAGTGAAGGCAAACGCCCTGAACAGTACATTATTCGAGACATCAATCCCAACTTTGAAAGCCTGACAATAGCACAAAAAACCACAACAGACTACATGGTCAACCCGCCTAGCAGTAGTGGCGGTGGCGGAGCAGGTAACATGAGTTACACTTCTCCAAACGCACAAAGTTCCAACAGTCGATTTAATCGAACAGTAAACGAAACCTGTTTGGACGCCAAACATGTGGTGCATCTGAGTTTAAACGAAGGCTTGGACTTGTTCTGGCCATTTGGGCAAAGTGTGCTGGAAATGATTTTCAAAGTGTTCAAGCAAAAAGAACTGCTGGAAGACAGTATTTTAATTTATCGTGTACAACGTGCACCAGAGCGTAGAGTGTTTAAGATTGACGTTGGTAACATGCCAAGTCACATGGCCATGGCCTTTGTTGAACGTGTCAAAAACGAAATGCACCAGCGTAGAATCCCCACTGTGAGTGGCGGTGGTCAGAACTTGATGGACTCTAGCTATAACCCACTCAGCGTTGGCGAAGATTACTTCTTTCCACAGACAGCAGAAGGTCGCGGAAGCAGTGTAGACACACTTGCAGGCGGCTCTAACCTAGGCGAAATTGACGATTTAAAATACTTTAACAACAAAATGGCACGTGGATTGCGTGTGCCCAGTAGCTATTTGCCCACAGGTCCAGATGACAGTGACCGAGCCATGAACGACGGCAGAGTGGGCACTGCATTGATTCAAGAATATCGTTTCAACCAGTACTGCGAACGTTTACAGAATTTAATTGTACAAAAATTAGACGACGAATTCAAGATGTTTCTACAGTGGCGAGGATTTAACATTGACAGTGGCTTGTTTGGATTGTCGTTCAACCCGCCACAAAACTTTGCCAGCTATCGTCAAAGTGAATTAGATAACACACGTATCACTGCATTTAGTAGTTTAGAGCAATTGCCGTATCTAAGCAAACGTTTCCTAATGAAGCGTTACTTGGGATTAACCGAAGAAGAAATTGTAGAAAACGAAGATCTCTGGTCCGAAGAAAGAGACATGGCTCCAGACATAGCTGCCACAGGTCAAGATCTACGCAGTGTTGGCATTACCCCCGGTGGCATTGAATCTGACATCACCACTGGTGCAGATTTAGCCGGAGCCGAAGGCGACATGGGTCTTGGCGGAATGCCCGGAGCACCGGCAGCTCCGGCCGGTACACCACCGCCAGCGCCCCCAGCAGTATAAATAACACTATGATACTCAATGAAATTTATGAAAAAGTGCCACAGGGTTTCCAGGATCTTGAGCAAGATAATACTCAGCTGAGTTCCAAAGATCTGCGAAAAACTCGGTTAACATTGTCACAATTGAATAAATTACGACAGATGAATGATGTGCGTCAATACGAGCAAAAAGAAAAAATTAAAAAAATAAAAGCACAATACTCGCCGCCACCACAAGCGGCAATGTAAAAATTCAAAAACTACACGCTTTTTCTTAAAAAACACGCCTTAAATAGCCGTCTTTTAGTCTACGGCTTAAATATCTGCATATTACTTTACCCAGGAGCCATGTACCATGAGCAAAGACAAGTTTGAACAACTTATTGAATACGTCATTAATGACGACGAGCAAAAAGCCCGTGAACTCTTCCACCAAATCGTGGTTGAAAAAAGCCGAACCATTTACGAAAGTTTAATGGAAGAGGAAGACGAAGATCTTGAAGAAGCTGCCGACGAAGAACTCGACGAAGCCGAAGAAGACCTTGAAGAAGGCATGATGGACGACGAAATGGGCGGCGACGCTGCTAAAGGCCTAATGATGGATGTTGAGTCCGACGAAATGGGCGGAATGGGCATGGCTGAAGACGATGACGAATTTGCCGACGAAGAACCAATTGATGGTGACGAACCCGAAGCTGACGACTTAGAAGGTCGTGTTGCTAATCTTGAAGACGAACTTGATGCTTTGATGGCTGAGTTCCAAGACTTAGTTGACGGTCCAATGGATGGTGGCGAAGAGCCAGTTGACGGTGGTGATGCACTTGAAGTTGATGACACAGAGTCAGAAGAATTCATGGGCATGAACGAAAACATCAACTTGAAGGCAGCACCAGCACCAGTTAAATCTGAAGAAGGCAACATCAATCGAAAGTCTGCTGTAGCCGCTAATGCTGGCGCAAAAGGCCCAATTGGTAACTCAGTTAAGCCAGTTCACGCTGGTGCCAACGAAGGTGGTCATCATGACACCGCTGCCTACAAAAACACAACCAAAGATTTGATCGGCAAGGTTGGAAATACACCTGCACAAGGCACACAACGTCCAAGTCCAGCACCCAAGCCACACTTGGCACAAGCCACTGGTGTCAACACCAAGTCAGTGACACGATAATACAAAATGGCCGCTCGCTATTTAAAAGAACATCTAACGTTTACCCAATCTGGTATCGAACTTCTACACGAAGATGACGGTACTGGAAATGGTAAAACGTTATACATGAAAGGCATCTGTATACAAGGTGATGTTCGTAACGCCAACGAGCGTGTTTACCCTACCAGAGAGATTGCCAAGGCAGTCGAAACAATTAACCAACAAATCATCGAAGGACACAGTGTTCTTGGTGAAGTTGACCACCCTGATGATCTAAAAATTAATTTAGATCGTGTCAGCCACATGATTGAAAAAATGTGGATGGAAGGTGACAGCGGATTTGGCAAACTTAAAATTTTGCCAACTCCAATGGGTCTACTAGTTAAAACAATGTTAGAATCTGGTGTGAAGCTAGGAGTTTCGAGTCGTGGATCAGGTAATGTCGACGACCGAACAGGACATGTCAGTGAATTTGAAATAGTCACTGTCGATGTTGTTGCTCAGCCCAGTGCCCCAAATGCATATCCTAAGGCAATCTACGAAGGTCTCATGAACATGAGATACGGTCATAGAATGTTGGAAATTGCACAAGATGCTGGTCAGGACAACAAAATACAGAGATATTTGAAAGGCGAAATTAACAAGCTGATCAAAGATCTCAAAGTCTAAGGAGAACACAATGCTAGACGCAATTAAACCTTTGCTAGACAGTGGTATCATCAATGAGGAAACTCGTGGTGCTATCAATGAAGCATGGGAAGCAAAGTTGGCCGAAGCACGTGAATCTTTGCGAACAGAAATTCGTGAAGAATTTGCGCAACGCTACGAGCATGACAAGTCAGTAATGGTTGAAGCCTTAGATCGTATGGTAACAGAAGGCCTTACCAGTGAACTACAACAAGTTGCCGCAGAAAAAGCACAACTTACTGAAGATCGCGTTAAGTTCCAGTCTAAAATTAAAGAAGATGCCACAAAGTTTAACCACTTTATGGTTTCAAAATTAGCTGAAGAAATTAACGAACTGCGTAAAGACCGTAAGCAACACAATGAAGGACTAGAAAAACTAGAAAAATTCATCGTGCATGCTCTTGCTAGAGAAATCAATGAGTTTGCTCAAGATAAACGTGAAGTAGTGGAAACTAAAGTACGTTTGGTGCGCGAAGCTCGTAGCAAGTTGGAACAACTCAAAGCACGTTTTATAAAAGAAAGTGCTGAAAAGATGACCAAAGTAGTTACCAAACATCTAAAAGCTGAATTAAGCCAATTACACGAAGATATCAAAGTTGCTAGAGAAAACAATTTTGGACGTAGAATTTTTGAAGCCTACGCCGCAGAATTTAGTGTAACGCATCTCAACGAAAACGCTGAAGTTCGCAAACTTCATAAGTTAGTTGATATGAAGAACCATCAACTAAAAGAATCTAAAAACTCAGTTGAATCTGCCAAGAGGCTAATTGAGAATAAGGAACGTGAAATCCGCATGATCAACGAATCCAACGAGCGCACAGCTACAATGGAAATGTTGCTTGCACCTCTTAACAAAGAGAAGCAAGATGTCATGAAGAATTTACTGGAAAGCGTACAGACCGCAAGGCTCAAAGGCGCTTTTGAAAAATACTTACCAGCAGTATTAGCAGACAAACCAGCAAAAGCCAAACAGGTGATTGCTGAGAGCGTTACTGAAGTAACTGGTGATAAGTCTATGCCACGTCACAGTGATGATCGCAGTAATGTGATTGATCTAAAACGTTTGGCTGGTCTGTAAACTTAAAAGAAATAAAGGAGACTTAAATGTCACAAGAATTATTAGAAGGTCGTTGGGACGATACCAAAGAAGCCCTTCTTGAAGGTCTAAGCGGTAACCGCCGCAACAGCATGAGTGTTATCTTAGAAAACACTCGTAGATACTTGAAAGAATCTTCTGCAGGTACTACAATGGCAGGTAACATTGCTACTCTTAACCGCGTGATTCTACCGGTTATCCGTCGTGTTATGCCAACAGTTATTGCTAACGAGCTAGTTGGTGTTCAACCAATGACTGGCCCAGTTGGTCAAATTCACACTCTACGTGTACGTTATGCAAACAACTTAACAGACAACTCAGCAGCCGCTACTTCAGTAACAGCTGGTGATGAAGCTTTGAGCCCATTCAAGATTGCTACAGCTTACTCCACAGTCAAGAACGATGCTACTACAGCTAGTAACTATACTGGCGCCGCTACTTCAACTCTTGAAGGCAACGGTGGTAAGCAAATTTCTGTTCAAATCTTGAAACAAGCTGTTGAAGCAAAGACACGTAAGTTGCAAGCACGTTGGACATTTGAAGCCGCGCAAGATGCACAAGCAATGCACGGCATTGACGTTGAAGCAGAAATTATGGCTGCTTTGGCTCAAGAAATTACAGCTGAAATTGACCAAGAGATTCTATTATCTCTACGTACATTGGCTGCTACAGAGTTCACATACAACCAAGCTACCGTTTCAGGTACAGCTACATTCGTTGGTGACGAACACGCCGCATTGGCTGTTTTGATCAACCGTGTTGCTAACTTGATCGCCCAACGCACACGTCGTGGCGCTGGTAACTACGCTGTTGTTTCTTCAGCTGCC
>Ga0049081_10000247_pt1 | contig 21447 bp, 25 predicted proteins | sample GreLakmeER78MSRF_FD_66717 | JGI IMG/M metagenome (GOLD analysis project Ga0049081, IMG submission 66717) | Freshwater lentic microbial communities from great Laurentian Lakes, MI, USA - Great Lakes metaG ER78MSRF | ecosystem: Environmental > Aquatic > Freshwater > Lake | place: Great Lakes...
GAGCGAGGCGCAACTACTTACAAATTCATTTTGAGAGCCACATCGCCCTGATACTTCCTTTGGTAACAAAGCACTAGGTCTTGCAAACGTGGCTCTCCCCTTTTAACACGGCCCTGTTCGGTTGCTTGACTGGACTGCTTCAGGGTTTTTCTTTTTGCACCATTCGTCTATCGGTTAGGACAGCGGGTTTTCAGTCCGCTAAGAGCGGTTCGACTCCGCTATGGTGTACCAATTTGGAGATGTGGCCGAGTGGCTGAAGGCGGCAGACTGTAAATCTGTTCTGTAAAAAGCGCGGTGGTTCGAATCCATCCATCTCCACCAAAACGTTCCGGGTGTCTCCGGATAGTGTGACCCACACGATGAGAAGTACTGTGACAAGTACGGGTGGTAGTCTTTGAACCCAAAGGCCGCTAGCAATGCGAGAACGGTCCCTGTCGGGAAGCGGGTGGAAGGCATGTGTGATGCATAGAATCGCTAACCTTAGTTGAGTTAGATTCCGGATTAATCTATGTTGATGTGCTACAATTACCGCCGGGGGATGCAGAGCATTTTTGATGTTATAGTAGAGTGTTATCAGGGTAACGTGATCTGATCAATCACTATACGGGCCTAACTGGCGAGGGACAGGTCCTGATATAACTGCTTAGTCGCTTTGGCACGGACGCACCGGACGCCTAAATCGAGCAGATAGCATTCTACTATAATATTGTTGGGGGTTAGTGTAGCGGTAACACTACAGACTTTGACTCTGTCATCACTGGTTCGATCCCAGTACCCTCTGCCAAACAATTTATTCCCTAGTAGCACAGCGGTAGTTGCACTTGACTGTTAATCAAGGTGTCCGTGGTTCGATCCCACGCTGGGGAGCCAATTCTATTTGATCTAGTACTAGCTCGGAAAATACTCGATTGCAGTTGATTCCGGGATGAGCTAGGTCTCGTGCGTAGTCACTGTCATCACCTATGATTTTTTGTAATTTAGTTGAGGCAGGTACTTCAACATATTTGATATTTCGTACAGCACAGAGATGTTGTATCGCAATTGAATTTTTTAAACTGTTAAAAATAAAATTGCTGTCATCTAGAGTCCAAATTTTCAAATGATGCGAATATTCATCAATCCATTGCGGAGATAAATTCTCAATATGTTCATTGGGCAATAGCAATTCTGCGCGAGCACAATGTGGTGGTGCAAATACTAAAATTTTAGGATTAATGCGATCCACCCAACCATGAAATAAACGAAATGCAGTGTCATTGGACCCTGCACCAATACCTAAGTTAGCACATCGCATGCCTAGTTGTTGAGTTACAAGCTCGGGCCATGTTGTGTGTTGCGGTAGTCCTATGCCGCAGGTGAGACTGCAACCCAAGAACATCACAGTTGGTTCCGTGGTGAATTCATCACAGCGGAATCCGTGAGTATTAAAAGTATAAGTGAATTGTTGATCAATCCAGTTATACTGTTTTAATTCTGTGTATCGGGTTTTTAAATTTTGATTATAAAGATCTTCAGTGTCCATTGGTAACCAGTTAATGGTTTTATTGGCATAGACTTTATAATACGAATTGTAGTTTAATTCCATTGAAATATTTATTCAATGGTGACCATAGTGTAAAGGTTAACACCACGGATTGTGATTCCGTTAATATGGGTTCGATTCCCATTGGTTACCCCAATCAAGGCCTTGTTAACTCAGTTGGTAGAGTGCCTCCCTTACAAGGAGGATGTCGGCGGTTCGAACCCGTCACAAGGTACCAAGTATTGCCCTTATAGTTAAATGGTATAACGGCGGTTTTGTAATCCGCAGTTTGCAGTTCGATTCTGTGTGGGGGCACCAAATATATAGCGGTGGCAGAGAGGTCCAATGCAAGGGATTGCAAATCCCTAAAACCGTGAGTTCAAATCTCACCCGCTATTCCAATCAACAACGCCAGGATAGCTCAGTTGGTAGAGCACCGGATTGAAAATCCGGGTGTGGGCGGTTCAATCCCGTCTCCTGGTACCAATGTTATTTTTTTAATTCTTTGAGTCTGTGCATCACTGCAACCCGCACAGCAGAATCGTTGTGCACTAATAATGCCAGCAAACCGGTCAAGTAACCGCGCTCATAGAGTAGCTGTTCTTTGCTGTCTTTGAATTGGTTAGGAATTGAAGCCAACATTTCGTTGATTAAGTCAATTTCTTTGTGGTTCGGGAGCATATAGTATTTACATGCAACCTTTAAAAATAAGTACACTATGAAATTGATTGCACTGGGTTGTAGTTTAACTGAACATTCTAATTGGGTATGGCAACTCTCAAGATTGCTCAATATACCAGCACTTAATTATGGAGTAAGCTCTAGTTCTAATTTGTTACAAGTTAACAGATTCCAGGAATTGGTATTGTCAAAGACAATCGATGCTGATGACTTGCTAGTTTGGCAAATCACCAGCGCAACCAGAATTCATAAAAGAATCAGCGACATTGATGCAGTTAACGAAGGTGTTAAGAAATTAAAAAATATCAAACGACACCATATCAACAGTGTAATACCAAATGTCTTTGATCAACAAACAAGATTTGATTTGTTGTCACATAGTCCTTTAATAAATGCAGAATCAACTATTGCACATGATTCTGCACAGGATTTACAGACATTGTTGGCAAATATCATTATGGCCAGCAAGATATGCCGTGTGCTAGTATTTGTTGGCTGGGACGATGCACTAGTAATTGATGAAATAAATTACAGTACCGCATTGTTTGACCTACTGACACAACATAGCGTGCCATACATTTCCAATAGTTATGTTGAATGGACTCGTGACAGCAACTTGCCGTTCTGGGAGGATGGATGGCATCCAAGTGAAACTGCAGGAATTGCATTTGCAGAACAAGTGTTGCATCCAACACTTAAACAGTTGGAATACATATAAACCACCTTAGCTCAGCTGAACAGAGCACCGGGCTACGAACTCGGGGGTCGGGAGTTTGAATCTCTCAGGTGGTACCAGGTTGACACTAAATTTATTTTAGTGTATAATACTTTTTTAACTAGGAGAGTCCCAATGGACAGTGACAAGATACCCAAACTTATGGGGGTGAAACTTTAAGGTGAAGTAACTGGCTTTTAACCAGTAAAACTCGGATCGTTCCCGAGCACCCCTACCATATAAAAACACTCTAAACTGGACGCAGATTCTATGAAGTAAGACCTTGGATTGATCCCCGAGAAGGTATGGAGAATAAGAGTGTTTCTATATGGTGCAAATCATAAAATTTTCGGAATGTAGCGCAGCCTGGTTAGCGCATCTCGTTTGGGACGAGAGGGTCGTGAGTTCGAATCCCACCATTCCGACCAAATTCTCCCTGACATATGGAGTACAATATGATAAGTAGTATGTCAAAATTGCGGGGTTCGTATAGTGGTAATACCTTAGCCTTCCAAGCTAATGCTGAGAGTTCGATTCTCTTACCCCGCTCCAGATTTTGCCCAGGTGATGGAATTGGTATACGTGTTGGTCTTAGAAGCCAAATTTTGCGAGTTCGAGTCTCGCCCTGGGCACCATAGGAGTTTATTATGAAATTGTATGAGGCAACTATTCTATTAGACGGCAAGGAATTCAAAGACCGTGTTGGGGCAGAGTCAGCTGAAGAAGCTAGAAAACTGCTGAAACAACGCTATGGGCCTCGTGCAGTACCTTATATGCCTTATATAGTTTCAAGTTAATGCGGCTGTAGCTCAGTTGGTAGAGTACTTGCTTGCCAAGCAAGACGTCACCGGTTCGAACCCGGTTAGCCGCTCCAAGTTAAGGAAGTGTGGTCGAGCCTGGTTTATGGCAACAGTCTTGAAAACTGTCGATCCGAAAGGGTCCGTGAGTTCGAATCTCACCGCTTCCACCAAAAGAAGTTGACAGCGTATTAATACAATGTTATAATAAGTTATAGAGCGTGGGCCGGATGGTAAGGCAGCGGATTGCTAATCCGTAGACTCATGAAAGTGGGTCATAGGGTTCGACTCCCTAACGCTCTGCCAGTATGGTAGTGTAGCATAACGGTAGTGCACCTCCTTCATACGGAGCAAGGTGTTGGTTCAACTCCAATCACTACCACCAATATCAACGTGTAAACACTGTGTAGTGCAGTTTTCTTTTATGCGTGGTTCCCACTGTGTGTAATTGAGTTTTATTAAAGACAATGATGTCACCTAGTTCCCATTCCACAGCCCGGTCCAAGGTCAACCCATGGAAGTCATTGTAGTTCATGCCTGACAGATATTTGTCATAGACTGCACGATCAAATGGTTGGTCGTTAAAGTTCTCAATCAATGAATAGTCCTTGATAATAGGGCGATTGTCACTGCCGCTTCGAACATGTATTAAATCTTTAACAGTTTTAACAAATTCACTGTTGTTAGGCCATTGACGACCGCCATATGCAGTGTTACCATCTTGTAGATTAGATAACAACTCGTTTAGGTCGTAAATAAAACTCATTTCTTCAGTACTGTCTTTGAGATAATAAGAAAATCTAGATATGTTTTTTTGCGTAAACTTGGCCATTGCACCGGACCAATAATTGTCAAAGAACACAGTGGTACACATGCCTTCAATTTTAAGCGGAATTAATATGTTGTGTTTGTTGCCGACATTATCAACTGGTTTGTCGTAGTAGGTGTCAACATGAATGTGATAATAACTTTCGTGATTCTTTTCCAGATAAAATGCACGTTCAATGTCTGTAGTCTTGCCCAGTGCACGTTTGAGTAGATTGTTGGTTAGTATTTTTGGCCAGTCGTCGGAGTCTACAGGACAGTTTTTGCTTTGGTGATCTGGGCGTTGGTCTTTATTGACATCTATGCTATAATAGTCAACAAGTTGAGAAATCTCTGCTGGAGTAATTGCGTTTTTTAAAACTTGAACGGTTTTCATACTTCTATTTAACGGCCTTTAATTCAACTGGATAGAAATCTAGTCTTCGAAACTAGAAGTTGGCGGTTCGAGTCCGTCAGGGCCGACCATTACATAAACAAACAAGGAACAACATGCCAAAATTATATGTGTTAGTGGGAGTGCCTGGATCGGGCAAAAGCACCTGGGCACACAGTCAAGAATGGTTCAATGACTGTGTCTACATCTCCACTGATCAATATGTTGAAGAATGGGCCAACAGTGTGGGCAAAACCTACAGTGAAGTATTTGAAGAATACATGCCCATGGCAGTGGCTCGCATGGCAGGTGCAGTCAATGGTGCAAAGAGTATTGGCCAGGATATTATCTGGGATCAAACCAGCACTACTCTTGCCAGTCGTACTCGCAAGTTTAATATGTTGCCAGACTATGAGCACATTGCAGTTGTATTCCGTACTCCCGACGAAGAAGAACTAGCATGTAGACTGGCTAGTAGACCGGGAAAAGTTATTCCCGAACATGTATTGCATGACATGATTTGGAATTTTGAAATGCCCACAGAAGAAGAAGGGTTTAAAGAGATTTGGTACGTTGATTGACCAAATATTCAATTGTTGCTATAATATAGGTTGATTAAGGAGTTGTTATGCCCGCAGTATTTTTAACAAGTGACACACACTTCGGGCATGCCGGAGTATGTAGATTCACCGAAGCAGATGGAATCACAAAAATACGCCCATGGACTGACCCCGACGAAATGGATGAAGAAATGGTTCGACGTTGGAACGACCGTGTGCGACCCAACGACAAGGTCTACCACCTGGGTGATGTTGTTATTAACCGCAAGGCTTTAAAAACATTGTCTAGGTTAAACGGTGACAAAGTATTGATCCGTGGCAACCATGACATCTTTCGCGATGACGAGTATCGTGAACACTTCCGTGAATTACGTGCTTACCATGTCATGAACGGAATGATCTTGAGTCACATCCCATTGCACGAAGCCAGCTTAGGACGATTTGGTGTCAACATTCATGGTCACTTACACTCTAACAGAGTAAAGAAGGCCAGGGGAATTGACGCTAGGACAGGTGCAACATTGTACAGCGATGAAAACGATGTTCGTTATCATTGCGTGTGTGTTGAACAAACCGACTTTACTCCCATCTTGTTTGAAGACGTTATCAAGCGCATTGAAGCAGAAGGCGGCACAGTTGGGTTTAACAACGGCAATGGCCCCACTGTGGATTAACAAAAACAAGTACTTGACCAACATCAGCACTTGTTATATAATAGCAGTGTGAGTTAAGAATTTGCCCGGATGGTGAAATAGGTAGACACAAGAGACTTAAAATCTCTCGCTTCCGAAAGGGGCGTGCCGGTTCGATTCCGGCTCCGGGCACCAGATTCTGACTGTAGCTCAATTGGATAGAGCATCGGTCTTCTACACCGAGGGTTGGGGGTTCAAGTCCCTCCAGTCAGGCCAATAAAAAGTAGGTATAATATGAAAAAACTTGATCTTGATTTTGTTAAAGAATTTATTGAAGCACAAAGTCCGGAGACTAAAATCTACATTGGCTGTGACAGTGCCAGATACAGAACAAACGGTCAATGGTATGCTGACTACACCCTGGCCATTGTTGTACACATCAACGGTAATAACGGATGTAAAATCTTTGGTGAGGTGCAGACCGAACGTGACTATGACCAAAAGGCAAGTAAACCAAGTTTCCGATTGATGAATGAAGTTTACAAAATCTCTGCACTGTATTTAAAATTGGCAGATGTGTTGCATGACCGTCAAGTTGAAGTTCACCTGGACATCAACCCCAACCAAATGCACAATTCCAGCATTGTGTTGAGTCAAGCAATTGGTTATATCAAAGGTACATGCAATGTAGTTCCCATGGTTAAACCAAATGCATTTGCCGCAAGTTATGCCGCAGACCGGTTAAAAGAGTTAAAACTAGCTTGACCTTTAAGTCAGATTAGTTTATAATACACACATACATAAAGGAATGACATGAACTCTCATCTTACCAGTGAACTGGCTGTACAGGCTGTTGAAAATAGATACGATTTGGTATTAATTGCCAGTCGTAGAACACGAGAACTACGCAATGGCCACATGCCACTTGTTCCACGTAGAGTAACTGATTTATCAACAGCATTGGCTGAGATTGAAGCCGGACTCATTGGCCGGGACTATCTTAGTAAAGTGTACACACCAGAATCAAAAAAATCAAATCGCAGATAATTACATACAAGGGCATATGAAAAACTTCATACTAGGCTGTATTTTTGGCATTGTTATATCTACAATTGGCTTTACTGGTGTGGCCGCATTGGCTGACAAAAGCATCAACTCATTTAAACAAATTATTACCACACAGGCCGTAGAATGATTGACATGCTCGATGACAAATTTGTAGGATTAAAATTGGCCGCAGATTGGATTCGTGACTTAGAGTCAAGCGACAGTCGTATTCACAAAGAAACTGTGATTGAAAAAGCTCTCATGGCTGCAAAACTTGGCAGTTCAAGTGCACAATGTTTTTTGTTTAACTGCTATCAAACCTACAATCCCTATTATACCTTTAATGTAAAACAAGTGCCTGAGACTCAGGGTCTTGTTGATCAAGAAAACCCCTGGCCAGAGTTTTGGGCCTTGCTGGAAGAACTGCGCACCCGGAGCATCACCGGGAATCGTGCAAAAGATAAAATCCAACAACTAAGTGAAAGATTTGACAGCAAAGAATGGAACATGGTTTGCCGCAGGGTGATCATCAAGGACCTTCGCTGTGGCATCAGTGAGAAAACATTAAACAAGGTCTTGGGAAAGACCGAGTGGAAAATTCCTGTGTTTACTGTGCAATTGGCACAAGACAGCACAGACCAGCCCAAGAAGCTTCGTGGCACCAAACGACTGGAAGTCAAACTAGATGGTGTGCGAGTAATTGCAGTCATTAGTGGCAGTAGCATCACACTATACAGTCGCAATGGCAAGGTGTTTGAAAACTTTCCACAGATTGAAGATGCTATTCGTGAGAATCGACAAGCATTCCAATACGGCCAAGGACTCGGTGGCAACTTTGTATTAGATGGCGAGATTGTGGGTGAAAATTTCCAACAGCTCATGAAGCAAGCACATCGTAAAAGTGATGTTGAAACTGCAGGTATGGTATATCATATCTTTGATATTATTCCATTAGACGCTCTCAAAGAAGGTCACTGTAATTTACAACAATATAAACGCATTGAATGGCTAGACCGTGCCAAAGATACATTACAAACGTTGACTGATTGTTTGCGTATTATGAATGGGCTTGATGTTGACCTTGACACCGCAGAAGGTCATGATATCATGCGCAGGTTTGCCGAAGACTCAGTGGCACAAGGCTTTGAAGGAATCATGATCAAGTCAATGGATGCGCCCTACGAGTGCAAGCGCAGTGACTTTTGGATGAAATGGAAGCCTACAATTTCAGTTGACTTAAACATTGTAGACTTGGAAGAAGGTACCGGCCGTAATCAGGGTCGACTTGGTGCAATTGTTTGTGAAGGAGAAGATAATGGACGTGTTATTCGTGTTAATGTTGGTAGTGGGTTTAGTGACGCTCTTCGTGATGAGTATTGGACCAATCGGAATGACTTACTTGGTCACTTGGTTGAAGTCCAAGCGGATGCAGTCACACAAAATCAAGACGGAAGCTACAGTCTCCGATTCCCAAGATTCCTGAGATTCCGTGATTTCAATGCAGGAGACAAAATTTAATGGCAAACGGGAATTTTATAGTATCTGGTTGCAGTTACTCTGTAGGATCTAGCAGTGTCACTGAAGCTCGAAAAAATCCCACTACCTGGAATCATTTACTTTTAAAAAAATATAATCCTGCAATATTTGCAAATCTGTCTATACCTGGTGCTGGCAATATTGCAATTACATCAAATCTAATTTTATTTTTAGAAAATAACAAACACATTGTCCCAGATCATACTGCTATTATTTTAAATCTAACCGAATTAGATCGGATGGATCTACCCTGCGCTGTGGACCATCCTAACGCTAATCGTTTTTTTTCTTGGGCTGATTCTTTGAACTGCAATTGGTTAACTGAAGGTGCGTTCACTGTCAATAAATCCCCGTTTAATCAAGCACTACAAAAAAATATTGGGTATGACCAAATTGTTATGTTTAGTTGCCTGTCTGTGTTAAAATGTTTTGGTTATCTTGAATCAAGAGGATTTGATTATCGATTCATGCTTATGCTAGATTCTGTGTACACAGAATCACCACAGTGGTTTCAAGAAGCATTAGATCAGAGAATTAAGAAATGGATTCAAATTCGCGAATATCGCGGAATGCAAGATTACGGTCGAGCTAATAAATTGTTACACACAGACAACTATCATTTATCTCTAGATGGTAACCAGCATATTGCAAACATCATTGATGACATTGAATATTTAAAGGGATTTTTATAATAAATACAACCATGTTCTTAAGTTATTTGACTTTGGTGGTGGCCCTCACATTGAGTACTATTGCCGCTTGGTATAGCATTCTTGGCCTTATAGCCATATTCGCCGCTGCCGTTGTGCCTATTGTTATCATGGGTACTGCATTAGAAGTTGCCAAAATAACTGTCACAGTGTGGTTGCACGAATACTGGACACGCAGCCGATTCATAATGAAATGTTATTTGGTGCCAGCCGTGGTCATGTTGATGATTATTACCAGCATGGGTATCTTTGGTTTCCTATCAAAAGCACACATGGATCAAAGCCTGGTGAGTGGTGATGTGCAAAGTAAGATTGCAGTATATGATGAAAAGATTAAAACAGCCAAGGACAATATAGATGCAAATCGTAAGGCGCTTAAACAAATGGACGAGGCAGTTGACCAAGTCATGGGCCGCAGTACATCAGAAACGGGTGCAGATAAAGCCGTGGCTCTCCGTAGGGCTCAACAAAAGGAACGTGGGCGTCTCCTTGCTGAAATCCAAGCTGAGCAGAAAACAGTTAGCATACTTGCTGAACAGCGAGCGCCGATTGCCGCCGAAGTTAGAAAGGTCGAAGCCGAAGTTGGGCCAATAAAATACATTGCCGCATTGATCTATGGCGACAACCCAGATAATAATCTATTAGAGGCCGCAGTTCGTTGGGTAATTATTATTCTTGTTATTGTGTTTGACCCACTGGCCATCATGATGGTATTGGCCAGTACTGAAAGTTTAAAGTGGGAAAGAGAAGGCCGTCAAAAACCTGACTACGAGCCCGATGATGGCCCGTTAACTGAAGAACAAATCAACCAAATAAAAGCAACTGTCAAACAGTCCAACGACCCAAGTTTCCCGGGATGGATGTACAACACCACTGCCGCATATCCCGCTACAGAAGAAGAAGTTGAAGAATTACGCAACGAATTTGATCGTAGCCGACACGCATACCTAGATAAACCATTTGTGCATTTTACAAATTTAAAACCCATGGTTGCACCTAGTGACATTGATGATGACGAACATCATGATGAAAATTTTAAACAAGCTATTAAAAAGTGGAAGGAAGAGAATCCCAATGACACTATCAAGAACCAACGTAGACTGTTAGAGTTGGGTGCAATCTCTCAACTACCCTGGTTGACTTTGGCAAAGGCCGATAATGCACTACCAGGGACAACAGTAGAAACATCTTTTGGTAGTTCGTTCCCAACAAGTCCCATCAAGGGGCAAATGTTTTTACGTATTGATTCGTATCCAAATCAATTATATAAGTTCAATGGAAGTCGGTGGATAGGAGTTGACAAATCGTTGTCGGACCTGTATACTTACGATGAAGCGTACATGGATTATCTAATTGCAAAAATAGCCAGTGGCGAATATGATGCTGAATTATTAACTGACAACGAACGTGATCAGTTAGCAATTCGGTTAAAACAAACAAACTCCTAGGGATATTAATGACAAGTGAACAAATTGAGACCTGCAGTTTTTGTGGGAAGCACAAAGACGACGTTAGAAAACTCATTGTTGGAAACGCAGTGGCCATTTGTGACGGTTGCGTAACCCTTTGCGATGGGTTGCTTGGCGACGAAGTTGATTCAGAATTAAAAGAACTTAAAAAAAGCAGTATTAATCCAATTGAACTTAAAGGTTTTTTAGATCAATATGTGATTGGACAAAACAGTGCCAAACTTATACTCAGTGTTGCAATCACCAATCACTATAAACGAATACAAAACCCTCAGAAAGACATTGAGATTGAAAAAACCAACATCCTAATGCTTGGCCCCACTGGTACAGGTAAAACTTTGTTGGCCAAGACTGTGGCAAAGTATTTAGACGTGCCGTTTGCCATTGCCGATGCTACTAGTATTACAGAAGCTGGATATGTTGGCGACGATGTTGAAAGTCTAATTTCTAGATTATATCAAGCAGCCAAAGGTGATGTTGAACGTACTGAACGTGGCATTATTTTTATTGATGAGATTGATAAAATTGCACGTAAAAGTGAAAGTGCAAGTATCACTCGCGATGTCAGCGGAGAAGGTGTACAACAAGCTCTGTTGAAGATGGTGGAAGGAACAAAATGTAGGGTGCCAGTCATGGGTGGCCGCAAGCATCCGACGGGAGACATGGTAGAAATTGACACCAGCAATATTTTATTCATTGCCGGCGGAGCATTTGTGGGTATTGACGACATCATTAACAACAGGGTCAATGGATCAAGCATGGGATTCAGTGCCAGCTTTGTTGGGCAATCTAATACTACCCTGGCAGACACAGTTCCTGATGATTTGATCAAGTTTGGTATGATTCCTGAATTTGTTGGTCGCTTTGCTGGCTGGGTACATCTGGATCCATTGGAACTTGAAGATATGGTTACTATATTAACCGATGTTAAAAATAGTTTGCTTAAACAATATGGTTGGTTATTTTCTGTAGATCAAGTCAAGTTGGATTTTTCAGCCGAAGCTATTCTTGCATTGGCTCAACGTGCATTAGATTCTGGAGTCGGGGCACGTGGGTTGCACAGAGAATTAAATCGTGTGTTGCTACCGCACATGTATAACTTAACTAAATATCATGATACGGGCATTAGTCAAGTCACCATTGATGCAGAATTAGTAGATGTCCCAAAAGCACTATTATAGGAGAAAGATTTCGTGGAACTTAGAGGTAGATCAGTTTTAGTCACTGACGGTAACGTAGATAAAGCATTGCGAAAATTTAAAAAGAAAATTGCCGAATCGGGAATTTTAGTAGAAGTTCGTGAGCGCGGAGAATATGTTAAACCCACTACTCAACGAAAACTTAAAAAAGCCGCCGCAAAATCACGCTGGCGCAGACACATGGCATCTCAATCATTGCCACCCAAAAACTATTGATTTAATTCAATAAATCTGTTATAATAAATACTTGTACACAAATGCCTTAATTGGGTTTGTGTATTAACGACAGGCTTTTGCTGTCAACTTTAGTCTGTCATTCTTGCTTACATAAAGGAGAATATAATGAGCAAAATTATCGGTATTGACCTTGGAACCACCAATAGCTGTGTGGCCGTAGTAGAAAATGGATCTGCAAAGATCATTGAAAACTCTGAAGGTGCACGTACTACACCTAGTATCATTGCCTACGCCAACAACGAAGTACTTGTTGGTGCTAGCGCAAAACGTCAAGCAGTGACAAACCCCAAAAACACAATTTATGCGGCCAAGCGTTTGATTGGACGTAAGTTTGAAGAACAAGCTGTGCAAAAAGACATTGACTTGATGCCTTACACCATCATCAAAGCCGACAACGGTGATGCTTGGGTTGAAGCCAACAATGAAAAACTAGCACCACCGCAAATCTCAGCAGAAGTCTTGCGTAAGATGAAAAAGACTGCTGAAGATTATCTTGGTGAAGAAGTTACTCAAGCAGTTATTACAGTTCCTGCTTACTTTAATGACAGTCAACGCCAAGCTACCAAAGATGCTGGCCGCATTGCTGGCCTGGAAGTATTGCGTATTATCAACGAACCAACAGCGGCTGCGCTAGCTTATGGTGTTGATAAAGATGAGCATCGTGACCGTAAGATTGCGGTGTATGACTTAGGTGGTGGTACGTTTGACGTAAGCATTATTGAAATTGCCAACATTGATGGCGAGAAACAATTCGAAGTGCTGAGCACAAATGGTGATACATTCTTAGGTGGTGAAGATTTTGACCAACGCATCATGGATTACTTGGTTGACGAGTTTAAGAAAGAAAATGCTGTTGATCTTAAGAAAGACATGCTGGCTCTACAGCGTTTGAAAGAAGCCGCCGAAAAAGCCAAGATTGAATTGTCTAGCAGTGCCAGTACCAGCGTTAACTTGCCCTACATTACAGCAGACGCAAGTGGTCCTAAACACATGAATGTTACTATTAGTCGTAGTAAGTTGGAACAACTTGTTGACGAGCTAATTCAGCGTAGCATTGGTCCTTGCAAAACTGCTATTAAAGATGCAGGCGTAAACATTGCAGATATTGACGAAGTTATCCTTGTTGGTGGTATGACTCGTATGCCTAAGGTACAAGAAACTGTTGAAAAGTTATTCGGTAAAGCACCACGCAAAGATGTCAACCCCGATGAAGCAGTTGCCGCCGGTGCCGCAATTCAAGGTGCTGTGCTAGGTGGTGACCGCAAAGATGTATTGTTATTGGACGTTACTCCCTTGAGCCTGGGTATTGAAACTATGGGCGGTGTGATGACCAAGTTGATCACCAAGAACACAACCATTCCCACAAAACACAGCCAAACTTTCTCCACAGCCGATGACAACCAACCTGCTGTGACAATCAAAGTATTCCAGGGCGAACGTGAACTTGCACAGTATAACAAACTCCTAGGCGAGTTCAACTTGGAAGGTATCCCACCAGCACGTCGTGGAACACCGCAGATTGAAGTCACACTAGATGTTGATGCCAACGGTATTTTAAATGTTAGTGCCAAGGATAAAAATACTGGCAAAGAAAACAAGATTACCATCAAGGCCAGTTCAGGCCTTAGCGAAGAAGAAATTCAACGCATGGTGACCGATGCTGAGGTAAATGCCGAAGCAGATAAGAAACAACGTGAGTTGATTGAAGCTCGCAACCAAGCCGAGTCCCAGTTGCATTCATTGCGCAATGACATGAAAGAAGTGGAAAGTGCTTTGACTGAAGAACAACGAACCAACATCAACACTGCCTTTGAAAGATTAGAAGCCGAAATCAAACTTGATTCCCCGGCTACTATCCAGAAACTAGTTGAAGAAATGTTTGAAGCTTGCAAACCAATCTTCGAAGCAAAACTTAAATCAGAAGAAACCGCGCCTGAGGATGTGGTGGTGGACGCTGAAGTAAAGGATGCCAAATAACTAGACCAACATGATATTATCATGTATAATAAACTTGTAAGTGCACAATAACGTGGCTTACAAATGTCATAACTTGCTTAATTAAGGAGAACTAAAATGACACGTATTACATCTTTTGACCTAGCACCTTTTTATCGTAACAGTATTGGGTTGGATCGTTTGTTTGATCGTATTCAGAATCAATTTGAACATGCATCTACAACAAATTACCCACCACACGATATTGTCCGCATTGACGATGATCTTTATGAAATTCGCATTGCGGTTGCTGGATTCCAGCAAGGCGAGATTGATGTTCGTCACGAAAACGGCCAGCTAATTATTGCTGGTGAACAAACAAAAGAACGACCCATTGGCGAGTATTTGCATCACGGTATTTCAAATCGTAGTTTTGTGCGTAATTTTACATTAGCAGACTATGTGGAAGTTGGTGAAGCAACCATGAAGGACGGTATTTTAAGCATTAAATTAGAGCGCAAAATCCCCGAACACATGAAGCCAAAGTCAATCGAAATCGCTTACACAAATTAATTAAAAAGAGTAAATATTGTGGGGGGTAGCCCCCACAATAAAGGTATATCAACAATGACGCAAATTGCAACTAGTACCAATACAAAAATTCAAATAAACAGTGAGATCAAAGAACCCCCATTGTTTAAAGTGATTTATATCAACGATGAACTAACCACTGTTGAATTTGTTATTGAAAGTCTAATAGAATTCTTTGAATATTCGGTGGAATCAGCTGAACAAATCACCGTTGGCATTCACACCAGTGGATCAGCAGTTGTGGCAGTTTTGCCTTACGAAATTGCTGAGCAAAAAGGAATAGAAGTCACAGTCAGTGCACGTCAACGAAACTTTCCTTTACAAATTAAACTAGAACCAAATGGATAACCTGTGAATATTATTATTGGCATTGAAAACATTGCTCCAAAATTAAAAGAAAATCATATTGTTTTACCTTTAGATACTTTTTTAACAGAACAACCTAATACTACCATTACTGCTTATTGTGTAGTCGAAAACATACCCATTGACGAACTTCCTAGCGCCGAACACAATCAAAAACTACACACAGAATTGTTGGATTTTTATGCTCAATGCCGATGGCAAGACTGTTATATATTACTTGACGAATTAGCCGGCTGTTGGGGTAAAGAAGTTGATTCGTTTTATACAAATTTAAGAGCTAGAATTAAAGTTCTTGAAGATGGCAATGTACCAGAAAATTGGACACCTTTTTTAAAGCGTCAGTCTAACACACCGTAATCACAATAACATGGGTAATAAACCAAAAGTATTTGTAAGATACCCAGTGGGTGCATCTGGATATTTCGTATCAACATTGATCCTGGCATTGACTGCAAGAGTTAGGTTAATAAACAGTAAGTTGGGGCATTCTAACGGGTACATTTTGTTTCAGAATAACAATTTCCTTGAACAATATAGTGATACACAGTTTATACATCATTCTTTTAATGTACGGCCTGATTCGGAAATCACACCGGCAACATTGACTGAAGCTACCACGTATTTTTCCAACAAGTTTAAGTTCAAAAAAACAAAATATCCAATACATGTGATACCAACTCATGCAAGATGCCCCGGTGGATTGTTACAAGCATTTGATAATTCATATCTAATCAATATTATTGTCGAGGCAGATGATCTTGAGCAAATTTCTTATAACTGGGTAATCAAAGCGTTGTTAAAATATGATGAGCGTGTCCACTGGGACGTAATTGAATCATATATTAAACGTATACAACTAATGTATCCAACTAAATTACAAGATGTAACGGTTGACACAATCGATCGCACAGATATACGATTCTTAACGTATTTGGCCAGATTTGGATTTGATGAGATTCAACTTACTGCGCATAACCAGACACCAATAATGTCAGATGCTTACAGTATCAATTTTGCAGACATTGTTAATAAGAATATAATAAATCAGTTAGATGAGATTGCAGATCATATCGGGGTAACAATCACCGACGAGAATCGTGAAAATGCCATAAACATTATCAATCAATATGCCGATGCTCAGGACAAAATTAATTGGAAATTTAGTTTAAACGACTATTGAATTTAGGAAGTGCAATGATTAGAAAAATAATGTTGGCACTAACTTGTGTGATCGCAATCAATGCAGAATCCGTGTCTTTGATGACTGCAAAAAGCTGGTCAGTGGCTGATGCAAACGGTAAGGTGTTGCACAGCAACAATGCTGGTGAATTGCGTAGCATTGCCAGCATCAGCAAGTTGATGACGGTTATGATAGTTCTTGACGCACAACAAGACCTTGACGATTATTTTAAACCCTACACTCGTCGAGAACTCATACAGTTGGCATTGATTAAAAGTGATAATGTAGCCGCGCAGACATTGTGTAATAATTATCCAGGTGGCAGAAACCATTGTGTAAACGCCATGAATCAAAAAGCCAAAGATCTGGGTATGCCGGAAACCAAGTTTATTGAACCCACTGGACTCAGCGTTATGAATATTAGCACAGCAGCCGAATTGGTAAAATTAGTGTCGGCCTCGGCTAATTATCCAGAAATTGTTGAAGCTAGTCATACAGCACAGGGCAAGATTAAAACAAAAACATCCTGGCAGATATTTAATAATACCAATCCCATGGTTAACAAGTACAATTTTATTGTCAGCAAGACTGGGTATATACGGGCCAGCGGTGGCTGCATTGTTATGATGCTAGATACTGCGCAAGGCAGAAGGATTATAGTGCTGTTGGGCAGTCAGAGTACACACACTCGTATACCCGAAGCTGAAATGATTGCTAAATTATTTTAATTGATCTAGCACAAGAAAAAGTCTGGGATTTTACCCCCAGACTTTGTCATATTTTTTCATCGCAATTTGTCTAGCTAGCCATAATCTAAACTTTACATAGTCTGATAGTTCGTCTTCGACTAACTGACCAAATTCTGCACTTCGTCGATTACGACCATACGTGACCTCGTCATTAAATTCAAAGTCACTGCCCTCTAGATCCTTGGGATTACTTCTTAGCTGACTCTTTCTTGTCGTCTTTCTTGGCTGGCTCACTTTTGGCAGGCGTTGCTGCCGGAGTAGCGGCAGTTGCTGGAGTGGCCGGCTTGGCTGGGGCTGTGACAGCAGGCTTGGCATCAGCTTTCTTTTCTTCTTTCTTAGCAGGTTCTGCGGCGAAAGCGGTGGCAGCAAACATAGTTGCGATTAAAGTTGCAATCAATTTCATTTTAAAGTTTCCTATTAGGTTATGTAGAAATTTATATCCTACATATATATAACGCCATAGCCAATGTGTTTGTTGACACAAAAAGGTAACATTATTTTATTTTTTTAAATATTTTTTGGTAGTCACTCAAATAAGTTCGAGTATGGTGTTTGAGCCAGACTCTGGCCAAATCATTATCTGCGTATATTTTGCGCCAGTATCTTACGTTTCTCCCCGATGCTTGCTGGTTGCATATTTCCAGTGCCCGGCTTAAATTTGATTTGTATTCGTTGACTACCATGTCATGAAATTCCCTACTGTGAAATCGGTGTTGATTAAATTTGGCAATTTTGTGCAGATTATTGTACAATGTTTCTTTGTCAGGGTGATTGGCTATTTCCTGCATGGTATTCATTATTGCTTGCAGGCGCAACACAGGATCTTCAATCTTGTCGTAACTTTCATCAATATATTCACCAAATGTTTTAAACCCGTAGTCGCGTAGATATTGCAAGGATCCATGTGTGCCAGCTAGGATAAAAGGTTTTCCGCAGGCAATGGGACGCAGTATTTTTTCAGTTAGCTGAATTCTTGGATCATCAAACAATGTTTCTAGCACAACATCTATGGCTGCTTGTTGATATTCTAGACTACTGTATGTTGCACTGGCATGCGACAGTGCAGTATTAACAACCAGATTAGATTCTAGTTCTGTGTTAGATGTTTGAAATGCTGAATTTACATACTGATGATTGGTATAATGCTTTCCGTTATCTTCGGTGGCAAACTTGGCAATGCAGTATTTGTTTAACTGCTGGTCAACTAATAAATCAAAAAACTTTAACCTGTATTCTCTTGTGCCAGACCAGGCACGGCCATAAACAACAAAGTCAAATTCAAATTGATTGGTATAACACAGTTCAGGGTCAACAGCGGCGTACCGGTACCAGTCTTGTGCAATTAACGCATGACTCCAAAAGTAAACCCCAATAAAGTTGTTGTTCTCGTATTTTTCAAGTTCGGGTGATCTCTTTTCAGAATGCGCTAGTAGTACATTATCGTAGATACTGTTAAACACTGGTTTTATCACAGCTTTGAGATTGCCCCGTCCAACATAGTCAATTAATTCGTCTGGCCAATAAGGCAACCCAGTTCCCTCTTCGTGTACATGGTTATCAATTACCCATTCTTTTATTTCAGAGTAATGATCCCAGAATAAAGGTTCTTGATCATAAAAAATAATATTTGGCGTAGTGACTTGCTTAAAATAACTGTTGAATGTATAATAAGCATGTAACGGCTGGCAATTGCTGAGATTTTTTGACCCAGCTGGAATAAAGCGATAAATTAATAGATTACAGTGACTCACAGAGTCTAGAAAATTATACAATTGATCAAAAGGAATCATTAGATGAAAAAAATAGGTTTTATTGGCTTGGGCAAACTTGGCCTTGATTGCGCAGAAGTATTTGCGGAACACCACACAGTTTTTGGTTATGATATTTACCCACGCCACAGTGACTCGGTTAAAGTTTGTGACATTTCAGATGTTGTAGAAAACAGCGAGTGGATTTTTATTGCAGTGCCAACACCGCACGTTGAAGGTTACGATGGATCGGTGCCCAGTAGTCATATGCCGCCGCAAGATTTTGGACACGAAGCAGTGATTGATGCAATTAATAAAGTTAATCAATACGCAACAACTAGCAAAAAGGTTGTGCTAATATCAACAGTGTTGCCAGGCACAACACGCAAGTATTTTTATTCTTTGTTAGATAAACAACATCAGTTTTTATATAATCCTTACTTAATTGCCATGGGCAGTGTCAAGTGGGACATGGTGAATCCTGAGATGGTAATGATAGGCACCGAGGATGGCGATCAAACCGCATTGGCTGGTGAGCTCATTGAAATTTATAAGACATTAATGCAAAATGATCCACGTTATGTGGTTGGTACCTGGGATGAGTGCGAAGCAATTAAAATCTTTTATAATACGTTCATCAGCGCCAAGGTTGGTCTTGCTAACATGATACAAGACTTTGCACTAAAGATTGGTAACATCAATGTTGATGTTGTTACCGATGCGTTGGCTAATTCAACCATGCGTATCATGGGACCCAAATACATGACTGCTGGCATGGGCGATGCCGGTGCTTGTCACCCACGTGACAACATTGCCCTGCGTTGGCTTGCTGACGAATACGATATTGGCTACGACATGTTTGATACAATCATGCATGCTCGTGAGATTCAAGCAAAGAATCTAGCATTGTTTTTAGTCAAGCAAGCAAAAGAATCTAAACTGCCAATTGTAATACACGGCAAGGCCTACAAACCAGATGTGCCATATTGTATTGGTAGTTACAGCACCTTGGTTGGGCACTATGTTAACGAAGCTGGATTAAGTGTGGTCTATGTAGATCCATTAGCAGACAATCAGGATAACGTGGTAACTGATATAGCTGGTCCTGCTGTGATTCTCATGGCACATAACCGACAAATTACTTACGGATACACCGGCGAGTCTGCGGCGGATGTCAACTACTTTAAATTTAAATACGGAAGTGTTATAGTTGACCCGTGGCGCAAAATTCCAAAGCAGCCGCAAATGACAGTAATTCATTATGGCAACACTCGACAAGGTTAAATGGCAACGATTTCACCTTGACCCAGGGTGGAGCAACAAGCATCAGGATCTTGTTTACACCAATGAGCAATTTAACGATACAACAAGTTTAGCTGAGTGGAAATCATTGGGGTATACACAGACACAGTTCACCGGGGATATGTATGACATGCGTAATCTAGAACCGGACTGGATGGCCAGGATCAAGCATCACTTTAAGTGGCAACATTTTTCCTGGAGTGTGTACCGTATGGGTCCAGGTACAGCTTTACCCGAGCACAGTGACACCTACGATAGGTTTAGAAAAATATACAATGTTGTTGATCCTACAAAAATATATCGAGCAGTAATCTTTTTAGAAGATTGGCAACAAGGGCACTACTTTGACATTGACGGCACACCCATCTCACAGTGGCATGCTGGTGATGGAGTTTGGTGGAATTGGGATACCAAACACACCGCAGCCAACGTTGGAAAAACCAATAGATACACACTACAAATAACAGGACTACAAAATGACAATATCATCGTTTAACGAATGGGGTCAACTCAGAGAAATAGTAGTAGGCTCAGCAACAAATGCCAACTGGCCTACAACAGATCCAGTATTCACAGCACAGAAAACATCCTGGACAGAAACTCCAATCCCGCAAGGCCCAGTTCCGCAATGGATCATTGACGAAACCAACGAAGACCTGGATGTGTTGGCAAATACATTAAAGCAAGCTGGTGTAATTGTGCACAGACCCAATGACTTTGATTTTGTTACCTGGGACGGAATGTACAATTACTGTCCTCGTGATAGATTTTTAGTAGCCGGCACAAAAATTGTTGATCCGGCAATGATGTACCCAAGTCGAGATATTGAAGTGCTGTCTTATAATGATATTTTGTCACAGGCAACGGAACTCATTTATATGCCTAGAGAACAGGGTATGACCCTGGATGCCGCAAATGTTTGCAGACTTGGCGACACCTGGCTGTATCTAGAAAGTAGTAGTGGCAATAAAAAGGCCTATGAATGGCTGTGTGCACGATTTCCTGAAATTAAAATTGAACTCTGTAATTTCTATTCTGGAGTACACATTGACAGTACTATTATTCCCTTGCGTGAAGGATATGCTGTAGTAAACGGCAGTAGAGTTAATCCATCAAACTTGCCAGCGGCACTTAAAGATTGGACCATCATGTATGTGCAAAACGTATTTGAACAAAGTTTTTATCAGTACCCTTACGCTAGCAAGTGGATAGGTATCAATATGTTAAGTATTGATTCACAGACTGTGATTGTTGATCAAAATCAACCAATTAT
>Ga0049081_10000249_pt1 | contig 21416 bp, 22 predicted proteins | sample GreLakmeER78MSRF_FD_66717 | JGI IMG/M metagenome (GOLD analysis project Ga0049081, IMG submission 66717) | Freshwater lentic microbial communities from great Laurentian Lakes, MI, USA - Great Lakes metaG ER78MSRF | ecosystem: Environmental > Aquatic > Freshwater > Lake | place: Great Lakes...
TATAATGGTTCTTTGGGATGTGTTTATACTATATCTGTTGGAGGCTTTTTGTTTACTGGAGTCTTAGCTGATCATACTTATAGTCAATCTAGCTCAGGATTAATTTGGGACGTTAGGCTTACAGACGGTAGACAAAGCTTATCCAACGTTTCAGTTATATTAAATGATTATTATTGTAATATTAATACTCCAAATTTAATTAATGTTTTAGCTATACTAGAGCCATCAGTATGCAATCTTGGATGTGGTGATTTTATGGCATCATTTAAAGATGACCTAGGAATACCCATGCTATATATTTTAAGGGCCTTACAAGGTAAAACTTGTTTACTTCCGGTGTGTGGAGTAACAATGTATATAGACGTATCACAAATTATTAGTATTTGTCCGGGATATTTAAAAGTTACTGAGTCAAGTTCTAATGTTTTACAGATAATTGGACAAGCTTGTGATGAGGCTGGTTGTGATTTTATTATTACTATCGTTGGTAACACCTTTACTGCTATTCCTATCAATAAAAAGTTTCCGCCACCAAGTGGCGCACTAGGCACTTTTTTAAACACTATAGCCGCTAGTTCATGTGCTGGAGCAGGCACTATAGACTATAGATATGGTGAAGAAGCATCATATGAGCCTAGTAAAAAATTGGTAATAGGCGAAAATGTACATTATTTGATGGTCGTTAGTAAAAATGGGGATTGCGCAGGCTCTCCCGGTACAGAAGGTGGCGGAAAGGGCGGTACTTCAAACGACGCAATAGATTCTAGCGGTAGTGGTAGCAATAATAATGTCTCTCCCGGTGGCGGAGACTAAAAATAAATTAGGGTATACTTATGGCATGTTCAGTTTATCAATATTTTGGCGAAAGATTTACCGGGGCTGAATGGAAAATATTCTATACAGAACCAGACAATATAGACTATCCAAATTTTGATTGTTCTATACTAAAACAATCACTAGATTTAAATTTTGATAAGTTTACTTTAACAGAACTAGAGCTGTTATCAACAACTGATCTTAATACTTGGTTAAGCTATTGTATGAAGAGTGATAATAATGAGTTATTAGGAACAAAAATTGTTAAAAATCTAATTGCAGACTGGGAGAAATTTCAAGACCATACTGGGCGTGCTTTTGACAGCATATTTGGTAATAATAGTTTTCAAGGAGTAGCAGAAAATTTTGCAACGCTTGACATTGGGAATGAAGTATTAGCAAAAATTAATAGTGCTTTAAAATGGTTGCAAAATATACATAATGAATTTTATGGTAAACAATATTTAATACAAATAGGTAATTCTTCCACAGGAGTTTGTATTAAAGATAGGTTTGGCAATGTCCCACAGGGTAATATTAAAGTAGAATCTGAAGGCGGATTATTCTATGCATCTGATGCTCCAGCTACTGGTGGGGGTTGGTTGGGGAAAAATCAAAATCAAATTATGGGACTAAATGTTGGGCCAGAATTATATCCATTTACAGAAAGTGACGATAGAGTTGGATGTTTCGTTAAATATACTAAACATACTGAAATAGATAAATTAGATTTAAAATGGGAGATAAATCTATCAGCCTTAGATAATAAAAATTATTATATCAAAGATAGTGACTTATATGTTAAAGCAGATGTCAATCCCGCTATATACAAAATAGGATCTAATCAATATGCTTTAGTGACCGTAGACGCACCTGAATTATTACTTTCTCCTGATATATTCTCCGAATGTCCAACCGCACTAGCTTCTCAGGGCGCCACGGCCCTACTTGCTTTACATGGTGTTAAATATAAGGATGTTATTCAAAGAACATTCTGTGGTAAGGATAAAGAAGGAGAAGAGACCTCTGGAGTATCATATCTACATAGTCATATAAATATTTTTCAAATGCATAAGCCGTCAGTATGTCCAGAAGAATTTTGTTTACCTTTTAAAAGTAATATTTTTACATATGGTCCTTGGTTTTTTCAAGCTGATCCTGTTGGTGGAACAGAAGTTGAGTCCAATAAAGAGCTTGCGCCGTGGAATTTTGCCAACTTACAAAATACTGGTTATGATGTAATGAATTATTATGGTTCGCTCATAGCTGCTGATGGCCCAAGAGGATTACAGAAACAGGAAAATGGATCTATTACAGTTGCTAGTTTACCATCATATGGTATTGGTTATATAGTTGGAGGTAATGCTGGTACATTAACAGACTTACAGATTAACATTGGAGATAATGGATATACTACTACATATAATTTTAGAACATATACTCCTAAATTTGGTCAGCCAGGAAGACATTTGTCTGATTTATGGCATAAAAACTATAAGTCTATGTCCTATCTTAATAAATTTTTTAAGGATCAAAATTTAGAGATTAGAGCTTTAATTAATAATAATAAAAAAGAATTACAAGACTTAAAACATAAAAATAAAGCTAAGGGCGTTGTAGCAAGTGGTGACTCCATAGCAGAGGGTGCTAACGGAGGACCAGCGGCTGGTTCGCCATCTAATAAAAGTCCACAGTCTTTAATACTATCTGGATATCATATTAGACCAAAAGAGACTAATAATAACGATGGTGTTAACGATTTTGATAATTCTTCTGGACTTCCAGCGTCACCGTGTTCATGCTATGGTCAATCAACCCCACCGCCTGCAACTTTGTCTCCATCAGTAGCAACATCTGGAAATAGTATTAAGAATTTTCCAGAGGTGGTCACAGATGATATTGCTCATAACACATGGTATCAGCAAAATTTTGAAAGAGCAGCTATCAATAGTCTTGATTTATTATTTTGTCCTATGAGCACCAATCAAGAAGGAGATACAGATGCTGAATTACCAAGACTAGCTATGTATCAAGATTTCACTGGTTCTTTTGTCGAATTTAAAGATAAATCACAGACGCCAAATAAACTTGGAGATGGTAAAGCCCCAAACTCTAGATCTCGTTCAGAAATACCCCCCTTCCTTATTGATGATGTGCTACAATATGATTTACCTATTCATCAAATGTATCTTAATGCTACAACATCTACTGTTATGTTATCTGATTGGTTAAGTAGAATTAATGGTAGTACACAGGGATTTATTACTAAAATTATTGCTTATGGAACAGATGTAAAAGAGTTCACCCTAATAATGTCAGACGAGGAGGAAGACAATAAGCAAGATGCTACTAATTTTAGATATAGCGTTTTAAGAGGTCCATTAAGCTTACAGTCTTGGGGCTATGACACTTCTGGCAAGCCAGTACCAAATGCTATAGATTCTGCATATTTAGCTGAGAGGGGTCAGTTTAGAAGACGTGGGCTACAGGATAAATTTTTAAAAGACTGGCTTTCTAACCCTAAAACATGGCCCGCAGGCCCTATAGACTTACGCTGGGATAGGGAGCGTGGAGTATGGGTAGCTCCTCCAGCCAATAAAATCGTAGTTGCTAGACTTTTGACCAATTTAGAAAAATTTGGAGTAGCAGAGGCCGAATTAGTTGATCCTTCGGCTGGTGGTATAAAATTTTATGAAGAATACGATATATGGTCTGTGGATGGAGCAAATGTTAAGCAATCCATGAATAAAACTAAAATTAAAGTTTATGATTTTCTTGGAGTAAAATTATGTAAGTGTGATTATATCTATGCTTATTATGATGATAATAGATATATTGTTTTAGAGAGTAATCGAGCCTATAAGGATCCTAATGAGTCGTGCTGTCCAACAACCACAGCAACTCAACAAACTACCAGAGCATCACAACCAACCCCAACTCAACCAACTCCAACATCATGCTGGTGCGATCTTGATTGCTTAAAGACTCTGAAAAACTATGATGAAAATAAACATCAGGCCCTGGTGCATAAGAAAGAAACACCAGGACCAGATTGCTTAATGTGGGAAGATATTGTAGAGTGCTATACAACCCCACCAAACTTTTATAATCATTAATTCTTTTCTTTAGGGGCTTGCCATTTGTGCCAGCCCTTATTAGGTAGCCAATTATTATCGTCATCTTTTCTCTTAGGAAATAATGTTCCGCCCTTTTTATGCTGACCAAATGCTAAGATAGCATTACAATCATTACATCTTAACTCATAGTAATCATTTCCTTCAACATTTCTTACAACGAATCTTAGGTTTGTGCTCCCACAAAGACCACAAGCTTCTTCTGCAAAAATTTCTTGAATAGTTGCTAGCTCTTTAAAGATTTCTTTTTGACCAGCTCCCTCAAGTTCAAATTCTAATTTATCACCAACTTTATATTTTACTTTCATGAAATGCTCCAGTTATTTAGATAGCCTTTAACATTATTAGGAATATCATCTGTTCTTTGTTGATAAGATGACAATTCTCTTATAACCGTCAAAGCATCATGATGCAATATATTTTTTATATTAGTATTATCAATACTAAGCGTCTTAAGTAGTTCTGGTACATTAATATCTAATCTTTTAGCTAATACGTCAATAAAATTAATCTGATTATTAGTAATTTTAGTAACATTATCGCTACTAATATCATCTTCTATATTTTCGGCTAGTTCTTCTGCTGCCACTACTTTTCTTAGTCTCATAGCTCTTCTAAGAGCCCTTCCTTCTGCTCGTGTTTCTGCAACAGCCACAGGATGATTGCGATATACTTTATCACAATTTCCCCAATATACGTCAGCAGCACCACTTACGGTCTTAACTTTACAAGCTTCGTTTGTTTCTGGACTTAAGTCATACCATGTTATAGAATGAACTACAGAGGCTCTTTTTTCATTAGAAGGCTCAGGAGACTGAACAACAGTAGAGTCGGACTGTATAACAGAACAATTCATTACTTTTTCAAAGACTCTACGCAATCCATCTGTTGTAGGATTACCATTAATTTTTTCATCATCAGATAATTGATGTAATACAAAATCTGTCCACTCTATATCTCCTATGCCAACCTTTTGATTTACTTCTGTAGGATTAGTTACTACTTCAGTATTTTTAGCCTTAGCCATCTGTATCTCCTATTTCTATAATATTAGTATTACTTTTATTTTTATCTAGATTTTTAAGGGAAACTAAAAGATTAGAACATATTAAATTAGCTCTAGCCTTAGAAAAATCCTTAGTTTGCTTGATTCTAATTAATTTATAGCCCTTGCCGATAAGTAAACCAGCCTTTTTCTTATCATATACTATATTTTTTTGTAAAACATCTTCTCCCCAAACAGGAGCAAAGTGTGAGGGGCCATCAATTTCTATAGCTATGTTCATAGTAGGCAGGAAAATATCTATTTGCAACTTGGTATTCGCTAGAATATGTTCTTTATGGAATTCTGTTTTAAAGCCCTGATCAATCAAAAAATTTAGAACAAAGTGCTCTAGCTTTGAGCCAACCTTGCTGCTATGTCTTACTGCTAAGTTAGCTTTATGTAACATATTTGCTTTTTCATCATCGCTCTTTTTATTCCATAATTCTTGATATATTAGTTTTTTCTTTTGTAGCTCTTCTTCACCCAACTCGTCCCACTTCTTCATAACAGACATGCCTATGTTTTGTTTTTCTTTTTCTGATCTTTCTCTACCCTTTGTTGGATGTTTATGTTTACCTGTTTGTAATGCGTTTTTTTGTGCTTCTGATTTAGTTTTAATCTTAATCCCAAGTCTTTTGGCATCCCTAAGAATTTTATTAGGATATGTATTATATTTATCCGCTATGTCTCTAAAGCTTGTATTTAATTTAGTATATAGTTCATTTATCATATCTATTTTAGCAGCATCTGATAGATCGTTATAGTTTTTCATGAAACAATTCCTTAATTTGAGAAGCTGTATCTGTAATATTACTTTTTATATTCAGAATAAATATATGATTATTTGGTATCAAAATAGAATTGAGAATCTTTCTGTCATATTCTGAAATTACAACATAAACTAATTTTGATAAATTTATTTTAGTACTATATATAGTATGAAATAATGCGATATTTTTTATTTCATCAATACCAGCCAAGAGATTATCTGTGAATATTATAGGTTGCTTATATAAAATTTTACAAACACCCTCATAGGTGTGTACTAACTCTTTATCTTCAATAGTTAGATATTGTTTATATAGCGCTAGCATTTTCAATTTTCCTAAATAAATTTTTAATATTAGTTAACTGATCAATACTATTAAAATGCATAATATTGGTTTTAAGTTTTATGGTATTAATCTGAATATTATGATGTATCAACTCATTAATGATCTCAAATAAATACATATTGTTTTTAATATGATTTTTAATTACCCATTTAAATATACCATTATCTTTTTTATTGATATATAAATATTCACATATTTTATTAGGTAAATCATAAAAAACAAATTCAACATTATTGTTATGATCTATTGTGCATCCAATTTTTGATTTAAATTTTGCAGACTGGCTTACTATTACGGCGGAATCTTTTAATTTTAAATTTTTAATTAAACCGGGATCAATAACCATAGATATATTTATAATACTAATGTCACTATTATCTGGTATATGAGAGATAATATTTTTTAATGATTCTCCAACATTAGAATACTCAGTATATGTATGATTAATACAATTAACTCTTTTATGTTTAATTATATTATCTAATATCTTTTTGCTTTCAAAAGCACAAATAATAAATATCTTAGCTTTTTTATTAGTTTTAAGTAGATTTTTGATCTGATGATTCAAAAAAATGTCTTTATGTATCCTAACCAAAGCCTTATTGCTCATGTTCTTTATGTTTTTATCAGGTATGGATGCGATTAAAATATAATACATAAGATTTATGGTTTTGATGCCTTGATATAATATTCAAAAACATTAATATATTTTTTAATATCAATTATAAATCCTACCCTTTTGAGCATATCTAACATTTCAGATATTAAATGAATTGATTTTTTATTAGGATATAGTACTTTTTTAACAATATCTTGATCTATCATATTAAAAGAAACGGCCATACATAATTGTCTCAAGTCGGAACCCTGTATAAATATGCTTCCACCATGATTAAGCTTTTGGTAAGCCTTTTGTAAAAGAGTAGTAGCATCATCTGATATAAAAAAATCACAAAGATCTTGATATAAAATTTCATCTAATGAATTATCTTCATATTTATCTATATCAGAAATATGAGCATACGCACTCTTGGTAGGCATTAATTCTTGATCTGACACATGAAACAAAATAGATTTATCCATAATATTTAAAAACCATTTTACAAGTTTGGAAAATAACCCTTTGCCACATTTCTAAATTTGATATATCATTTTTATTATCTAATATTTTATGATACGAAGTAGCCCATGATTTGGCAATACTTTCATTTAATGCTATTTTATATGCTGAAGGAAACTCATATTTATGGGTTAGTGTTTCATCCTCTATAACATCTCTTGGTCTAGATATATGGTCAATTAGTAGTACTGGTATATGAAATTGAATAGAAATATTTTTACATTTTTCATAATATAAAAATTTATTATTACAAATAATTATATGAGGACAGTCTTTACCAAAATATAAATGATCAAACGCGATCAAATTATGACCTAGTTTTTGTACCGTTTTCTCGAAAATCATATTGTCTACAGGAGTCCATAATATATTAACTTTATCATTATTATTTATGGTTTCTCTGGCCAAAATACCGGTTACAGAATTCATGGATTTAAAACACCTTCTACAAATGATTTTTCACTAAATTGTAATTTATTAAAGTTGGCTAATTTTTGCTGTTTTTCAGTAGATGTTAACTCGTATGCTTTTCTCATTTGCTCTTTGATAGAGTCTAAATATGGTTCTCTCCATTTTTCATAAATAGTATAAGTATTTTCCATATAATAATCTTTACTATAAATATTAGTTAAAAAGCTTTCTATCTCAAGACCATTAGATTTGTTAATATATGTATTGGCTCCTGTGCCACTATTAGTGATTGTTAAATTATTAAATAACATAGATTCAATAGCACTCGCCCCGAAAGATTCACACCTACAAACATTAACATAGCAATCACATTGTTTGTGTAGCCTCATCATATATTCTTGTTCATAATATCCTATAATAACATGAGGAGCTTGTACATATTTACTATTAATTCTGAGTGCTCTTTCTACTTGTTGTATATCATAAGTGATTATTTTTTCTGCTTCTTGATGGTCAAATCCTGTAATATCAGTTTTGATAATTAATTTTACATCGTCATGTTTTCTAAATTCTAGAAAAAATGCAGCTAGTAACGCCTTAATATTATTTTTATCTTGATGTTTCCCTATATAGTAAAATACAAAATCTTTATTTGGATTATCAAATAGGGGATCATAGGTTTTTTCAAATCTAGATAAATCAAATGGTTCTGGCAGAACCTGAATTTTGGTACTTGTCCCCGCTTGCTGTAATGACCTTTTGGACCAATCAGATTGAACTATAACGCGATCCATTAAATTAATACGGTCCACCCACCCAGTATGATTAATGCCCCAAGTGTCAATATCAGTAATTGCTATATTTTCTCCAAACTCTTTTCTATATTCAAAACAGTTAGGAATTCCGTGCTGAATTACCATATCATAATATTTACTACTATTATCTTCGAATTCATTATAGTCTTTACCTGACTCATTTCCGCTATCTAGATATGGAGTAAAATATATGGGACGAATACTAAGATTAACATCAAAATTATATCCTAGAGCATCTATATATCTTCTGGAGGATCTTCCCAAGCCAGTATTTTCTTTATATGGACCTATATATAGTATATTTTTCATATTAATAATTTAGAAAATCGTTAGCGACTATAGCAGAAGGGTTGTCTAAAAATTTATTTAGTGTTACTTTATTATTAAACCATACCTCTAAAGTTTTAAGAGCATCTTGTTGTTTATAGGGGGATACTGATTTGTCTGATATAATATATCCATTATCTAGCCCCATTATGACCTGCTGAATAAAAAAACTACTCTTTAGCTCAGGAGCTTCTAAGATATTATCAACAATGTTATAGATAAACTCCCTATTATTAGTTGTTTGTTTAGCTGTTTTATCAATTTGATTAAAATGTTCCTCTGGTATACTAGACCATCTAGAAGCATCAGTAGCACTAATATTATCTATAATATCTTCAAAGGCTTTGGCAGTATAGTCCCAAGAATGCTTATTTATAGTTTTTATTCTTAGATTCTCTGAGAGTTGTGTTTTTTGTGATATTGATAAATTTTGAAATTGTTTAATTAAATCTATACATATATTATTATTTGGATGTACTCTATCTGAGTTATGGTCATGATCTCTAAATACAGATGCTACTGGAATTTTTTGACCACCCAGATCATCTGACAACTCAGCCATTGCTCCGTGATCAACGGTTAAAAATGGTATGCCACAAGAAGCTGCTTCTAATGGAGGTATACCAAATCCTTCGCATATAGCATATTGTATATATAGATCAAATGTATTATATATTTTAGCTAAATCTTTATCCTCAATACCATGAGCAACATTAGCCAATATCATTTGTTTATTAGAACATTTTGGGCATATAGCATGTGCTCCTTTCCATTTCATTGGAAGCCAATGCTTGCAATTTTTACATAAATATGTGAATAGTACTTTATCATAAATATTATGTTCTAGTAATAAATCTGGAATATCCCACCCTATTGTTTCTGGATAACTAGAATGTAAATATAGATATGTTGGAGTTTTGGTATTATGATTAATATTACTTATAATTTTGAATAGATCTGGTATGAGTTTTCTTTTTTGATTTCTCATAACGGAACCAATAATAAAAGCATCCAGATCTAAACCTAAACTTTGTCTACAAGATATTTTATTTAATGGTTTAAATATATTTGTATTTATCGAATCTTTAACTATACCCTTGCATTTAATATTATAGAGTTCTTCTATAGTATTTTTTGCCCATTCTGTGTGTGTTAATAGCGTATCACAATTCAACATTAAATCCAGCCACTCATGTTTAACAGGAAATGAGTCTATTGTTGGAGCTAAAATCCAATGAAACTTATTTCTAAAAACGGATGTTCTTTGAAAAGAAGCCATAAAAATATCCCTGAAATCTATTACTATATCAGGTTTAAAATGTGCTACAGCAACATCAAATCTCCACTGGCCAAAAGAATTGCTGGGGCTAGAATTATACTGAGCAAATCTTGCGTCGTTTTTTTCAACTGCGTTTGGATATATTTTCCAAGGAAAATCTTTAGCTTGTGATGTTGTTCTATAACAAGACAGTTCGGCTATATCGTATTTGTTAGTGGCAAATAGTCTTTCTAAGATTGATTTGGTATAATTGCCGTAGCCAGATTTTATGTGTGCAGATTCTGTACAGAAAAGTATTCTTTTTTTTATAGTCATTATGTATATATAAACAAATAGCCCCTCCATTAGAAGGGGCTACTGTTCCCACCTAGTCCTTAAAACGCTACAACTTCCTCGTTTTCCTGACTATCAACACCATCATTTGTTGCGCCAGTGGCAACCTTGGCCTGACCGCCCTTAGAAACCTTTTGAATACGAGCAAAATTATTAACTCGTACCTTCATAGTTGATCTCTTAACTCCATCCTTTTCCCATGTGTCATTCCTTAGTGATCCTTCGATCATTACCAGATCGCCCTTCCTAAAAGAAGATGATATGGCTTCGGCTCCACTATCCCATGCTTCACAATTAACAAAGGTAGTAACCTTATCAGTATCACCATTATTCTTGGTAAACTCTCTGGATACAGCAACGGTAAAATTTACTACTGCCGTTTCCTTTCCAGATGGATTTACATATCTAATTTCGGGATCCCTAGCCAAATTACCTCTCAAAATTACTAAATTCATAAATGCTCCTAAAATCAAAATGTATATGTAACGAACCACGCTTATATTGTATCAGGACCGCCTACCCATGTCAAGTCAAACTTGCCAACATTTTTTAACTATAAATGTCTCCTTATCCCTGGACCTATCAAGCTTAATTAATAGTGTATTTCCGTCTATAAGTAAATCTCTATATTGAGAAAATTCTTCCGGAAAAATCACCAAATCTGCTGACCCAGTAGAATCTGTAACTTTAATAAAGGCCATTTCTTGACCAGGATTAACTCCTTTTTTAGTTTTAATTATATTGATATCACTAATTTCCGCCCCAAGAATAGGAGTTTTTGTTTTGGTGCCTTGCGATAAGTCTTTACACTCAACGTTTGCGGCATATATATCACATCCATCAATTTTATGACAAGTAATGGATGCTCCTAAATAAAATTTCTCATTATTAGCTAGCCATTCTGGACTATCATCCAAATTATATGGAGGATGTTTTAAAGTATTGATAAGAGATATAATTGTTTGCTTTCTTTTAGCTGTTATTTTAATCATACTTGAATCAATAAGCATTTGTAAAGCATCATCTATTTTCTGATTATTAAATATTTTTAATAACACATCAGCTTCTCTGTTTGTTAGATTATTTAGTATATCATAATAAAATAACATTCTTGTTCTTGAGATTGTAGAGTTGCTTATAGCACCACAAGATATCAATCCCTTACAGGCCGTAGAATTGATATGTCTAAGAATATAACAATAAATTTCTATAAAATTCATAGAACTAACATCGTATTGTTTTAGTAGATCTAGTAGTTTATCATATACAGAATCGCCCAAGCCTTTAATGTTAGTTAAACCAAATGAAATACTATTGTCTTTTGTATTAATAAAAAATTCTTTTTCAGGCTTAAGTATAGATGGTAATTTAATAGATATATTCATTTCATTAGCATTACTAATTAACTCTTGTATTTCTTTAAGAGGATCTATTTTATCTTTAGCAAATTTTAAATATGATGCAAAAAATTCTATAGGAAAATGTGCTTTAGCATATGCTGATAAATATGCATTATAAGCATAACTCACAGCATGACTTTTATTAAAAGAATATCTTTGACTTTTCTCTATCCATCCGAATAGTTCTTCGGCTTCACTCTTAGAGATTATATTCATGGATTCTGATTTTTGTAGAAACAACTTCTTAATCTTAACCATTTCTTCTGGCCTTTTCTTACCAATGGCTTTTCTAAGCTTGTCGGCTTCTGTAAGATCAAAATTAGCTATTTTCTGACAAATTTGCATAGCCTGCTCTTGATATACCATCTCTCCGTATGTATTACTTAATATTGGTTCTAAGGCAGGATGAAAAAAATCTAGTGCTTCATTTTTATTTTTCTTATCTATATAATGATTGCTTACAGATTTTCCATCTCTATAAGCTTCTAGACATCCTGGCCTCATGATACTGATAAGAGCAGAAAGTTGTTCTATATTTTCTGGCTTAAGTTTTTTAGCCATAGATTGACCAAGCCTAGACTCTAACTGAAAACACCCCTTTGTGTTGCCATCAGATATCATTCTCCAGGTTTTTGGACATTCCAAATCAATGTGTTCAATATCAATATCAAAATCAATAGTTCCCTGATTATTAATGCAGAATTTGCATTCACAATCGTCGAATGTTGCGGTTTTCATACTTTGAAAGAATCCTTAAACTGTATTTTTTGACTTAATTTTTTATGTAGTCTTAGAAATCTGAGTAGAATTTGAGCACAATCCTCAACATCTTTAGAGGCATTGTGAGCATTTGTTTTATCAATACCTAAATAATCTCTCATATAGTCTAGAGACAAGCCTCTTACCTCAGAGATATAGCTCGTCCACATCCCAAATAAATGCATAATATCTATTTTATCTCTTGGATGAAATAAACAAGTTTCTTTTTCTTTGTTTGTATTATTATACTTATTACTTAGTCTATTTACAATAGCCATATCAAATCGCAAGATATTATATCCTGCCGCTATTGGTGCGGTAAATTGTGATTTTTTACTATTACTATTAGACTTTAAATGATATTTATCTAGATATGAAACAAACTGCGCCCAAGCATATTTTTGCTCAGGATACCCCTTCCATTCTGTTAAAACTTGTTCTCCAGAGAGATTGCGTATTTTGCCGTGCCAGTCAAGGATGTCAGAATCAGTATAAGGATTATCCGTGTTACAGTTAACTAATTTTTCTGGTTTTAGAAAAGTATTGAATTCAGATTTAGGTATAATTTCCAATTTAATTGGATCAATAATTATAGCAGATAGTTGTACCGGACTACATTCTTCAGGATTTTTACCATCAGTTTCAAAATCAAATACGCAAATTTTATTGTTGATCATCTATTACAGCCTCCACTTGTGCTTTGTATTCAAATAAAGTTTCTTTATTGTCTCTTAATCTAATAGCATTAGCATGAATCTGACAACATGTTTTTTTAATTTCTGGAATCTTAAGATATTCATATTCTTTATATCTAAATCTTTGTCCAGCTAGAATTTCTTCAAATAGCATATTCAGCCTTTTTTATTTTTAAAATATCCCTAATACACATAATTTTATCTAATAAAGCGATTCCAAGAATATCAAACTTAATCACTCCGATAGACTCTAAATCGCTCATCTCAAACCCAGCAATATTTTGTTCTGTTTTTGGATCCCATATCATTGGACATATAGTATTTAATGATGTGTTAGATATTGCTATACCAGCGGCGTGTTTGGATTGATTATATTTTGCTCCCTCCAATCTAATAGCCTGTTCAAATCGTTTAGCAAGTGGTCCGTATAGCTGTCCGTCATCACCAATATAGCACCATTCTTTAAGTTTGGATCCATTATTTTCTAAAGCCCATCGTAAAATAGATGCTTCTCCGTCTTCATCTTTCATTTCCTGTAATTCATCTGCAATTTTAGCCTCATCTGGTATGTGCTTAGTGATACGATTCATTTCTTCAAAGGATATATTACCATATATGCGTAACACTTCTTTAAGAGCACCCCTTCCTTTAAGAGTATTAAAGGTAATCATTTGAGAAACCTTATCATTACCATATTTATTTTTTATATAATTAATAATATCTTCTCTATATTCAATCGGTACGTCCACATCAATATCTGGCATGGATATGTTGGAATCTGTATTTCTTCCAGTATTATAAAACCTTTCAAAGATTAAATCATATTTAATAGGGTCTATAGCAGTAATGCCAACCAGATAAGAAACTAAGCACCCAGCAGCAGAGCCTCTCCCTGGTCCCGGCAGACAGCTTTTATTTCTTATATATAAGACTATATCTCTAATAATAAGAAAATAACTTGCAAGATTAGTGGACTCTAAAATACTTAGTTCCTTTTTTACTCTGTCTACATAAATATCCTGTTGTTCTTTTGGTATTTTATTTTGAATCTTTTCTAACCATCCTTGCCTACAAAGATGTCTTAAGTATTCAATAGGCTTTTGTTGATCGGGACACTCAAAGGTTGGTAATTGAGGAGCAGACAAAATCTCATAACTTTCGCACATATTATCAATTACTATTGTTGTGTCCAATTCTTCTTTATCGTGAATCGATAGCATTTCTTCATATGAAAGTATATAGTACTTTTCTGATGTAAAAAAACTAGACATGGGCACCTTTTCATTATTAATAATTTTATTAGATATTTCTGGTAGTGTAACTTTTAATGCACTACACAGAAGAACTCTTTGATCTACCGCATCAGACGATTCACAATAATGTGCATCTATTGATGCTGTTTTCTTTAATTTGTATTCTTTACATAGATCTCTTAAAGCTTTACCTATTATTTGTTGGTGAACATTATCAGTATCCATCAATTGTATTTCTACAAATACATTTTCCTCACCAAAAACAGAATATAGTTTCTTGATATGATCCAATCCTTTAGTCTTCCAATCATCTAATAGTTTACTTTCATCAAAGCTATATATAGTATCGGCCAATGTAGATCCTGGATGACCAGTAATACAAATTAGATTATGACTATCTAGAGTTGTTTTATGTATAAGATCAAGATCTAATCTTGGCTTATAATAAAAATAATTAGCATTATTGGATAAAGAGACAAGACTTATCAAGTCCTGCCAGCCATTAAAATTTTTGCATAAAATAACCATGTGTGATAGATCACTATTGGTTTTATCTTTAATTGATGCATCCTTTGGGGAAATATATAGTTCACAACCCATTATTGGTTTAATGTTATTTTTTTTCATAGTTTTATAAAAATTAACATTACCAGATATAGTACCATGATCAGTAATAGCGCAACTTTTTGCTCCAATAGTCTTGCATCTTTTAGCTATTTGTTCTGGCTTAGACAAACCATCCAAAAGACTATAGTGCGTATGAACATGTAGCGGAATATACATTAAACTTCTCCTGGTGCCTTGTATGTACCAACACTATATCCTGGTAATTGATAAACGTCAACCGCTTCGTTCATTCCTCGTAATTCAAGATCGTGCTTAATTTGTTCACATTGGGTCATAAAATTATTTTTTGGTGTTATTTGATTATCTCTATATTCTATTGTTGGTAAAACATGTTTATCATTTTGAAATGTATTTTTCCCAAAATGACATAACTTGCTACACATCCAAGACTTTTTAAGTTGAGGCTTTTGTGTTTTTTGAATATGAATAAATTTTTCTTTAAGCATATATTCGGTCTTCATCGCGTTATCTGCATTATCAAAACAAACAGAGAATGGACCACCATCATTAATAAAGTTTATTGTTACAATGATATGTTTGAATTCTGGAAATAATCTATGTACAGCATAGTGGTATAATCTTAGTTGTGGGTCATCTTCTAGTTTAGCTTGTGTTTTTTCTTCACCGGTCGCCCAGTTTAGTCTGCGACCAGTTTTCCAGTCAACAATTTCTAGTGTGTTATCGTCGATCTGTGTAATTAGATCCATTGTTCCTTTTATGGCTAGTTTACCACTAATTTTTTTGCCATTAATATCATAGATATAGTTAGCCCAATCTTTATTTATAGCCAAATCAAAATGCTGTTCTGATCTAAAAATATTGCGTCTTCTAGGATCAAACATACGATTATTTGCCCTAAGAGTTTTGCTAATCCATTCTATACAGTCTTTTCTGTCTTTGTCTAGCCAAGAATGATGGGAGCATTGTGAGGTATAATAGTCATATACCTTATTAGCTAACGATAAAATAAATTGATCGTTGAACATATCGTCTGTGTTTAGATCAATAGTTCCAACAATATCGTCTTCAATAATTTGTATTTTATCTTGATGGGCTTTTTTCATAATTGCTAGTATCTCTAGCACCTTATGAACAATAGTTCCTTTATCAGCCTTCTTATTAGACAGACCTCTTCTACCGAGAACATATTCGATAAAGTACTGCTGCTCACACATTGAATGGGTATTATACGATGAGCTTCTAAAGTATGTAATTATAATGGTAAAAATCCTTTTTGTTTTAGAAAATTTGATAATAAAAGATTTTGTTGTGATATGGTCATATTTTGATTGTCTATGACAAGATCGAAGTTTTTTGCATCAAATCTGTTTTCGTCTAAAGCTACTTCGCTTTCGTGCTGAGAATTATAAGGATTCCTTGTTAACTTTACTACTAGACCTCCAGCATTTTTAATTGCATGTACTTCATTAGGAAACCTACAGTCAGCAATCAAACTAATCTTTTGTGTATCTTGCTTTATCTTTCTTATTGTGGTTTCTGACCAAACATTCGTTTTAAGTTTTCTAAACATATCGGTTCCGACCAGCTGCATAATTTCTCTAGCTGTAAGTTGTTTATTTTCCCAATAGCAGTCAACTAGTTGATTCTTTTGCTCGTCTGTACCATAACACTGATCATATGTTAAACCTAGTATATTTATACATATATCATTTTTTAGAGAATCAGCAAAATTATATATTTTACATGAATCACTGCCAGATATAGTATCAAATATTTCTTTTGTAAACTGAGCACAAGTTGTTTTGCCCGATTGTTTACGTCCAGCAAAGGCCAAAATAAAATTAGACATGCATTTTATCCATTTCTGGTATAATAGTTTGTTGTATATCTTCAATAGTCATATCCGCTATATCGTTCTTTATAATAGATAGTGTTTTAATATTATATGTACGATAACACTTATCATATATTTGTTTTGCTCCCACCTGACCAGCCTCATCATTATCTAATAGAATTAATAAAGACATAGCTCCAGAGCAATCTAACAGCATTTTTTGCCTATCTCCTAATGAGGTTCCAAAAATAGCTATAGAATTATGGATACCAGCTTCTTCTAGTCTCCACACATTGCCTGGACTTTCGACAACCACAGCTATTCCGGTTTTTAATATATAATCTTTGGCAAACCATAGGTTGTAAAGATGGTCTTTAGCCTTAAAGTCTTTATTATGTTTCCATTTAGAATATTTCCAGCCAAATTCGCCATTTACACAATCAGTATTTGGATTATGATAATAAGAACACTTAGAACATTTTTCATATATACTTCTGCCACTACATCCCACCATATGACTATACTGCTGGTTATATATAGGAACAACAATTCTATCAAACATTTCTTTATTAGAATTGGTACATTGACCAACATCGTACTTGTCTAAAATCTTTTGAGAATAACCTCTTTTTAAATAGTAGTTTGCTGGAATATCTAATGCTTTTCTTACCATTTGTCTTGTTGGTAATTTATCTAGACTATCGGGTATATGAGATATGCTTTGTATATTTTTAATAAAAGCTTTTTTCTCCATATTAGTATAATTAACTTTAATATCTTTTATATCTTTATTTAAGATTTTAAGGGCCATTTGCATAGTATTATCAAAGCTATACATTTCATCACCATCTTTCATCCAATTATTAGTTCTAACTGATAATATGCCTCTTAAAAAACCAATAATAGATGGCTGAAAAATCCTTTCACAATGATGTGTTCGACAAACCCAATTACCACGATATGAATCCCCCACATAATATAGATTAAGTGCCGATTCATTATCTCCACCATGTATTGGGCAAGCCATGGTGATCATTTTATTATTGTGTTTGCAATTAAGATCAAAAGTCTCACACAATAAGTCTACATTATCACACAGTTCATCGCATACAGCCTTTATTTTAGCCTGACTAAACGAACGAGATTTCTTCTTCGTGTTGTTCATTATCTTCATCTGTGGTTATTTGAAAAGTATTTTTATTTTTACCAGAGCCATTATTTAGCTCTAATTTTGTTTGACCCTCAGTAATTTTAGCACACCAGCCCTTCATATGACAATTAATATAATCATTGTCGTCTAAGCCTCCGCCGTGCCTACTTACTAGTGGTATTAATTTTCTATTGCCTGCTGATGGGCCATCCTCTGCTATTTCTTCGTCAGACTTGCGCTTAAAAATTGAGAAATTACTACATAGCCATATGATTCTATCTGAACCAGAAGCTGTATCAGTACTTTCTTTTGTGATGCCGTCACGATTTAATTGAACAAATGCTACTACTGGTATTTTATATTTTGTAGCAAAATTATGTAGAGATGTCATCATGAATCCTAAAACTTGGTATTCTTTTAGATCCTGAGACATACCAGCAGAATCCATGAGTTTAAGATAATCATAAAATATAACACAATCTTTTGCGCTCCCATCATCATTTAAACCAACCTCTTTTATAATCCATCTACGCATAATAGCTAGTTGTTCATCAAATGGTTTACCGGCTATAGATTTATAATAAAGTTTTATATTTTTTAATTTGGACTTAGCATCATAAATTTTACTTTTTAGATCAGAGGAGTCTCTAAATTTACCAGTTTCTATTGTGTTTAAGTCTATATCTGTCATCATACCAATAATACGATTAATATGATCGTCCGTTGTCATTTCTGTATCCATATTTAAAACTGGTATTTTATTATTGGCCAAGTAAAATCCCATGTTGTCTGCTAATAGGGTTTTTCCAGTCTTGGGTCTTGCAGCAATAACATTAACAGTGCTTTTCCTTAAGCCTCCTCCTATAGCTTTATCATATATGGGAAATCCTGTGGATAAGCCTACTTGATCAACCGGATTATCTTCTAGATTTTGAATATATTCGTCTATATTTTTACCAATAGCTTCTGGCTCAGTCTTATTATCACCAAGCAGCATACCCAAATCAAAAACCTTACTCTCCGCTATATTTAGAATATCGGAAATAGATTCTGATCCCGTAACCTCATGAAGCTCTTTTTGTGCAGAGCCTAGTTGATCACTAATATTTCTAGCTATTTCTAGCTTCTTTATTTTACTTGCAAATTTTCTTATGTTTGTTTGGTCTACTGGAAAATCTAAGATAGCTTTTATATGCATTGCCTCATCTTTTGATGATAATGCTTCTTTATATCCTAATTCCTGTGCTACGCTATATATGTATGCTAAATCTATAGTAGCATTATTATCGTTTGAATATATATGCTGTATACAATTATAGATTAAAGCATTACTGTCTATAGTAAATACTGCGCTAGATATTAGATCGCTTACATCTAAATAAGCATTTTCACCGTATTTACACAGTCCAGATAGAACTGCTCGCTCGGCAGATGGGTCAGCCAAATAGTCTTTATTTGCCATATATTATATTAATTATAAGAATAGTTAGTTTTTTAACCAGGAGTTGTCGAACACTTATTACACTTAAATCTTTCTATACCACCATACAGTAGAGACGATTGGATCTTCTCTTCTCTACCACATACCCTACACTTAGCCTTCATGGTTTGATTTTTTCTATTTCTGGCGATTGGCGGTTGTTTATATAGTTTTTGTGCTAATTCAGGATCTTCTTTATGCATCCTGGCTTCTGGCATAGAAATAAATTTATTTTCTCTTTGTATTTTAGTTTTTGTTTTTTTTATTTTGCTTACTGATCGTGTTGTTTTGGTTTCTGGCACTTTGTTATCGTCGGCTTGTTGGGCCGCGTCAAGCAAGCTAGACAGTACTCCGATAATTTGTTTGATTTGGTCCGGATTTTTTAGTAATTCATTAAGATCAAAATTAGTTGACATTTCTCACCTTTGTTTTCTGAATAGATAACATAATATCCGATAAATGTTTTATACTATTAGCTAAATATTGAAGTCTATCACTTCTTTGTTTAGCGTATTTTTTTATTTTATTTAATGCTGTAGCTTTTTCATTATTTTTTATGGCTTGTGAAGACTTTTCGATATAACCATACCCTTTATAATTATTAATTTCTTCGGCAATAGTTTCTTTAATCGTTTCTTCGGCCCAATTAACTCTCGATAGCTCCCTATTAAGAGATCTTTGCATATGAAAAGCAAACTGACCTAATCTATAAGCTATTTCTCCGCATACTTCTGGTGTTGTTTTTTCTAGTTCGTCTCGACTCATTTGGAAATATCCATTTAATTCTGTTTCAGAGAAAATATCAGATTTGTATAATCCCAATCCAAGTCCTTGCTCGTACTCGTCAAGAACACGGTCCCACTCATTTACTTGTTCTTTAGTGTTCATTTTTAATCCTTATTTCCCATTGACTTATTTGATCAAATGGCAGTTCTATATGCTCAATACCATTTAGTTCACACCACTCTTTTTTTTCTTGATCTCTCTTTTTATGTTTTATAAAACCGAGTGGAGTATTATGAAAAAATTTACTGAATTTATAATGTTGCTCTCCATGAACCTCTATACATTTTTTAATAAGGGGTAAATAAAAGTCTAAATAAAGAGTTTCTGATCTTCTTATATTGACGGGAACTTCTTCCAATACTTGTAATGTAGGAAAACAAACATGGATTAAATCCCTGGCCTGTAAATGTAGGCTAGATTTATTTTGAATAGACCCATGTGATATATTACCGATTAATTGCCAATTATAAGAATTACCATCCAGATCTTTTACTTGCATTTGATGCCCATCATGTCCTTAACTTTTATCCATAAATCGTCATAAACTTCTGGATGATCAACTAAATACTGTCTTGTTTTCTCAAGACCCTGGAATTTTGGCTTGTCCTCCACAGATGACATAGTATACCATGCACCCCCCTTAGATACAAGACCCAAATCTACAGCCAGTGTCAATAGTTCCATCTGTTTATCAATACCTTGTCCATATCTAATATAGCTTGTAATTTTACCACCAGGAGCACCTAGAGCAGAACACATTACTTGCCAATGTACTTCTTGGCCAATCTGTGGACTGTCTGTACTTAAATTCCAAGGACTAAAATAGTTGGCTTTAATTTTAATATCTGTTTGATAAGCAATAGCCTGACCACTCTTTTCTTTCCACTCACTATGACCCATCCCTGGATTACCCATTTGATGAGTAATACCTATAACCACATTTCTATTAACAGGAATAACATTAGACACCTTCCTGCAAAACTTAGCCAATAGCTTGGCTCCATCTGCTCTTTGCATCTTATCCATATCGCTAGTAATTTCAGCTTCTGTGCATAGAGCAGAGTAGGAGTCAATGA
>Ga0049081_10000251_pt1 | contig 21282 bp, 29 predicted proteins | sample GreLakmeER78MSRF_FD_66717 | JGI IMG/M metagenome (GOLD analysis project Ga0049081, IMG submission 66717) | Freshwater lentic microbial communities from great Laurentian Lakes, MI, USA - Great Lakes metaG ER78MSRF | ecosystem: Environmental > Aquatic > Freshwater > Lake | place: Great Lakes...
GTTGGTTATTTTGGTGTTAATAATTTGTTACTGATTTATTGTTAGTTATTTATTATTAGTTTTTTTGGGGAAAATAATGCCAGGTGGACGGCCATCGAGCATCAAAAGCAAATGGTTCAACCGGCAGTTATCCGATACCGATAAGTTGATACTGGCGGCTGCGGGTGATGGGGATTTGTCTAAAGGGTTTAAAAACTTGTTGGAAATATATCAAGTTCTTTGGAGTCGAGGATACCGCCCTAGAATCGATTTTGAAGAATTCCTATGCGGAGATACTAACGAGCGATAAAGATTGAATACAGAGCGTTCTGGTGCGTTTTGGAGGGTGTTTGAGATGGTGTTCTTTAAGATTTTATTCTGGCGGTACGAACAAAGCGAACAATGTTCTGTTTTGTTCTGTTCTGTTCGGCAAGTACCCCCCGAATGCTCCCCCCGCCTCTTTCATTTATTTTTTTGACCCCCCCTCTTTTTTTCTTGCCAACTTTTTAACAACTGATGCCGGAATGATAACAAAACGCACACCCCGCTATAGGTTTTCGCTAACGTAATGTTTGAATGTCGCGTAACCAGCGTTATGTAAAATGCGACTGATAGGTTTTTTCTATAAGTGAGTGCTTACTAACATTTTTTGTTAACTTTTTGATAGGGGGGGGGAGGGTGGGGCTGACAAAAAATTTTTGTTGTACCCTCCTCCCCCCAGAAAAAGCGAAATGAGGAAATAATGACAAAACTACCACCATCAGTAAAAAAAAGAGGAAGACCCGAAAAGCTAACGATTCAAAAGTTCGCTGCCAACCCACCGGCCACCTTGCCGAAGACTGACAATCAGCGAATCAAGGAGCTGAAAGAGATCATCATCCGCTCCTCTGGCAAGGATGTGGTTGAGAAAGTTGTCCAGATAGCGTTGACAGATGGCCACCCTGGCCAGATGGCGGCGATTAAGATGTGCATGGACAGAGCGCTACCCATCTCCCTGTTTGAGAAAGGTAATTCTCAGAGAAGTGCCGTAACGATTAATATAACGGGGTTGGGGGGTGAGCCATTGCTCATAGCTCCGACTGACACCATTGATATGGACTCCCCCAATGGCTCGCTTGATTAAAAACGGAGAATAACGATGGATGACTACCTAAATAGCCTCGGCCTCTCGCCGCAGGAACTAAACAAAGTGATGTACCACCGATCGAATATGGCGAAACCTGGGTTTGATCCAGAAGGAAACCCGATCACTATCTACGCCACCGGCATTCAGATACCGTCGGGCAAGTACAAGGGGCAGTTTGTATCGATCCCAGGCTACGTTGGCGGTAAGGTGATTGAAGACGAAGGTGCCTTGTGGAAAACGTGGAAGAAGGATATTGAAGCCGGTAAGTGGCCGATCTATCCAACCAGCAAAGCCTTGAACGAGCGCGACGCATGGCTGCATCAGGTCATGGAGCGCGACATGGCCTTGCAAAATTCTAAGCAAATACCAGCCGCACCGGTGTTCTACAAAGACCCATTCGGAGCGCCGGATTGAAAATTTTAACGGAGAACAACAATGGATGACCTTTTATTTATAGACGGAAACAAAGCGTATGTAGGGGTGGAGCATGGTAAAAAAGCTAACGTGTCGCCTGAAGACGCTAAAAAGTTAGCGGATATAGCCAAGCAATATGGCGCGTACTATGAAGGGATTGGCGGCGATGTTGACGCTATGAATTTCTTGCCTAAGACGGCGTACAAAGGGTCGTGGGATACGTTGATGCAAAAAAACGTAGAGGGGTATCCACCTGAGTTTTTGTATTCGTTGTTTACCAATGTGGCGGTTAATAAGCAAGACAACGCATTAACAGCGCCCAACAAAACTATTTTTGATGCCATCTTGCTGGCGCAAGATAAAGTCAGCGCGTTAAAAGGAAAGACGTTTACCGCCGATACGTTAAAAGAGTTTTTGCAAGGTGCGAGTGAGAAGAATGCTGATTTATTGGCGTTGTCTAATCAGCCAGCAACAAAAGCTAACGTAAAACAGTTTTTAAGTACGGGCGAGAATTTAATGTGGCCTGAGACGGATAACCCTAATCAGGTTAGTAGGGCTGGCGCATTGGCTCAAAAGGCTAACACTCAGCGGCAGAAATTTTTGCTTAATCAGCCAGGCGGTGTTTTTGTTGTTGGAAGCGATCATATACGAGATTTGCGAAAGTTAGCAAAGCCAGAAACTTTTGCTAATCCTTTTTACAAAGACCCATTTGGCGCACCGGATTTCTGATGGCCCTAGCCCTGACCCTGACCCTAAAAAATTATGGCCGACCTTAATTTCCAACTCCTCCCTTGGCAACAAGAGGTCTTTGCCGACTCCCACCGATTCAAAGTGGTGGCGGCTGGGCGTCGTTGCGGCAAATCTAGGTTAGCAGCCACTACGCTGTTAATTGAGGGATTGCGTTGCCCCGCTGGCTCGGCTGTTCTCTACGTGGCTCCGACCAACGGTCAGGCGCGCCAGATTATTTGGAATGTGCTGATGGATTTGGGGCGTGAAGTCATTGCCAACAGCCACATTAATAATCAGGACATCACCCTAATCAATGGTGCGGCGATTTACGTTAGGGGAGCCGACCGGCCAGATACCCTGCGCGGTGTGTCCTTGACCTACGCCGTGCTGGATGAGGTGGCCGACATTAAGCCGGAAACGTGGGAGCAGGTTGTACGCGCATCCTTATCCGACAAGAAAGGTCGCGCCATGTTCATTGGTACGCCCAAGGGTAGGAACTGGTTCTATGATCTGTACAACTTGGGCGAGAATAATTCTGATTCTGATTGGAAAAGCTGGCACTTCACCACCAAAGACAACCCGTTGATTGACCCTGACGAAATCGAGTCGGCCAAGAAGACGCTATCGACCTTTGCGTTTAAGCAGGAATATATGGCCAGCTTCAGTAACGCTGGCTCGGACATATTCAAAGAAGAGTGGATCAAGTACGGCCAAGAACCGACGCAAGGTAGTTACTTTGTGGCGGTGGACTTGGCCGGATTTGAAGAAGTGGCCAAGCAAGCGGCCAATTCCAAAAAGCGCCTAGATGAATCAGCCATTGCGGTGGTTAAAGTGACTGACGAGGGCAAATGGTGGATCAAGAAGATAGAACATGGCCGGTGGGATATTCGGGAAACCGCTGCCAAGATACTGATGGCCATGCGCGACTATCGCCCATTATCGATTGGAATTGAGCGCGGGGCGTTAAAAAACGCCGTTTTGCCGTATTTGAGTGACTTAATGCGCAAGAATAATGTATATTCGCACATAGTTGACCTAACGCATGGCAACCGGAAAAAGGCCGACCGGATTATCTGGAGCCTCCAAGGGCGGTTTGAGCATGGCAGGATCGTGCTTAATTCAGACGAGGATTGGGATATATTCCTAGATCAGCTTCTATTATTCCCTGCACAAGGGGTACATGATGATTTGCCTGACGCCTTGTCCTATATAGACCAATTGGCCGTGACATCCTATATGCAAGAGGATGAATCCGACGATTGGGAACCGGTGGATATTATTTCGGGTGTCTGATGGAACAAAATGACTTTGACCAGCCGACCGAAAATGACAAAGAGTTAGTCAGTTTCGTGTCAGATCATTGCGATAGGTGGAGAACCTACCGCGATATTAATTTCCTCCCGCAATGGGAAGAATACGAGCGCATCTTCCGTGGCCAATGGGCTTCCGAAGACAAGACAAGAGAATCTGAGCGCTCACGCATTGTCACCCCCGCTACCCAACAAGCCGTTGAGACGCGCCATGCAGAAATCATGGAAGCGATCTTTGGCTCGGGCGAATTCTTTGACATCAAAGACGACATCAACGATGTGGACGGTAATCCGTTAGACGTTGAAGCCTTGAAACTCCAGATGATGGAAGACTTCAAGCGCGACAAATTAAGGAAGCACATCGATCAAGTGGTGCTGTTGGCTGAGATTTACGGCACTGGTATTGCTGAGATTGTCACGTCGATGGAAAAAGACATCGTGCCAGCGACGATGCCCATGCCAGGCCAAGCACAAGCGGCTATCGGCACGGTGGAAAAGCCAAGAGTGTCGGTCAAACCGATGCCGATCAACCCTAAGAATTTTCTGTGGGATCCAAACGGCACGTCCGTTGAGGATTGCATGGGCGTGGCCATTGAGAAGTACGTCTCGATTCACAAAGTGGTTCGCGGGATTGAAAAGGGTATCTACCGCAAGGTCAATATCACCCCGACCTATGAAGATACGGATTTGGAACCAACCCAAGAAGTCAGCCAGTACCAAGATGAGAAGGTACTGCTCTTGACCTACTACGGTCTGGTGCCAAGAGAGTATTTGAAAAAAGCGGAAGATGATGACATCGTCGAGTTGTTCCCTGACGATTCGGCCGCTGAAGATTATCAAGACATGGTCGAGGCGATCATCGTCATTGCGAACGATGGCTTGCTCTTGAAGGCCGAAGAAAGCCCGTACATGATGAAGGATAGGCCGGTGCTGACCTATCAGGCTGATACGGTGCCAAATAGATTGCCTGGCCGTGGAACAATCGAAAAAGCCTACAACATGCAGAAATCCATTGATGCGCAAGTGCGCACTCACTTGGATTCGTTAGCACTAACAGCATCACCAATGATGGCCGTGGACGCAACGCGACTGCCACGGGGTGCGAAGCTGACAGTCCAGCCTGGCAAAGCGATTTACACCAACGGCAACCCGAATGAGATTTTGTATCCGTTCAAGTTCGGCCAGACCGATGGCTCAAGCATAACGACAGCTGAGAAATTTCAGCAAATGCTCTTGCAAGCGACCGGAACATTAGATAGTAACGGTATGGTGTCGGCTGTTGGCCGAGATGCGGCGGGTACTGGCATGTCGATGGCGGTGGCCTCAATCATCAAGAAGTACAAACGCACGTTGGTGAACTTCCAAGAAGACTTTTTGATTCCGTTCATCAACAAAGCGGCGTTTAGATTCATGCAGTTTGATCCCGAGCGCTATCCGTCGGTCGATATGGTCTTCATTCCAACGGCAACCCTTGGCATCATTGCGCGAGAGTACGAGCAATCACAGTTTATTAGCCTGTTGCAGACACTTGGCCCTGATACACCGGTCTTGCCGATCATCTTGAAGGGCATTGTGGCCAATAGTTCGCTCTCCAACCGCATGGAATTGATGCAGCGTCTGGATGCGATGGGTCAAGTTGATCCAGCGGCACAAGAAAAGCAAATGGTGCAAGAGCAATTAGCCTTGCAAGCGGCACAAGCGCAGATTGCGGTCAATACGACGCAAGCTGAACAGAATCGTGCTGAAGCCACCAAGATTATGATCGACACCAAGCTGAAACCCTTGGAAGTTCAAGCCAAGATTCAGCAAGGATTGACGGCTAACTTGCCTAATCAGGCTGATTTGGCGTCTAAAGAGTTCGACAAGCGCGTCAAGGTCGCTGAATTGATGTTGAAAGAAGCGGATATTAAGAACAAGTCGAAAATTGTCGAGCTACAGATGAGCAAAGCCAAGGATAATGTCGTCGATGCTGAAAATGACTTCCTTGATGAACTGCAAAAGGGAATGCAATAATGGATATCGACAAACTGTTTAACGTAGACCAAGTTCCCGACGCTCTTTTTGACTCTGTAAACAATACAGTGTCGGAAGCTCGGGCAATGCAGAAGAAAAAAGCCGCAGAAAACGCGCAAGCCGTCATTGCATCGCTGCAAAAGATGAAGGGCGATTTAGAGGGCAAGTACGATGACCTCTACGGCATGCTGGAGCGTCGTATTACGAGCATTCAGGACGGTCGCGATGGTATTGATGGCCGCGATGGTCGCAATGGTCGTGATGGTAAGGACGGAAAAGACGGCGCAGCCGGACGCGATGGCCGTGATGGTATCGATGGCGTCAATGGCATGGATGGTAACGACGGTATATCCATCGCGGATATACGTCTGGACTTCGATAACAGCTTAGTTATTACGCTATCCAACGGTCGTGAGATCAATGCGGGTGAAATACTCCCGCCAGACATTACCGACCGCCTAAAAGTCATCATCAACCAAGGCGCATCGGGTGGTGGTAGTGGCGGCGCTAGTCTGCCAGACCAAACAGGTAACAGCGGCAAGTTCTTAACGACTGACGGCACCGACGCATCATGGGGCACCCCCGCTGGTTCAGGTGATGTGGTCGGCCCTGCGTCAGCGACAGACAATGCCGTAGCCAGATTTGATACCACGACCGGCAAACTGCTACAAAACTCGGCTGTTACGATTAGCGACACGGGCGCGGTTGCTGGTGTGACGGTACTTGGCACACCCGACTACATTGATTTTGATACCACACCGACGGTCACCAATGCGGTGGGTCGTCTGTATTGGAATAGCGATCAAAATACGTTGGCTGTCGGTTTAACGTCAGCCATAGCGGCTGACGTTGGCCAGACGTTGTACGCCAGAGCAACCAATGCTGAAGCAACGACGATCACCAAAGGTCAAGCGGTGTATATGTTCGCCGCAACTGGCGATCGTGTGTCGGTCAAGTTAGCCAATAACACAGGCGACGCGACATCAGCTAAGACTTTTGGTTTAGCGGCTGAAAACATCACCGCTGGCTCTACCGGCATGATTATCTGCCAAGGTGTATTGAGTGGCTTAAACACTAGCGCTTATACCGCGGGCGATTCTTTATACCTTGGCGCAACAGCGGGCGCTTTGACTGCAACCAAACCCTACGCACCCAATCATTTGGTCTATATCGGTACGGTTGAGCGCGCAAATGCTGGCAATGGTCTGATTTATGTGCGCGTCCAAAACGGCTACGAGATGGACGAGCTGCACAACGTGTCGGCTCAGAATCCTACCAACGGCCAAGTGTTGATCTATAACGAGACAACGAGCCTGTGGGAGAAAGCAAATCTTACGGCTGGAACGAATGTGACGATTACAAATGCCGCTGGGGCGATTACAATCGCGGCGTCCGGTGGTGGCTCTGGCGACGGTGGAGCGTATGCCTGGTTCTTATCTTAAGAGGTAAAAAATGAAGACTTTAGTTTTAGACGGAACAGCCATCAGCATTCAAGTGGCCATGTCCACATCGGCGGCCACAACCAACCCGACATTCGTTGCCACCTATGCGGACAATGCAGGGTCTGGCATCACCGAGGGCGCAACGGATGGCGCATTAAATGGTTCAACGGATGTGAGCGTTGTACCAGCACCGACAGGAACGAACCGTCGTGTCGTTAAAGACATTACGATCTATAACGGCGACACCGCAGCGGTTACCTTATTTGTTAAGTACGACAACAACGCCACTCAGCGCACAATCGCTAAAGTGACTTTGGCTGTTGGCGATACATGGACGACCGACGGCGCGTATGACAGTAGCGGTCAGCTAAAAACAATCGCCGGCGCGGTTAATTTAGCTACTCAAGTAACTGGCACCTTGCCGGTGGCCAATGGTGGTTCAGGCGCTACAACCTTGACTGGTGTATTGAAAGGCAACGGAACAAGCGCATTTAGTGCAGCAACGGCAGGAACGGATTACGTTGCACCAAGTGGTGCGTTAGGCACTCCAAGTTCAGGCACACTAACTAACTGTACTGCCGACGGTACTGATGCGGTTGGGTTTAGAAATGTGCCTATTGCTAGTAAATCGGCTGCGTACACAACGGTGTTGGCAGATTCAGGCAAGGTTATATTCCATCCTAGTACAGATGCAAACGCACGAACATTTACGATTGATTCAAATGCAAACGTAGCTTATGCACTAGGTACTGTATTGACGTTTATTAATATGACTAGCCAAGTGGTAACCATTGCAATCACAAGTGACACAATGTATTTGGCTGGAACAGGTACTACTGGCTCACGTTCGTTGGCTCAATATGGCATGGCATCAGCAATCAAAATGACTTCTACTACTTGGATTATCTCAGGCAATGGAGTGACCTAATGTCTGGTGTTCTTAATTTATTACTTTCTAGTGCTGCTGCTGTCTCTGGCCCTCCTTCTAGCGTAAGCTACTTAGTTGTCGCTGGTGGTGCTGGAGCGTCACAAGGCGCGGGTGGCGCGGGTGGCTATAGAGAATCCACTTTAAGTGTTGCATCATCTACAAATTACACAGTAACTGTTGGCGCCGGTGGCGCAGCAGCAGCTAATGGCTCTAATTCAGTATTTAGCACAATTACTTCTGCGGGTGGCGGGGCTGGCAGCGCATCTGGCACAGGTTCTAGCGGCGGTAGCGGTGGTGGTAGTTACGGCTTCCCCAACGGAACTAATCCCGGAGGCCCCGGTAATATTCCTAACACTACTCCAGCGCAAGGAAGTGATGGCGGTATTGGCATATCTGACAATGTAACTTATACAAACTCAGGCGGTGGCGGTGGAGCTAGTGCTGTTGGTGGTGCAGCTATAAGTAGCCGAGGCGGAAACGGCGGAAACGGATCGACTTCCAGCATCTCAGGTAGCTCCGTGACCTACAGCGGAGGCGGCGGCGGCTCTACTCATCCAGGCGCATCCGGAGGTACAACGTCAAGCGGCGGTTCCGGCGGTGGCGGGGCTGGTGCTATTGGAGGAAATGCAGCCACAGCAGGATCAGCAAATCTCGGCGGCGGCGGCGGCGGTAGCATTAGCGGTTCTGCGGGTGGCGGCTCTGGTGTTGTAATTATTAGTTATCCATCTGGCAATTCAGATTTAGCATCAATTGGTGGTGGATTAACATATACAAAAACAACGTCAGGCGGTAATACGATTTATACATTTACTGCTGGTACTGGCAATATTTCATGGTGATTTGTGAATATAAATAACTTATTCCCTACTCCAGTTGCTTTCTTTAAGTTTCGTGATTTAACTGAAACTGAATTAACTTTCATTAAAGGTCAAGAGCATTACGCTAACGAAGGTAATACAACTAGCAAAGATAGAAAGATACTAAAGAACAAGGAACTGACGGAGCTACGTGATTTTATTGAAGATTCAATGATGGAATACTTCAAAGCTATTCATGCTCCGAAGTTTGATGTGAGTCTGTATCTAACGCAAAGTTGGGCAAATTACACAGAAAAAGGACAGCATCATCATAAACACGCTCATCCAAATAGCGTAGTGTCTGGTGTGTTTTATCCGCAAGCCAATAGAGAGTTTGATAAGATTTATTTTTATAAGGATGGATATGAGCGGATTAAGGTTCCTGCTGCTGAATATAATCCTTATAACAGCGAATCTTGGTGGTTTGAAGTAGGTGCGGGTGATTTGATTTTATTCCCATCACACTTAACTCACATGGTACAGACTAAAGAAGATGACAATACACGTATTAGCATAGCGTTTAATACGTTTCTCAAGGGTTATATAGGTTCAGACGAAAGTCTTACTGGTTTGAATTTGAGGGAAGAATAAAATGGCTCATTACGCATTTTTAGACAGCAATAATATAGTCACAGAAGTCATCGTTGGCAAAGATGAAGGTGAAGATGGTATTGATTGGGAAGTTTGGTATGGTGATTTTCGTGGTCAGGTATGCAAGCGCACTAGCTATAACACAATAGGTAATGTTCACACTAATGGCGGCACTCCTTATCGTGGAAACTATGCTGGTATTGGTTACAAGTACCAATCAGAAATTGATGCGTTTGTTCCTCCGCAGCCATTCCCAAGTTGGACTCTTGACGCTAATGTTCAATGGCAGCCACCAGTAGCAAAGCCTACAGATGGTGGACTGTATTCGTGGAACGAAGCCACAACAGCATGGGTCTTGAATGAATCCTGAACTGCAAAAATATTACGAAGATAGATTCTCTATGATGGCCACCAAAGGGTGGCACGATCTAGTAGAAGACATTGACGAAATGGTAAATGCGTTAAATAATCTTTCTGCTGTTGAAGACGAAAAAAGTCTACAATTCAAGAAAGGCGAACTTTCAATTTTGCTATGGCTGAAAAACCTGAGACAGGTCAGCTCTGACGCTTATGAGGAATTAAATGCGCCGAATGTATGAATTTGCCTGTGAGAACGGGCATCGTATTGAGAAATTGGTCAGTTATGAGCTGACTCAAGTTCAATGCGAATGCGGAGGCAAAGCCGACCGCATAATATCTGCTCCAGCGTTTAGATTGGAGGGCTGGTCGGGGTCATTCCCGACTGCCGCAGCCCAATTTGATCGTAGGCATCGAGAGAAACTCGCTGCGGAGCAAAAAGCGAACAGATAACCAAGTAATTGGCCTGTTTATGTGATCCTGGGAACCAAAAGATGGCAGGAAAAGGAAACCTAATATGTTAGTTGATCCAGAAAATGAGATGCCTAGTGAGTTGGATGCGGAAGAAGCCAAGCTAGACTCTACGATTGGTAATGATAAGCCGGAACTTCCTGAGCGGTATCGGAATAAGTCTCTTGAAGACGTTATGAAGATGCACCAAGAAGCGGAAAAAGTCATTGGACGCCAAGCGCAAGAAGTCGGCGAAGTGCGGAAGCTGGCAGATGAACTCATTAAGCAAAACCTTAGTTCTAGGCAACAACCTATTGCAGAGGCAGAGCCGGAAGTGGACTTCTATGAAGACCCACAAAAGGCAGTTCGTAATACGATTGATAGGCACCCTGACATCATTGAGGCTCGAAAGGCCGCATCGGAGTTAAGGGCGTTACAGACTCAACAGAAGCTGACTCAAGCACATCCTGATTTTGAACAAGTCGTTCGCGATGAGGGGTTTGTGAATTGGGTTAAGTCGTCACCGATTCGTTTGGATTTATTCAAGCGAGCTGATGCAGAGTTTGATTTTGATTCGGCGCACGAATTGCTGTCCACCTATAAAGAGTTGCGTGGTATTCAGACTAAGCAAGCGAACCAACAAGCATCAACGGCTCGCCAGCAAACAATGAAATCCGTGCAGGTTGATAGCGGTGGAACAGGTGAGAGTTCAAAAAGAGTTTACCGTCGTGCTGACCTAATTCGGCTAAAAATGAATGACCCAGCCCGATATGACGCACTATCTGATGAAATTATGGCGGCGTATCAAGAAGGACGGGTCAAGTAACTTACTTTTGATCTAGGAGCATTAACATGGCAAATACAGCATTTTCCCCAACCAATAGCGTAACGGTATCGAGCGCAGGTACATTCGTTCCAGAGATTTGGAGTGATGAGATTGTTGCTTCGTATAAGAAAAACCTCGTATTGGCCAATTTGGTCATGAAGATGAATTTTCGTGGCAAAAAAGGCGACACCATCCACATCCCAGCACCAACCCGTGGTTCGGCGTCGTTAAAAGTAGCAACGGATGCAGTGACTCTGATTGCTGCCAGCAACACCGAAGTGCAAGTGTCTATCGACAAGCACTATGAGTACAGCCGTTTGATCGAAGACATCGCCGAAGTTCAAGCGTTGAATTCAATGCGTCAGTTCTATACTGCTGATGCTGGCTATGCGCTGGCGCGTCAAGTAGATACCAACTTGGTTCAATTGGGTCGTGCATTTAACGGCGCAACCGTTGGCACCGATGACTATGCAACTAGCAACACCACCACCAAAGCGTTTATCGGCTCAAACGGCACAACAGCCTACAACTCGACATCGTCGAATGCTGCTGCGCTGACTGATGCTGCTATTCGTCGCACAATCCAAAGGTTGGATGACAACGACACACCAATGGATGGCCGTTTCTTCATCATCCCACCATCAAGCCGCAACACATTGATGGGTCTGGCTCGCTACACTGAGCAAGCATTCGTCGGTGATGGCAATGCAATCCGCAATGGCGAAATCGGCAATCTGTACGGTATCCCTGTCTTTGTTTCGTCAAACGCTGATACTGGCGCTGGCACTTCAGGCACCGACCGTATTTGCTTGATGGGTCACCGTGATTCGATGGTTCTGGTTGAGCAAGTTGCAGTGCGTTCACAGACTCAGTACAAGCAAGAGTACCTCGGCACTCTGTTTACTGCTGACACTCTGTATGGCGTTAAAGCAATGCGTACTGCGGCAACTGTTGGCGCAGCCCTGTCGTCTTCGGCATTTGCCTTGGCCGTACCTGCCTAATTAACTACCCCGCCTTCGGGCGGGGGTTTTTAACCTAATTGGGAGAACTACTATGGCAACAGCTTCAGCAGTAACCGTTCGCGCAGGTAACGATCAATTTCGTGGCCTGTTTTCTGATACGTGGCTGGTCACTGCCACACTCGACGCTGGCTCGCTAGTTGATGGCGCTGGCGAAACCGATGATGTCACCGTTCCAGGCGTAGCACTGGGTGACATGGTTATCGGCGCATCGCTAGGTGTGGATTTGGTTGGTTTGACTGTTACTGGCTACGTCAGTGCAGCCAATACCGTTAAATTCCGTATCCAAAACGAATCAGGCTCAACCGCTGATTTGGCATCGTCAACACTTCGCATCGTTGTTGTTCGTTCTTTAGCGTAATAATCGGGGGCTTCGGCCCCTGATTTTTAAAGGGTTTTATGGCTATTTTTAGATGTTTACAAAGCGGTCAAACTGTTGAATTTACCCAACCGCACGATATTGAAAGCATGAAAGGCCATGCGGGTTATATCCGTATTGATGAGCCTGAAACTTCGGGCGATAATGACGAACATCTAGTAATTATGCGGCCACCAGAGGCGCAAAAACGGCCTGGAAGGCCAAGGAAAATAGACCATGTCTGATATTGATTTGCGTGAGTTCGGCAAGCTAGAAGCCCAAGTTGAGGTTCTTCAAGTTGAGGTTACCGCCTTGCGCGATGACGTTAAAAAACTGTTGGCGATGGCCAACAAGTCCAAAGGCGGTTTCTGGGTCGGCATGGCTATTGCGTCAGCTATTAGCGGTATGGCAGCCTTTGTGATGGATCGGGTCTTTTTTAAGTGATTTAAGGGGGTGCGTATGTACGGAGCGAAAAAAGTTGGCAAGGTAATGAGTGAGTACAAAGCCGGTACGCTGCATAGCGGCAAGGGCGGCCCCGTCGTAAAGAATCGCAAACAAGCCGTAGCAATCGCCATGAGCGAGGCCAAGATGCCTATGCGTGGCCAAAGAACAGCTAAGAATAAGGCCAAGAAATAATGAAGGGCGTACCGCACTATCTGCCCAACGGCAAACTTTACACCGGCGCAACGCACAAGGCGGGTAAAACGCTGATGACGGGCGAGAAGCATACAAAAACCAGTCAAGTTTTAACGCACACTAAACCCAAACAGAAAGGGTCGAAATGAAAGCCGGACTTTACGCCAACATTAACGCGAAGCAAAAACGGATAGCCGCTGGATCAGGTGAGAAGATGCGCAAGCCTGGCACTAAAGGCGCGCCGACTAAAGCTGACTTTATACAGTCGGCCAAGACCGCTAAAAAGGTCAAGAAATGATTAAGCGTGGCAAGGAAGAGTTTGCTGGGTATAACAAACCCAAAAAGACGCCTGGCCACCCAAGCAAAAGCCATGCTGTATTAGCGAAAGCTGGCGACGAAGTTAAGTTAATTCGCTTTGGCCAGCAGGGTGTAAGCGGTAGTCCAGAGGGCAGCAAACGCAATGAAGCGTTCAAAGCGCGCCACGCGCAGAATATTGCCAAGGGCAAAATGAGCGCAGCGTTTTGGGCTAACAAGGTCAAATGGTAACAAAAAGCGATATAAGTTCTTTATAATAGGGGCAAAGGCTTCTTCCCAAGGGGATAGGCAAAAGCTGGCTCTGTGTGCATTATTACGGGGAAGCAATGACCTATCTACAAATTGTAAATTCTATTCTTGTGCGGCTGCGTGAGCCAACGGTGTCAACCGTCGCTCTGAATGCGTATTCCAGCCTAATTGGCAAGATGGTCAATGATGCCAAACGCCAAGTCGAAGATGCCTACGATTGGAATGTTCTCGGCCAAGAAATAACCGTTACCACTACCTCCGGCACATATATCTACGCGCTGACCGGCGCAGGTCAAAAGTTCCGCGTATCCAGCGACCCACTAAATATCACTAGCAATCTCATCATGCAACAGATCAGCGTGGGCGATATGCGCCTACGCCAGAATCTACAGCCTACGATTAGCGCCGTTCCAACACAATATTGCTTTGAAGGTGTTGACGGTAGTGGCGACGCACAAATTCAACTGTATGGCCGCCCTGATGGCGTCTATAACTTGAAATTCTTTGTCACTGTACCGCAAGCGGTAATGACATCAGACAATACAAACATATTGGTTCCTGATGTACTGGTTGAGCAAAACGCATACGCTAGAGCGTTGGTTGAGCGCGGCGAAGATGGCGGCTTATCCTCTTCGGAAGCGTATAACCTTTATCGTTCCATGCTGGCTGATTACATTGCTTTGGAAGCCACACGCTTTCCAGAAACACAGGAGTTTGTTGCGGTATGAGCCAAGCACTTGAGCGATTCAGCATTAGCGCGCCAGGCTTTTACGGCCTGAATACGCAAGACTCACCGCTGGATTTGGCAGCAGGTTTTGCGTTGACTGCAACGAACTGCATACTGGACAAGTATGGTCGGATGGGCGCTCGCAAAGGTTGGACGAAGGTCAATACCAGTTCAGGCAATTTGGGGGCCAATGATATTGGCGTAATCCATGAGCTGGTGCGAACCGATGGCTCGGTGACGACTTTATTTGCTGGAAACAATAAGTTATTCAAATTAAGCGGCACAACTGTTGATGAGCTGACCTACGGCGGTGGTGGTACAGCGCCCACCATTACAGCAAGCAATTGGCAAGCTGCGTCGCTTAATGGAATAACGTACTTTTTTCAGCTTGGGCATGACCCACTAATTTACGATCCTGCGGTTAGTTCGACGACGTATCGCCGCGTAAGTGAGAAAGCTGGTTATGCTGGCACAGTTCCGTCAGGGAATATCGTTTGCTCGGCGTATGGCCGTTTATGGATTGCTGGTAGTGCGACAGACAAAACAACGCTGACATTTTCTGACTTGATTGCTGGCCATATTTATACCGGTGGCACATCCGGCACATTGAACGTCAATAATGTGTGGGCCAATGGTGCGGATGAAATTACAGGTTTAGCGGCTCACAACGGATTTTTGTTTATCTTTGGTAAGCGCCAGATTTTGGTTTATTCAGGCGCTACAGCACCCAGCACGATGACGCTATCGGACACTGTGGTGGGTATCGGTTGCCAATACCGTGATTCGATTCAAAGTACCAATACAGATGTGGTGTTTCTATCTAATTCTGGTGTGCGATCAGTGCTGCGAACGATTCAAGAAAAGTCTGCGCCATTTCGTGATTTAAGCAAGAATGTTCGTAATGATTTAATGCAGTTGGTTGCCGGTGAATCGCCAGCAAATATCAAAGCAGTCTATTCAGAAGTTGATGCGTTTTATCTGCTGACGTTTCCTACAGCCAATCAAGTCTATGTGTTTGACACGCGCAGCGTCATGCAAGATGGTTCAGCTAGAGCTACTACGTGGAATCATATTGAGCCAACGGCATTGTGTGCATTGCGCAACGGTGATTTGTTGATCGGCAAAAACGGTTACATAGGCAAATACTCTGGCTACTTAGATAATGGCCAGACGTATCGAATGTCGTACTACACCAATCACGCTGATTTGGGTGACGTAACAATCACATCCATTGTTAAGCGTATTTCGATTGTTGTTATTGGTGGCTCTGACCAAGTAGTAACTGTTAAATGGGGCTACGATTTTTCTGAAAGTTATCTATCAGAAAATGAGCAAATACCAACTCAAGGTATTTCTGAATACGGTATTGCAGAATATGGCGCAAACAGCGTTCCACTTTCTCAATATGCTGGCGGTATTGTTATTCAGACTTTGACGACTCAGGCGACCGGTTCTGGAAAAGTAGTGCAAACAGGTTATGAAGCCGAAGTGAATGGTTTTGAATTGTCGATTCAAAAGATTGAAATTTTGGCTAAACGTGGCCGCATAAGTTAAGGGGCAAGCATGTCTGACTATACCAAATCGACCGACTTTGCATCTAAGGATTCGTTGCCATCAGGCGACGCAGCCAAGATTGTAAAAGGTACGGAGATTGACACTGAATTTAATAACATTGCTGTAGCGATTGGTACAAAAGCCGACTTAGCAAGCCCAGGCTTTAGCGGTAGCCCAACCGCGCCAACACAATCAACTGGCGATAGCTCCACCAAGTTGGCAACAACAGCGTTTGTACAGGCAGCATTGGGTGCGTTATATCCGGTTGGCTCTATTTATACGAATGCCGCAGTTAGCACTAACCCAGCGACATTGCTTGGTTTTGGTACATGGACGGCATTCGGCGCTGGCCGCGTTTTAGTTGGCGTTGATGCGGGTGATGCAGCGTTTGATACGCTGGGCGAAACAGGCGGCTCAAAAGACGCAACGTTACCAAGTCACGATCACTCTTACAGCGGAAATACTGGAAGCGCTGGCGCTCACCGTCACGGCTTAAACGCTAATACTGGCGGTAGCATAGCTGTTCTTGGAAGTGCAACATCAAAAATTGCTGGTATTAGCGGCAGCCCAACTTCACAAGATTATGTGACTAGCTACAGTGGCACTAATATTATGGAAGAAGCTGGTAACCATAATCACAGTTTTTCTGGCACAACAGCGTCTAATGGTACAAGCGCAACGAACGCTAACTTACAGCCGTACATTACTGTTTATATGTGGAGACGCACTGCATGAGTGCTGCGCTTAAAGAGTTGGGTGGTGAGATTACTCACCACTTTTCAGATGGCTTGTATGCCAAGGAATCATTCGTTCCTGCTGGCACAGCCATACTAAAACACATGCACGACTTTAGTCACTTGTCTATTCTGGCCAAAGGGCGTGTAGCCGTGATGAAAGGCGAGGTCATTGAAATTATTGATGCGCCAGCGTGTATAGAGATTAAAGCAAATGTGGTTCACGGCATTAAGGCCATGAGCGATTGTGTATGGTTTTGTATCCATGCGACGGATGAAAAAGACCCGTCTAAAGTGGATGAGATTTTAATTAAAGGGGATTGATATGCCAGCATCGTGGGCAATGGCCGCCGCCGCCGGTGGAAATATATTAGGCGGGTATTTGCAGGGTGAGGCGGCTAAAGATGCCGCATCTACATCTGCTAGAGCGCAATTAGAAGCAGCGCGAATTGCTGCCGAAGAATCACGCTTTAGACCTGTTGGCGTTACTACACGTTTTGGTACTAGTCAATTTGGTACAGATGCTAGTGGTCGCGTAAGTAGCGCTGGCTATAACTTATCGTCAGAGCTAAAAAACTATCAAGATCGCTTGATGGCGCTTAGTGGCCAAGGGTTAGGCCAAGCTGAAGCAGCGCAAGGAATGTATCAGCCGTTAACTGGTGCGGCTACTGGCTTGTTTAATTTAGGTGGCCAATACTTAGCGCAGTCGCCTGAAGCAGTTGCGGCTCAATATATGCAAGGACAACAAGACTTGTTAGCGCCAAGTCGTGAACGCCAATATGCGGAATTGCAAAACCGGCTGTTTAATACTGGCCGCGGCGGTTTGTCTGTTGGCGCAACAGGTATTCGCCCAGGTGGTGGTGCGGGGCTTTCTGCAAGCAATCCTGAACTAGAGGCTTACTACAACGCTATAGCTCAACAGGATGCGGCATTAGCTGGCCAAGCACAACAAGCTGGTCAACAGCAGTTAGCTTTTGGTACAGGTTTGTTTGGCCAAGGCTCTAATTTGTTAAATCAATATCAGGCTGGTCAAGTTGGCGCTTTATCACCATTTACAGGATATCTCAGCGGCGCGCAAACATTAGAAAGTCTTGGTCAGCAACCATTGGATATTGGTGCATCGTTAGGCGGCAGAAATGTTAATAACGCAGGAGCGCAAGCATTAATGTCAGGTGGAATAGGCGCTGCACAAACTATGCAGCAAGCCAATGCCTACAGTCCGTTTGGTACAGCATTAATGGGTGCGGCCAATTCACTCAATGCGTACCAAAATCAACAGCGACAAGATGAGCGATTTAACGCGATATACGGTAGAGGTGCGCCAGTTGAAGACCGGTCTTTTAACCGCAATGATTATTTTATTTAATTAAGGGACAATCATGGCAAGCGAAATTCTAGGTCTGTTTACATCGCCAGAAGATTACCAAATGCGGCAGCAACAAGCGCAGCAAAATCGTGCGCTTCAGTTTGCTCAACTTAATCCATTTGAAAAAGCAAATTACGGCATCTATCAAGGTGCGCAGCAATTAGGCGGCGCTACTGCTGGTTTGTTTGGTATGGAAGACCCGCAACTACGCAAAATATCAATGCGCCAGCAAATGCTAACTGGTGCTGGTGGTGGGCCACGTATTAATCTTAAAGACCCAAACTCAATGCTTCGTGCGGCAGAAATAGCGCAAGAATTTGACCCTGAATTTGCTCAAGGGTTAATTATTGCGGCTAATGATTTAGCCAAAAATATGGCTGAGATGAAAGCAAAAACAGTTACGGCAGCTAAGACGCAATCTGACATTGATAGAGAAAATGAATATCGTGCAGCAATGGCAGCTCTTCCATCTGATGCAACTGAAGCAGAGATATTGGCTGTTGTATCTAAATTTGCTTCGGGAGATAAAGTTTTGACAGCAAAACAAACCGCTGAGAGTGCAAAAGCTGAAAGAGAAAGAAAAAAAGAAGAATCTGCGGAAAAATTTGCAATTCAAAGAGAGAAAATACAAGCTGAAAAAGAAGCTGACGACAAAAAAATAGAAGCTGACAGGAAAGCCGCAGTATTAGCGGCAGCAGATAAGAAAGAACGTGATGCAATCAATAACCAAGCTAGATTAGATAGGATTAATACTGAAAAAAGAGCAGAAGCTAAACTAAAAGCAATAGTTGATTCATCTAAACCACCTAAATCTTTAAGCGCAGGACTTCAAAAAGAAGAAACAGGAAACTTAGAATCTATAGACAAAGCAGATGCGCAACTTAAAGCATTAAGTAATCCGATTAAAAATTTAACCCCTGACCCAACGACAAAAAAACCACTTTTGGAATTAGGCCCTGTAGACAATCTGTTTAACTATGGAAGAAATATTCTTTCTTTGTCATCTGAAAAAAGCAGGGCGTATGAAGAATTAAAATCAGCTATTGATACGGCGGTTAATATTAAAGTAAGTGACGAAAAAGGTGTTCAGACAGATGCCGACGTTTTGCGTCAAGCTAAAGCTCTTATAGCCGCTGGCGGTAGAAATGATTCTGAAGTAACACGACAAGCATTAATTAGATTTAGAGATGCAGTACAAAAAGATAAAGAAAACAAAATGAAACTTATTGAATCTCGCCGTAAGTCGCAAGGCGTTGAGCCATATTCCCCATCTGGTGGGTCAAGAACTGTTTCTTTTTCGGAGCTTAACTAATGGACGTCCCACTGCCAAACGGAGTAGTAGTAAAAGATGTTCCTGAAGGAACTACTAAGGCGCAGTTATTAGAAATTGCTATAAGAAATAATCTTATAACCAAAGAAGAAGCAGCCCAAGCAACAGCGCCCAAGGCATCTACGTCAGTATTTGAGCCAGCCGTTCCTTACTCTGGTGCGGCTGAAACAGTTCGCGCAGGATTCCAAGGCTTAACTTTAGGCTCTTTCGACGAGATAGAGGCGGCTTTTCGTACTGGAAGTATTAGCAGCCCTCAATATCAGAAACTAAGAAACGAACTACGTGCGCAACAAGAGCAATTCGGTCAAGATTATCCGAATGTAAAAACGCCAATCGAATTGGCTGGCGGCATGGCTTTGCCACTTGGATTTTTGCAAAAGGCAAAGCAAGCATCTACTGGTACGCAATCTGCATTAGCAGGTGAAAAATTACTGTTTGATAAATTTGGTGGGCAAATAGGCCGTGGCGCTGCTGTAGGAACCGCTACAGGCGCAGCGTCTGGCTATGGCTATGCCACCAAAGATGTTGGCGAGGAAACAGTCAAAGGTTCTATTTTTGGCGGTGTATTAGGTGGCACAGTTCCTGTTGCGCTTAAAGGCGCTGGAACCGTTATTCGCAACGTGTTGAATGCGTCTGGTGTTGGCGACCAACCGGCAGCGGCATCGCGCATTTTGGCTAACTACCTGCAAAAAGATAATCTCACGCCAAACGAAGCTATGGCCGTATTGGATGAGTTGCGCCGCATTGGTGTACCTAATGCCACCATTGCTGACCTTGGTGAGAATCTGCGCGGTTTGGCATACAACGCTTATGCCGTGTCATCCAAAGCTAAAACAGGCACTCAGAATTTCTTAGAGAGTCGCTTAATTGACCAGAAAAATGACGTTGTTACAGCATTAGCCGACAAGGCTGGCTTAGACATAAATGCTAATGGTTACGAAAGATTAAATAAGTTAATTGAAGATCAAGCATTGGCGGCAAAAACAGCCTATCCGGCTGCTTACAATAAAGACGTTTACGCCAAAGATTTTCGCAAATTTATGGATCGTGATCTATTTAAAAATGCGTACAAAGAAGCAGTTAAACGCGCTGATGCGCGTGGCGAAACTTTGCCACCATTGGATGCGTTATTGAGCGACCGCCGTGTTCCAACGGATGTTATGCACCAACTTAAAATTGGTCTTGATCGCATTGTTGAAAAAGAAACCGACGCAATTACTGGAAAAGTTACTGGATACGGTAACGATGTTTCAAAAGCAAGAAAAGAATTTAACGATTTACTAAAAACAAAAAATGATGCGTATCGCAAAGCTAATCTTGAATATGCTGATTCAGAAAAAATCCAAGACGCATTTCAAATGGGTCAAAAGTATCAAAAGTTAGACCCTAAAGAAGCTGCTGCAAAAATTAAAGCATTTAACCCAGCAGAAAAAGAATCCTTCCGCATGGGTATGATGGCCGACATTAATAACCGTGCTGGCGATTTTAAAGGTGGTGACTTTACTCGCCAAGTATTTAAAAGCGACAATCAGAAGGGATTAGTTAGATTAGCTTTTGAAGATCAAGCCAAATATAATGATTTTTCACAATTCATTAAGGCAATGGATCAGCAAAGCAAAACGGCTAAAAAAGTTATTGGTGGATCAGAAACAGCGCCTCGCCTAGCATCTCAAGAAAATGCTAATGAGATTGCGCAAATTGCTCAGAATGCAGCTAGAGGCGATGCGCTTGGTATTCTCAGGGCAACGGCTGGCGCTTTATATGGCAGATCAAAAGGCATCAGCTCTGAAACATCTGAAGCATTGCAACAGCGTTTATTCTCCACTAATGCAAAAGAGCAGCAAGCCATTCTTGCCGAGCTTCAAAAAAGAACGCAGCGCCGACCAGTTGGCATGCTATCTGGTTCGGCCATACTTGGTACATCAACAGGAATATTAGGCGACTAAATGCCATTTGCGCTGATCGCAGCGGC
>Ga0049081_10000261_pt1 | contig 20956 bp, 30 predicted proteins | sample GreLakmeER78MSRF_FD_66717 | JGI IMG/M metagenome (GOLD analysis project Ga0049081, IMG submission 66717) | Freshwater lentic microbial communities from great Laurentian Lakes, MI, USA - Great Lakes metaG ER78MSRF | ecosystem: Environmental > Aquatic > Freshwater > Lake | place: Great Lakes...
TACTGCATAGTAAGCAATGTCTTCTGCGACATTTCTTGCAGCATCTTCAATATTGTCTTTGTGAGCCTCTCTCCATTTTTTGCCATAATGAGTTCTTATTTCTTCCGTGGCGCTTTTTAATGACTCGGGGCCAAAGACCTCTTCAAATTCTCTTCTACTTCCAGAATCAAATCTTCCTGATATAAGTTTTGGAATTAAAAGTTCGATTATTACTTTAGATCTTTTCTTTCTAGTCGTTTCACGAGCTTTAAGAGCTTCGTAAAGATCCTCGCTGTACCTTTGCTCTATGGCTTGTATCCATAGTTGTGGCCTAAATTGCTGCAAGAACTGAATATCATCGCTGTCCAACTTAATGGCTCCACGGAGACTATCTCCCTTTATGGCCATTTCAAGGATCAATTTTTTTTCAACAAAATCTGAGAACTTCATTTTTGCACCAAATCTAGAATTTAAACTTTCATCTATATAGTAATATGGACAGCAATAAGTTATACATTCCCAGGCCTACATCAGAGCAATACTCTTGCCTTTCTCAGTGCGGAGGATGCACGGACATAGGTCCAACAGACCCTCTCAAAAAAATATCACCAAGACGAAATAGGGTAAAAGTTCGTGAACAAGTCAGAGAATATGTACTGACAATGCTTGGTGCGCCAGTCATAAGCCTTGAGCTTGACGAACAGCAAGTTAGCAATTCCATAGACTTCGCTTTGCAAGTTATTGAAGATTATGCACCAATGGAATACTTCCAGTATTATACTTTCATGACAATGCCTGGCCAAAGCGTCTATGAAATGCCAAACGACATAGGATACATCCGCACTGTATCCTATAGAGAAACCGCCCAATATGCATTCTCAGCAAGCGATCTTGGTGGCGTGATTCCACTTGAGTACATGGGCGCTGGCGCATATGGTAGTGTTGCCGGCGGCATCAACCCACAGACTCCTGTGTGGGGAAAAATGAGTGAGTGGGTACTTTACAAGCAATACGAGGATATGTACAATCGTACTAGCGGTCTTCAAGGTGGTTGGGAGTGGCTTGGTGGTTATCAAACTGTAAAGATTTACCCAACTCCATATAGGACATACCCAGTTATCGTCAGGTATCTTCAGAAAAAACACGATTTTGCACAAGTTACACAATCTATGCAAGAGGGGGCTCTTGCTTTTGCCAAAATCATTTTAGGTAGGATTAGAAGCAAGATATCTAATCCTCCTGGGCCAAATGGCGGCGTTCAGTTGGATGGATCTCAAATTCTACAAGAGGGGCTTCAAGAAAAGAAGGAATGGGAAGACAGGCTGTTAGTTAGGTTTGGAGATCTTCTTGGTCCAAGTTGGGGTTAAAAAAATGACAGATTACAAAACATGGCTTTTGAAAACAAATAATCCTGAACTTTTTGCAACTATTGAAGGTGTGCAAAAATCGCTTCTTTCTTTCATGTCAAGAAAAATGAGCATGATAAGTGAATCTTCGCAAGCTTCAAGATATAGCATACAAGTTGATTACAGGACTGATATGAAGGATGTCTTGCAAGCTTTCGCCAAACTTGTATTGGGATATGTAAGTGCTGGCCTCAAGAAGATGGGCATGCACACAAAGCATGTCTTTGATGAAACTCCGATTAGGCTACTTGTTTCTTCAAGGAACTGGGATGATGGCGAATGGGTTGGCTTGGTCAGTTGGAGTGAAAAAGACCATTGCTTCCTTGTTTCCAAGGGTTACTACAATAAAGACAGGAAGACAGTAAGTGTTCAATCTACGAAAAAGTGCGCTGATAATGCATCGGCCATAGCTAAAGATATGCACAACCTTATGCATCATCTAAAAGACCAACCAGATAAACATGTTGAAAAGTTAAAACCAGCGAACCTCAAGAGGGGTCCAAAATGATTTGTGATTGTAATCAATATACCAGCAATGAAATTTGTGTTAGCTGTGGCTCTTGGATTTTTTTCTTTGAGAAAAATTCTTGACTGTCTCACACGCTTCAAAATATCCATCAATGTTTTCACCAGCATCCATCCACCAACCATCAAGCTTGATTGCCTTCAGCATACCAAGATTTAGATAAATGTTGTTGAGATCTGTTATCTCTAGCTCATTTCTTGCCGATGGCGACAAACTCTTGATAAGACTCCACACACTTGAGTCATAGATGTATAGACCAGTTGCTATCCAGTTTGACTTGGGTTTCTTTGGTTTTTCTTGGATGCATTTGACTTTGCCTTTCTTGTCAAATTCAACCACGCCATAATATTGTGGATTTTTTACTTGGCTCAAGAATATTCTTGCTCCATTTGGCGATTCCTCAAAATCTGATATTGCACTACATATTGGATTTTGAAAAAGGTTATCAGCAAGTATTACGGTAATTGGCTTGTTGTCAGCCCACTCTTCCGCAAGACTCAATGCATCCGCAATTCCTCTTGGTTCTGATTGGTATGTGTAGTGTAGGTGCTTGAGGCCAAATTGCTCACCATTACCAAGTATTCTGAGGAACTCACCAGCAGCGTTTCCTCCACAAACAATGAGTATGTCGGTTATCCCGCTAGATACAAATGTTGAAATGGGATGATACACCATTGGTTTGTCATATACTGGAAGCAAACACTTGTTGGTCACACGGGTTAGAGGCATCAGCCTTGTACCCAATCCACCGGCTAGTATTACGCCTTTCATATCTTGTCCCTAAAGTTTATGCGCATTTGGCTTGCGCACCTATTGAAGCCAATCTTTGTGTAGAAATCCTCAACCATATCATTGCAGTTGAGTATTGCCTTATAGCAACCAGCCTCCTCAGCCAACTTGAGTAAGTGATTCATTATAAGCCTTCCATAGCCAAGCCCACGGAATCTTTGTTGTACGGCTATGTCCTCTAAGTGAGCAACCTTTCCTCCATTGTGTATAAACTTTTGTTCAATCATGATCGTTCCACAAGCCACTATGGATTCATTGACTTTTACTATGTATACATTTGTGTTTGTTGGCATGTTTAGAATTATCGACTGTGCTTCTTCGATGGTCAGAGATATTGGTCGGAATGATTTGATGGTTTCAAGAAATGATGTGTCTAATGATTCGTAATCAAGTTTGCAAATGATTGGTAAATTTTCTTTAATCATGGTGTTTCTTTATAAACCAAGCATATGGTGATACGCCACATAGGTTGCTTGTTTTGCACGATTCGCAGAACATTTTGTGGTATTGCAGATAGTATTGAGCAAACAGAACCTTGTGCAACCACATGTGTTTCCCTTCGACATTAACGCAGAAAAACATGCTTTCGGTCATTTCTGATATTATAAAGAAGTGACCTTCTATCTTTTTTTCTAAAAGATACGACGACTTCATTATTACTATGGAATTATGGGAGATTGCCTCTTCAATGGCAAGTATTGTTGGTAGGTGTTTTGGTGTTATTGTTGCATTCTTTATTTCATCAAGGCATCTTTGGAACTTGTGTTGATGCGTTCCCTCCTTGGTGCATCTGCATTTTTTTGTCCAGTATTCATATCCATTGTTGTAGTTTATTGGGAATCCTATCCACTTTAAAGCATTAAGTATGGCAACAGGACCACATGAGTAAAGGTTTCTTTGGGCTATCCATCGTGTTTTCTTAGCCATAAAACCTCACGGGTGTAATTAGTTGATAAACTATTTACAATCGTGCTTGAAATAAGGCTAGAACATGATTGCGTTTTTCTTCAGATTCGTTAAAGTTGGCATGTGGTTGCCATATTTTTGTTCAAGATCGGCGATTTCTTCATAATTGATTATAAGTTTCGAATTGGTATTTCTGTTGTTTTTTTGCATATCTGAAGTCAATTTTTGATCATCTACGCCTAAAATTGAAAGCAAGGATTCTCTTATTTTTTCATTTTTGAATTCGGATATATTTTCACCATTTGTCATATCTTCATATGTAAAAATGATGTCAGCTAGTTCGCTGTATTTTTTTTCATATTCAATAAACATTTCAATTCGTTCAATAAAGTTGGCACGCTTTATCCTTACTTGGTCACCAACCCATTCAAAAGAAGCTCGTTGAAATATGCCTTGAAGAAATTTGTTTTTTCGCAACAAGAGTACAACTTTGTAGTCCATTTCTTTTATTTCACTAAGAAACCAATGTAGACCAAGAGGATCTATGAAGTTCATCGCAAGCTTAAAGCCATGAGCCTTCTTTTTTGTTTTCTCTTTATCTTCCATGTATGCAGACCAAAGTTTATGGTAGCCTGGGGCGTGTATCACTTCGCCGTAGCAAGTGATATCCCCATGACTACCAAGTAAATCGGTTAAGAGTGTGCTGCCACTTCTTTGATTTGCTAGAATGACAAAGTTCTGCATTACCTAGTAATTATCTCAATGCCATCAATTGGACCCTCGTTCAAGAGAACATCTGGTTTGTTGTTGTTATCTACAGAATCGTTGATTCTTTGAACTGGCATGTTGTTATCCATGATGTGCTCAACTGTTCCCTTGTCTGTAACCTTGTCTGGTTGATCAAGGATAAGTTTATTTTCTTTCACTTCTGTCTCCTCTTTTTTTATTTCGCCTATGAATAAAAGCAGCCCCATTGGTGGTCTGACAAGCTGCATAAAATAACTATCGCCCTCAAACCTTCCCTTTGGGGGAACCACCTTACGACCATCAAATGCTGGCTTTGGCAGTGTGAGGTGTCCACTCGTTTTGTTCTCATAAATATAGTGACCCGTGCCTTCGAATTTAATGTCTATGGCATGTTTTCTTTCTTCTCTAGTTGGCTTGTGCTTTTTCATGTTAACTCCTTTGGTTGTTCTAATTGAGTTAACAGTCCTTCAAAATGTTTTGTTTGTAACGCACTAAGACTATAATACGATGTTGGTAATAATGGGAGTTACATATGAAAAATTTAAGAGTATGGACAGATGTTTATCCACAAGGATCAAAAGAAGGCGATGAAGAGCAAGGTTTCTTTATTGCTATATCACGGCACCCAAAGTGGAAATGGAGATCAGTTGCGCAATTATCTAAAGAGGCAAATCTAAGCAAACAGAGGGTTGAAGAAATCATACAAAAGTATCACAAGAGAAGTATGATATTTCAGTGTCCGACCAATGATGACATGTGGGGTTATTGGGAAAACCATTTGGATTTGTTGCCAAAAACAAGTACAACACCAACACAAGATGACCATAGACTTAGGATAAAAAACGCTAAATCATAAAAAAAAGCCTTCCTTGGATTCAAGGAAGGCTTTTTTTATGGGTGTAAATTAATCAAGATGATCATGGTTTTTATATGTGAACTCGCCATGATCGACCTTACTTTCATCATCAGCATTTTTGCCCATTTTATGCAAAGCATCTGCTGCTCTTGGCGTAAAATATGAGGCTGGATAATGGCTCCTAATATAAGCATCAGGATATGCCCAGCTCATAATGCCAGCTCTAGCCGTCTTTTCTGACATGTCGTAGACTGGTAATTCCTTCTTGGTTTCTTGACAAAATTCAATGAAAGACTTCATGTTTAACCTCTTAACTTGTGTAAAATCGACTTTAGTCGACTTAGATTCATATGCCCTATCTAGGGTTCTGTGCTCAAAATTTATAAAATATATCAGTCGTGTCAGCCCGTTATCGTTGACATCCACAAAAAAAGAATCTATCTTGATTATGTCAAAATAGAGGTCTTATATTTATGTATGAGTACGAAGTGCAATTTTTCCCTATAAATCAAGTTATGTCCGAAGAGTTAACGGACTCTTTCTACAAAACATGCTCTAGGTGTAGCAAGGATGTGCTTATTACGCCTGAAATTGTAAAACACATGCCCAAAGGCATGGTGAATGGAAAGTTCTATTGTAGGTTCTGTTTGACCCATGGCTTTGACATCAAACAGCCACTAATATTCAGTTTTCGTTCTATCATATGCTACCTTTATTACATCCACGAGGCTGGCAAGTCAAACCACCTAAAGTACGCATGTCAGCTTGCCGATTTCATCAAAGCGCACCGTGAGGCTGGCGCTAAGAGCTTTTGTCTCAGCTACGATGATGAATCGTTCAATTGGTTTATGGACAGTTCAATCGTAGGGGATGGTGATGGTCGCATACAGACAAGAGAGGTTCTTAAGATTGTCGTGGAGATGATTGCTTGTTTCAATCCATCAAAGAACTCCATGGATTGTCTTGAAACATATAGTAAAATTAAGGATGCCATAGAAGCTGCCGTTGCTGGAAATGTTGATCAGCGTGTAATTGTTCCTATGCTGCTACAGCACCGACAATCGCAATCTCGTGTTCTAGCATTCACGCTTTCTTGTATTCAGTAGATTATCTTGACATGATTGTTTCGAGTGACTGGGCAAGCACCAGCTTTCCTTTGATGCCGTTGGCTTTTAACTGAAGCAAGCATTTCATATCATTGATTTTCTTGTCATCTATTGTCGCATAAGTCGAGGCCACAGCAATATCGATGATGGCATCAAGAGCCCACTCATCTATTTCAAAGCCAATAGTGTCTATGTTTGATAAGTATGTTGTTAGGTCTGCATGTAGAGCCATTCCTGGCATACATGAAACTAACGATCTTCCACATTCCGATTGTAGCTTTTGAAATATCTCATGGTCATTTGGATGGAATTTACCCTCGCACACTGATCTAAAAATTTGCTCATCATGTTTTATTGTTTTTGACATGCATGCAAATGTCATGGTAGTGCTTGCCGTTGTTCGCCAATGCTTGTTGTTTTTTCTTAACACCTTGCATGTCTCGCCACGATTGTACATGGTGCTGTATTTATCTGGATGATCATATAGTGTGCAGTAGTCTGCCATCGACAGACCATCCACAATTGCATTTTTGATGTCGCCACAATGAATGTAATCGTCCTCGACAAAGTATACGGCTTTGTCTGATGCGGTTGCTATTTCCATGGCATATAAAAATGATGGGGCATTTCCAAGATTGGTTTTATGGATTTCCTTGGCATATTTACCATTTTCCAAGGCATAAATCGTTTCGCTAGAGCAATTATCTAGTATGAGATGATCTATGATGCCATATGTTGATTTGAAATTTTCAAGGCATGCCATCTTGGTTGCACATGGAAGTTTTGGTTTTATATAGCCATTATCACTTAGCCTATAGATTGCAATCATGGTTGATCACGCAATATTTTGTGAGCCATAGAAAATGCAGAACCCCAGTCGTCGCCATCTTTTCTTACCAGTGTTACGCTTGGATACCAAGTCGTATTGCTTCCTTCTAATCCCCAACGCCAATCGCAAGATTCTGCTATCATTGCTATGGTTCGCTTTCCCATCGCCCCAGCAAGATGCAGTATCGCAGTATCTACCGTCACTATTGCATCCATTTCCGCTATTACTGCTGCGGTTTTAGAAAAATCATCAAGCATATGTGAAACATCAATTACTTTCATGTTTTCTGCACCATCGGTGAGGTCAACGGCCTTGCCCTCGAACCTATACCTTCTTGGCCTTATGTCTTTTTGCAAGCTGAAAAGCTTTGTGTTATCCATATCATGCAGAATCTTGAACTCACGAAGCATGCACGATCTCCACTTGTCGTTGGGATGCTGAGGATTTCCAGCCCAAGCTATGCCGATCTTTTTCATGTTTCTATAAGGCGATGCATCAAATGATTCACAATTCTTGATATAAGGATTGCTTGGTATTTCTTTCATGTCAAGGACATAAGGAAGACTCATTATCGAGCAGTGCAGATCATGTTCTGGCATGCCGAAATCTGCCTTTCTTTCATGGTGTGGTGGAATGTTTGCTGGTTCTTTAGTATAGATTTCATCAACATCTACTTGAAGAAGTCCTCTGAGGCTTTCCCAGCAATGCAATATTACATGTGCTTTTTTTTCTTTCAAGAATCTTACATAGCGAAAGAAATGTATCATGTCGCCAGTGCCTTGCTCTGGATGAATCAAAACCCTTTTACCAGCCACATCAATGCCAGGCTTGAGGCGTTTTGCCGGATCGAATATCACATCCCAAAATCGTGATTGTTCATAAAGTTTGAATCGCCACTCATATTCTGGCCAAGCTTTGTCCCACTCGCCCCTAAATTGATGAATAGAGGCGAGATCTACATGGGCTCCTGGAAAATCTGGGTTTAAGGCGATTGCAGACCTAAAGCACTCCTCGGCTTTTTTAAGGTTGCGTAGTTCGCCATAGCAACCACCAAGCATGCTAAAAGATTCGGCGGTTGGCTTCAATGACAAAGCGGTGTCGAAGTGGGCAATAGCATCATTTATATTTTTGTTGTTTCTATACTGTAACCCTAGGTTGCTATGGACAAAATCCAAATCAGGTCTTAATTCCGCTGCTTTTTTTAATGCCTCCACGGCATCTGCGTATTTGCCTTGTCCTGAGAGGCAAAGTCCTAAATTGTTGTAATTTTCGTAATTCTCAGGCTCAATTACAATGAGGTTCTCAAATAGTGATTGGGCGGCATCATAGTTTTGTTGCTTGTGTTTAAGCAAACCAAGAAGCTGTATGATTTTTGCGTTTGTTGGATCAACTTTTAGTATTTGTGATGCTAAAAGTTCGCAATCTCTATCATTCCCAGATTTAAATTTTTCCAATAAAAGCTTTTCGGCAGATTCTTTTATATTTCTTACTTGTTCTTCTGTAAACATTTGGTCACCAGGATAAATAGTATATGTTGAAGAAGGAGCAAACAATAGAGCAGCAACAGCAAGAGCAGGAAGCTGCTGGCCTTGTCCACAAGCAGATTGAGCCAAATAAAAAAGGCGGTTGTGGTTGCAAAAACAAGACCTCAGGAATTACTAGAGATAAAAAACTGCAAGATTTGCATGATAAGATGAAAAAAACAAGGTACTTATAAGGAGATGCCATGGCTTGTGGTTGCAAAAAAAATCAATTTAATCGTCGTCCAGTTTCTGGTCCAAAGCCAATGGGAGCAATAAGACCAGTCCAGAGAACGACACAAAACATCATTATGCCAATTACAACGCCAATACAAGCCCAAGGCATGAATCAAACCACATCACAAACTCCAACTCCACAAAGGAGTGCATCTGGTGCGTACAATGAGAAGAAAAAGATGCAGCAAATTAGGAGAGATGCGATGCGACGAGCTTTTAACAGATAATTATTTTCCTATGTCAATTGCTGGATTTATATTTGGCATGATCCAAGATTTTTCATTTATTTTCGTGTTTATTGTGGCATTCATTAGCGTCCAGTCCATTACTATCCCTTCATCATACCAAGTTATTACGAAGCCTCGTGGTACTGATATTCCTTCAATCATTTGTCTTGATGTAATTTCCGAGCTAGCGACCATTTTTCCAAATCCATCATACAAATATCTTCCTTTAGCAAGTTTCGTGTCACGATCTAATAATGTCGCAACAGTCATGTTTTCTTCCATATGATTTATGTGTTTGTTTAACAGTATGACTCCACTTTGATGTTCAATTATTTCATCCGGCTTCTTAGTGTTATTGTCCAACATGAGGCTCATGATAATCCATTCTGGGTTTAATGCGGTCTTGAGCTTGGTTTTTCCGAGATTTTCAATTTTTGAAAAATACATTACTTTTGGTTTTGATCTCTTGCTCCAGTACCACAATGTTTTGTCATTTACGCCTATATCAAACTCCTTACCAAGCAAGCTGAATGTTATCATTCTAAACTTTTTGTCTTCAAGGAATATGCTCCCATGTACTGTGATTGGAAGTCTTCCTCTTATTGAAATGGCAACATCAGAACAGCTCATCGAGGTTATTTTTTTGCTTTTATTGTTTTCCTCGTTATTTTGCGATGGACTTCCAATAAGCTTTATATTTTTTTGTGGGGTTGTTTTTGTCACAAAAAAAAGCAATGTAATGATAAATAACAATACTAGGGATAAGTTCCTCATCAGTATAATTATCACGCATGGGAGAAAAAAATGTTATCATACAAAAATTGGAAAATGATCAATGAGAATTTCAATAGGAATTTGGGAATTAGCCAAGTTCAATCATTAGGGCTTGTAAGTCCAATTCGCACAGAGGAAAAGAATAAGAAAAAGACTGTTGAAGGCGAAGATGAACATTGCAAATATTGTGGAAAAATGTCTAAAAAAACCATGAAAAAAGAAGATTTTGAAGAAGATGATGATGTAAGAGATGAAGAAGAATATGAAGATGAAGAAGGCGAAATGGGCGAAGAAGACGATGAGGATCATGAAGGCGATGAAGAAGATCACGAAGGCGATGAGGATCATGAAGGCGATGAAGATCATGAAGGCGATGAAGATCATGAAGGCGATGAAGATCATGAAGGCGATGAAGATCATGAAGGCGATGAAGATGAATTTGGAGAATCTAAAAAGCATAAAAAAAATATGAAGCATATGAAGTGCATGAAGTGCATGAAAGAATCTTCTTATAATGAATCTAAGAAATTTACGCACAAAAATAAATCAAAGAAAATTGTTTCTAAAAAAGATGTTGATTCGGACAAAGATTCAAGCAAAGATTCAGGCAAAGATTCAGAAGCTGCTATAATCAGCAAACTTATGAAAAAAGGCTTGCCTGAAAAGCTTGCAATTGCAATTGCAAAAAAGAAAACTAAAAAGAAAATGAATGAATCAAAGTGGATGGAGGGAGTCTTTGGCTCTAATCCAAAGCAAAAGTTTTATGATGGAATCGACAACCGATAATTATCTTCCATCATGGAGAGTTGTAGAAAACTTTACCTAAAAAATAAAGATATTTTAAAAGACCCAGTTTAGGCTGGGTCTTTTTGTTTCTTCAATGTTTTTAAAAGATTTCTTATGCCAATTGTTATATCGGTTTTTGGATACCATTTTGTCAACAACAAGCTTTTGTTAATACAAGATTGTGTGTGATTTTGATAAAATGATTTGTATGGATTTTCAATGTATGTTGTTGTTATATCAAGGTTTAGCTCTTTTTTTATGACTTCCATAATACGATTCATGGTTGGCGACACACCAGTTCCAACATTGAAAATGTCTGTTTTTTCATGGTTAATGCATTTTATGTTATATTCAACAACATCTTCAACTGAAACCCAGTCTCGTCTATGCTCACCATTCTTAAAAACCATCATGGTTCCTTTGTCCATTGCTTGTTTGCAAAGCTGGTAAATCATGCTAGCACGCTTGTTTTTATGGGATTCGCCCGCCCCATAAACATTGAAGTAGCGCAGCCCTATGCATGGTATACCTGATTTTTTTGAAAAATTACACGCAAGCTCTTCGAGTATGGCTTTGCTCATGCTGTAGATGTTTGATGGCATGATTTCGTCATCTTCATTTTGAGGTGCTTTAGAAAAGCCATAGACAGATGCACTGCTAGCGTATATTATCTTCTTGCAGCCAAGCTTTCTTGCTGCCTCAAAAATTTGCATGCTCCATAAGCAGTTTGCTTGGAACATGCTTTTTTGATCTGTATCAGTTGTGTCATTGTTAGCTGCTTGGTGGAAAAGGATGTCGATATTGCCAAGTTTCAAAATTTCAGCCACATCGTTGGAAACCATGGAATGGTGTTTGCATGTCCTTTCGTTGGATGTGCCAGTTGCCACTACATGATGACCTTCATTGAAGAGCCGATCTGCAAGCGCAGAACCAATGAAACCTGTTGCACCTGTTACTAGAATTTTCGCCATGTAATCACCAAAAAGAAGAAAAAAATGAATGAACGCCTAACTACATTTTTTGAAAAATATCATGATCTTGGTCTCAAGCCAATAGTTATGTATCCTAACACAAAGCTTCCATGCGCAAAAGGCTGGAATAAATTTTACAATGTTGAATTTTGGAGAAGAAAGCTTTGCGATATTTCCGTAAATTCCTTGCCAAACTTAGGTATTTTACTAGGCGATGTCGTTGATGTGGAGGCAGACTGTGACAATTCAAACAATTTTTTGTGTGATTTGATTGGTGACTACCCACACCCATGCTATCAAAGTAGTAGATCAATTCACCATCTTTTTTTAAATCCTGATGTTAATTTGACACAAGTAACATATCAAGGCATTGAATTTCGTGGGAACAAAGTTTGCTCAGTTATGCCACCATCAATTCACCCAAATGGTGGCGAATACAAATTTTTGAAGGAAAGTAGATTTCCTATTCCTCCAATGCCAAATTCATTGCTTAATTTTTATCGCTCCAACAGGATGCAAGCTAAAAATTTTATCGTAAAACGCAAAGGCGTCAAAAAAGGCCATGGAACCATGAAATGTTCATCATGTGGCAAATCTTGCATGTTGCACTCCAAAAGGCTTAAGCTTGAGATAATGTCATTTTCATCACTTGGTTCACCTTGGAAGTGTTCTGGTTGCAGAGAGTTCAAAGTTACAGATATATGCAGAGGAATCAGGAAGTCTTTGGGGAGGCGAGCATGATTGCAGCCATAGATACATCAGCTGGCGTAATTCCATGACCGCCAAAGCTTCTTTCCATACAATTTACATCATAACCATTACTGATTAGTGTGTTTCTAGTTGGCAAATACCTTTCCTCCCAAGCAAAACAATTATCGTCTCTGTTGTGAAAAAGAAGGCATTTTTTTGGATGATCTGTAATAGGTATGGTATTTACATCCAACACGCATCCATTGTGAACCACGAGCGTCCCATATTTTCCAGCGAGCCAAACCGAGCAAGCAACAACCGCACCGGCAGAATAACCAGCAAGGATTGTATCGCTTTCTAAAAAGCCATCAGATTTAGACATGTCACCAATGATCTTGATGATATCAGTTTTTGTTTTTTCAAGACCTTTGACCGACTTCTGTTGTTTGGTTATGCCATTTGGCCGTGGATACCACTCGCCTTCAGGATACATGCAATAAATGTTGTATGTTGATTCTATCAATTTTTCATTGCTGTACAGTTTCATCATTTCCTCAGGATCTTGTTCTCGACCTGGAAAAAGAAAAATCTGCCCTTTGGCATTGTTGTGTTTTTTTCGTCTTAAGAATCCAAACATGGAATACCCCATTCGCTATAGATGTCAAAATTGAGTGTAGAAAGATTTTGGATGCGCTGATAAAGTTCAACAGGTATGTGTTGTCCTACTATTTGCATGAATTTTAAAGCCTTGCGTTTATCGCAACTATTTATGCATGATCTAAGAAGCTTGGCATCATAGCCAAAGCACAAATTTGTTTGGTCGAATGTATCATCATCATCGTTTGGTGGTGACCAATATTTTCTATGACCATCATTTTCTACAAATTTAATGGTAAAATCAGTTAATTCATAGACAATTTCTACAAGCTTTGGGCTTCGTAACCAAAAGTTTCCAAGGCATCTATACTCAAGACCATGATCTGGCAAACGATGGCTTCCAGCATGACCATATATTCTTCTACGATATTTTTGAGTGTTATCATTATCAAGCAACAATGATGGTATACCAAGAAAAAGATCAAGCATTCTGACGGCACTTATGATACCATCGCCATCATTAAAAATATCATTTTCCCCAAGGTGTATATGTCCGCCAGCAGTTCTGAAGCTGGTGTTTTTTATGACATCGTGTGGGGGCATTACTTGTTCTAATGTATATGCGCAATACTCAGAGTTGCATCCAACAGTCCTTGATTCTTCGTTATCAACATCAGATTTTTTAAACCAGTGTGCTGATTGAACTTTTATTTCATGATTTGGCAATGTTTCTTGCAATAGCAACATGGCTTTTTGAATGTTCTCAATTGCTTCTGCAGCTGTATTGCTTGGTTCAATCTGAAACTCGGCAAGAGCGTTGTCGTAGTAGACAGATGAAAGACCACGACTTATTTTTTGTTGCTTGGAAGGAAGTAGACCTATTGCATTGACGATCTTTCCATTGATCGCCAAAAAAATCTCTGGATCTGAACCAAAAGAGAACATGGTAACCCCCTAAGCTTTAGTTTTTAAAGTTTGCCATTTTCGCATAGCTCCATGTTATAAGAGAGTATGCTATTTCGGTGAATTGACACCACATCATCATCTTGATGGTTCGCTAGCATACTTTTATCAAATATATCAATGTTACTGTCCTTCATGTGTAAATTGTTCATTTTTCAAGTGTGCTATTCACTATATAATTTATGCTAGGATTTCAGCAATTTTTTGAGAGTAACCAGATTGAGAATCAGGTTATCGTAGATTACCTCTCCAAGCCTGGTGTTTCAGTTGGCGAGATAGGAAAGAACCATGGTCTTTCCGAGAGGGAAGTGTATCGAATACTCAGATTTAACCAAGTGTCTCCAAATCGCAAGGGCATGCATGTCGAAAAGGTCAAGCACCTTGCCGGTATGGGTTGGGGAATTCGAGAGATAGCTGGGTTTACTGGATATTCAACGAGAAATGTTAGGAACATCCTTAACAAACAGCTGAGGGAAAATGACCTTAACCAGCGGTGACATAAAGATTTTCATGTCTGGTGGCGTGAGTAACTCTGACCCCGACAACTGCCTTGGTGGCGATATATCGAACACTTATTTCACTAGCGTAAGGCTATTTGACTCCGTTACAGCTGTACAAAATGCAGCTGGATATGTGGACTACAGATGCGTTTACATTAACAATATAAGTAGTTTCGACACATTATATGATGCTCAAATTTTTATTGGATCCGAGGTTAGTGGCGGCTCATCCACAATGATTGGTATAGAGCAGAATAACGAGAGACAAGATATTTATATAACCAATGCAGCGGCTGTTGGATCTGGCAATTTCACTTTGCGTTTCTACGACTATTTTACTGACAACTATTTGAATTTTACTGTGAATCACGATCTTTTGATTTTAAATTGGGTATCAAATTTTCAAACTGCAATTAGGGAAATTGATGGTTTGGGCGATGTTACAGTTTCTGGATCGTACATTGGAACTACGGCATACTTTACGGTTAACTTTGTAGGATCGTCACAAAAGAGGTATTTCGAATCGCTTGAACTCGTTAGTCTTTCACAAAACTTTTTGAATGTTAATGCCTCGCTCAGCATTCAGAAAATCACGGATGGTGGTCCAAAGCTAAATGCTGCAAACGAAATACCATCTGAAGTAACTGTCCCAGCAAATGTAGTATTTGTTAGCACATCATCTACATCGACCATATCAATTGGCGACCTTAGGCCAACTGAATACTTTGCCGTATGGGTTAAAAGAACCGTAATCTCTGGGGTTGACTCTATTGAGGGTGATGGGTTCACCATAAGAGTTAAAGGTGTTGTGTTATGATTTCGATACTTCTTTCTTTGATCTTGGTTTTTTCTCAGCACAAGGAATATTCGCCTACTGTTGCAGATTATGATACAAAAATAGAACATGTCACATCGATGTCTCGTGGGGTCTTCAGTAGTGATACATGGACTGGCATTGTGATGAAATCAAAGTCTTCACAGAAAGAAACATCATGGGATCAGATGAGCGATAAGGACAAAGATGTGTTTATGTTTGTAGTTGGACTTAGAACTCTTAATTCCATAATCAAAATAGAGGAATTCTGGAATGATGAGATTCAAAAATTTGAAAATCCAACGCACAGACTTGTGCCATCACAAGAGTCAAGGCCTGCAACAAAGAAGGAAGTTCAAGAATATCTTGCAAAGCTTGATATAATCAAGAAAAAATTTGTCAAAGAAATGGAGATATACAACAATACCTTCTTTGGAAAATACCATGATGAGATACCTTCTAGTGAGGCGTCTGCATTCCAAAAAAGGATAAGGGTGAACAAGTGAGTGATGATTGCCCAATTTTTAATTTTCCATGTTCAAAACAAAAAAATATTCAGCACAACTCTAGCGAAACGAATGATTCTTTTCAAATATGTCAATCATGTCCATATGCTGCAAAACTTCAAGAAAACAAGAGTAATACATGTCAATCATGCGGAATGACATTTGATGATCTTCTTAAGACGAATCTATTTGGTTGTGGTAATTGTTATTCTTTTTTTGAAGTTATGGCAAGAGCAATCATTATAAAATGTCAAAGTTCTATAAACCACAATGGTAAATCGCCAGCTTGTATGGAGCATATGACTATATCTAAGCTTAATATTGTTATGGCAAAAGCTATACAAGTTGAAAATTATGAGCTTGCAGCAGAATGCAAGAAGCTTATAGATCGATAGTTAAAAATTTTTAGCCAAGCCATGTGACAAGGTCTTTGGGATTTATGATTCCATATCCCTCAAAAAATTTGTTTTTGGCAAATTTTAAGTCTTTGACTGATATGGTGTGTTTACTCAAAAGTTTCCTATAGTCATCCGAGCAATTAAGTTTAATTTTATTGCCTTCATTCCGGTTGTGCGATAATAACAGTGCAGCTATTCCAACCGCAAATGGATTTGACATAGATGTTCCAGATAGTATTGCATACCAAGACTCTGGTACAGTGCTGAATATTTGGTGGCCAGGGGTAAGAAAATCTAAATCATTTCCGGTACAACTAAATTCAGACCTTTCCATGTTTTCGCTAACTGATCCAATTCCAATCGTTTCAGGATAGTTTGCTGGATAAAATATTTGATGAGTTTTACCGGCATTTCCAGCAGCACAAAATGTGACTATTCCATTTTTTTCGGCTGCTTGTATTGCTTTTCTGACCTCTTGAACCGGAGCTGGAGATCCAAGACTCAATGTTATAAAGTCAACATTGCGACTGATTGCATAATGAATGCCTTCGGCCACATCTATAAGATTTCCATTTCCATTCTTGTCAAGAACTTTGATTGGTATAACTTTGGACTTGGGCGCTACTCCAACCATTCCGATTTCGTTGTTGATTGCGCATATTATTCCAGCCACATGAGATCCGTGGCCGTTGTCGTCTTCTGGTGGCTCATTCTTGTTCAATATGTTAAAGCCATCAAGTAAGTTGCCAACGAGGTCTGGATGATTGAGGTCGCAACCGGTGTCTATGACTGCTATTGTAACGCCTTCGCCTTGTGATTTTGCCCACACATCTGGTATGTTGAATGTTGAAAGTCCCCATCCAATTTTTTGTTTATCTTCTTGGATGCTAAGAACTTCTGTTCTTTCAAATGGTAGAAGTTTACAATCATATTTTATTTTTCTAATCATTTTTTACTTTCCAGAATCCAGATTTGTATTTTTCCACTATGAAATCAATCAACTCACCAACAAGAATGTCTATCATGACTTTTCTTATTGTTGATTTCATTGGTTTCATCCAAATTGGAAGACAATCCGCTATGATATAGTCAAAAAGACTTCCGGCCACGATCATTACTGTCTCTTTTTTGTCTTTTCCAGATGGTATGATCCCTTCAACATATTGGATCATTTCATCTACTGAATTGAGTATGAAAAGCGTTCCCTTAACGAGATATTCACGAGAAACGCCCAGCCAACCCTTGGATTCTGGCTTTTCGCTATCCCATCTTGATTTTAGGTCGCCGATGTATTGGCTTACGGATTGTATGACTTGCTGTAGCTCATCTGCAGTCAATTGTTTATTTTTCATTGGTGCCTCTGTTTAGACAACATATATAGTGACCGCAACACTAATTTAAAGTCGGAGGTGAAACATGCGAATTATTGTCACTGGTGGTGCTGGTTTTGTCGGAAGCAATCTTGTTGATAAGCTTGTTGACATGGGATGCAAAGAGGTTGTCATAGTGGACAATCTTGCGACTGGAAGCATGAAAAATGTAAATGCAAATGCACATTTTGAAAAATTTGATATAAGGTCGGAGTGGCATTCCAACGACAAGTTATCTTCATTTAATCCAGATTTTGTATTTCATATAGCTGCTCTCGCAAGAATACAGCCAAGCTTTAAGAGACCGGCAGAAGTATTGTCTGCAAACTGCTCGGGAACCGTACAAATGTTGGAATATGCCAGACTAAAAAAATCAATGGTAGTCTATGCTGGCTCAAGTTCATTTTACTTTGACCCACAAGCCAACCCTTATGCCCACTCAAAGTGGATAGGCGAGGAACACTGCAAGATGTACAATAAGGTTTTTGGTGTCCCAGTTGCTATAGCGAGGTTTTTCAATGTGTATGGTCCAAGACATGTTAGAGATGGTGACAATGCAAATGTACTTGGTATTTTCGAAAGACAGAGAATGGCCAACCAGCCACTGACAATTACAGGTACTGGCGAACAGAGAAGAGATTTTACTCATGTTGATGACATATGTTCTGGCCTTATAGCCATGACAAAAAGTTCTTGGAATGGCGACATTTTTAATCTTGGAAGAAGCAGCAACTACTCTATCAATGAGATTGCAAATATGTTCAAACCAAAAGACATACAATATTTGCCAGCGAGACTTGGCGAAGCAAAAGACACACTTGCAAACATTGATGAATCAAGGTCGAAATTATCTTGGGAACCAAGAAAAAATATATCTGATCATATATCCGAGTTTCTTAAAAATATAGGTGTTTCATGAGACAAAAAGTTGGCATCGTTGGCTATGGCTATGTTGGCCGTGCCATGTATAATTTTTTTAAAAAACACTACGATGTTTTTGTTCATGATGTGCAAGATGTCAAGGATGTGCCGATTGTCGAAAGAGATGAAATTAATTCTTGCGATTTATCTTTAATCTGTGTTCCGACACCAATGGGATCCAATGGTCGGTGTGACACATCACTTGTAGACGAGGTTGTGTCATGGTTGAAGACGCCGATAACCATAATAAAGTCAACAGTTGAAGTTGGAACGACAGCTGCTCTATCCAATTTGCATAACAAAAATCTGGTTTTTTCTCCTGAGTATTGTGGCGAGTCAAGTTATTGGTCGCCATACTTGTGGGATAGGGATGTTAAGGAGACGCCATTTTTTATTTTTGGTGGATCACCGGAATGCACATCACGCTGTGTTGACTTTTATCTCCCAGTAGCCGGTCCTGTAAAGAAATATATTCAGACATCATCTTGTGCAGCAGAAATGGCAAAGTACATGGAAAACTCTTTCTATGCTACAAAGATAGCTTTTTGCTATGAGATGGCTGAAATATGCCAAGCTGCCGGCATTGACTATAACACAGTTCGAGAGCTATGGCTCAACGATCCTAGAATAAACCCAATGCACACCGCAGTTTTTGAAAAAAACGACAGTGCTTTTGGAGGCAAATGCCTTCCAAAAGATCTATCTGCACTGCATAATTTCGCAAAAAGCCAGCTTAATTATGAGCCAAAACTTCTTGGAGAGGTTTTGGAATCAAACAATAGAATAGGTAAAATTAGAAAAACAAGGAGAGACAAATGAAGATATTACAAATTGTTCCAGCACCAAATACGGCAATCACAACGCTTGCAAAGCACATCTTAACTAACAATAAGAAAAAGTGTGAAATAAAAATATTGAGTTTTCACCCGAAGAAACCAAACCAGAACGAAAAAAATGATTTGCAGCCTCTTTGGAACTGGGCCGATCTCATAGATGTTCAATACTGGAAAAGCGGATTTAAGATTCGTGAGATGTACCCAGCTATTTGGAAGACTAAGCCAAAACTCTTGACTCACCACAACCCATACAACTTACACGAGGAAAAATGGGATGATTACAAAAAAGTGTGCGTAGTCAACAAATATCAGAATAAGGAACTTCCAGAATCTACACTTGTTCCACTTTGCATTGATCTTGATTTCTTTGCCTTTAACCAAAAATACACCAAAGATTTTAGCGTGAATATGTCCGTGGCTAGAATTGAGGGAAAGAAAGGATGCCTTGAGGTTGCAAAAGCTTGTAACGAACTTGAAATAAAGTTCAATCTTGTCGGCAGGGTATCTGATGGTGGTTACATCGAAAGAGTCAAAGTCGCTGGTGGGAAATATTTAAATTTCAAGAACAATGTATCAGACGATGATGTGAGGAAAAGCTATTATGATTCCGCCATACACATCTGCCACTCTGTAGATAATTTCGAATCTGGTACACTTCCAATATTGGAGGCTATGGCATGCGGAACTCCGGTTCTCACAAGGTCGGTAGGTCATGTTCCGGATATTTACAATGGTGCAAACCTCTTCGTGAATCTAGGAGCACAAGATGATGTTGAGACTCTTAAGAAAAAGCTTGTTGAGCTTCGTGACAACTTTGATCTTCGTCTTGGCATGAGAGAGGCGGCCAGAGAATCCATCAAACACAGATGCTCAAAGTGGCGCTCTGAAGAATACTTTAGGATTTACAAGGATTGCTTAGCATGAGAAATATATACCTTGATATTGGATCCTATGATGGTGATACCTTTAAGCTTTTCATGGAAAAATATCCAGATGCAGCGTCTTATAAAGCGTATTGTTTTGAGCCAAACAAGTTTTTGGCATTTCATTATGAAAAGCTTAATTGCGAACATGTTAAAGCAGCAGCGTGGACTCACGATGGTAACATTAGGTTCTATGTTGCCGAAAAATACATAGCCAGTACTGTCATGCCAAATAAGCATGGACGAATAAAGATATTCAACAAAATAGTAAGAAATATGGTTCCATGTGTTGATTTCAGTTCTTGGCTTGAAAAAAATGTAACACAAGAAGATTTTGTTGTTTGTAAAATAGACATAGAAGGCGCTGAGTATGATGTTCTTGAAAAAGTCGTCAAAGACAACAACCTCAATCTGATTAAAAAGCTTTATGTAGATTGGCACCACAACAAGCTTGAAGGTTTTGACAAATCAAGGCATGACAAACTTGTAGAAACACTTGTCAACCATGGATCATATAACCACAAAAAAACATTCTGTGGTGAGAAAAAAATACTTGATGTTTATTAGCGTGGTTTTCGGAATGTGGTTATAAAACCAGTATTGTCATGGATGTGACCTTTGGCGCATTTCATCCCATCTTCTGAATAGTATTTAACTAGCGATCCTGTTTTTGCCTTTCTTTCCTTAGTCTGCGTAATCTCAAGATTGGCGTGTTTTGCAAGTCTTTTAACTGCGGTGATTGTATATCTTAGGCTGTCAAACTCAACTTCGTTGTGCAG
>Ga0049081_10000262_pt1 | contig 20915 bp, 19 predicted proteins | sample GreLakmeER78MSRF_FD_66717 | JGI IMG/M metagenome (GOLD analysis project Ga0049081, IMG submission 66717) | Freshwater lentic microbial communities from great Laurentian Lakes, MI, USA - Great Lakes metaG ER78MSRF | ecosystem: Environmental > Aquatic > Freshwater > Lake | place: Great Lakes...
GACTAAAAAAAGAATTTACATTAAACCCTTGGTCAGCTATTATAGCAGCACCAGCTGCCGCTAATGGAGCTGTAGCTAAACCTCCAGTAACAATACTTCCAGCAGTTACACCAACTACTACTCCTACGGTAGTAGCTATGTCTTTATATATATTAATACCGTTTCCAATATCTATATTAAAACTACCGCTTAATATTGCCTCGGCATTGTTTCCGTCAGCCGCTTGTACTGTATAGTAGCCAGTAGAAGGGTCATAAAAAGAATTTCCTACAGTAACATTACCTGAAGAAGTAAAAATATTTTGAGTAGTAAAACCTGTAGTCGAATTTAAAAATTCACCTCCTCCTTTATTAGCAGAAAAGAAATCAACATTGCTAAAATATGGAAAAGAACCTGTGTTTCCTATATCTTGGAATCTTTGAGTACCTACTGTCGCATTTTCTGCAATTGTTTGCCACTTAGCATCTTCATTTGCTACTACTACGTTAGCTCTATTTAATCTATTTTTCTTTACCTCTATATCTTTTACTTTTAATAAAACTGGTTCTGCTTCTATTAAACTTATTACATCAAGTAATGTAGTCTGCTCCAGTCCTGTGTGAGTAATATCAAAGGTATTTGAAGGGATATCATATCTTCCTATTAACTCTGCTGACGTAGCATTTTCTCCTGCATAATTAACAACTCCTAACTCAACGAAGTTAAACACATCTGACTGAGCGTTATTGATAGTTAGTATATTTCTTTTACTAGTCATTTCTCCACTTGGAGTTCCTTGTATTGTTACCCAAGCAAGACCGCTGTCATTACTTGACGATATAACAGGAACAATATTACTTAATATACTCCACTGAGTAGTTATATTAGAACCGTTTATTCCAAATCTGCAAGTATATCTCTTTCCTCCTGTTAATAAACCTCCTCCACTGCTTAAAGTATTTTTGTAACTAACATAACCTATATTATTTATTAGTTGACTATTAGTCTGATTATCAGTTTTGTTTAAATCGTATATTCCATTACTAGGTACTTGAATATTAGTAGGAGTGTATGTTAGGCAACAATCTTGAGTTAATACAGGCGGTATATACACACATTTATCTTTGATGGTATTGTCAGTAAAGTAGAGAGTATAGACACCATCGTTTTGCTGTTCAATTATCATCTCTATAGGATGACTTTTACTTACTATAAAGTTCTTTGTTCTTAATAATCTTGTATAAGCCCAGTTATTATCTTCGTCTGCTACGCCAATCTCGGTTATAGTATTATCTTCGCTTACGCTTAGTACAAAACCTAGGTTCTGACTGTTAACATAAGCTATGGGTTCTAATTGAGTTTCTGTAGTAATTTTTTCCTGAATAAGTGTTGGTATTACATTTATTACAGTTCCACTTGTTGCAAATGTAACTCTTTGTCTTAATTCTTTGTAAGAGTATAGTCCGTTAAAAGTGATGGTTGTATATAATTCTGATAAGGTTATTGACGCTACTGTTGCCGAAACACCAGCAGAAGCAAATGCGGCATTTAATGTAGACACAAAATAAGCATTATCACCAGCTCCTATAGTTACACTTATAGGTGCTAAACCATCTAATTGGTCTAGAAAAAAAGTTTGAGTACTGGCATAATCTGGTAAGGCTATTTGAGTAGCATCACTATAAGTTTTAACTCTCCATATTTGTAATTGAGGAGTTGCATTAGGAACACTAACCCTAGCCAGTCCTGTGCCCTTTTTAGCTTCTAGAGTCGTTAATTTACCTGTTTCATCAGATATGAATTCTACATCATTAGCCTCGTCATATTGATTAGAGGGTAAAGATACTAGGGCTACGTCTTTATTTAAGCCGCCCTCAAAAGAGTTAATTGTGGTGTCCTGTGCCATACGCACAAAAATACTATTTTATTTTGATATTATGCTCAAGGATTTTACAGAGTTATAGCTCTATCCGATACAGAATCTTTACCTACCATCATCTCAGGTCTAACTTGTTGTACAAATAACATCTTCATCATTGGCACTAAGCCTTCGTTAATCGGGTATCTACTTGTATCGTAGTTCCATCCAGCTACTAAATCAGGTCTTTGGTACATAGCTTCCTCGCTTACAGAAGATAGCAAGGTGTTGCCGTATATCTCCATGCTCTCGCCTGTTCTTAATATAGCTACTCTCTTATTACTCTTAAAGAATCCTTGTGTGTACCAAGTGTTGATTTGTCCCTTAGTAAGTGCCTCGTAGAATTTCTGTGTTGCTCCTGCTGTTCCTTGATATGCTACTCCTGTTTGATTAGAGTTTACTCTTACTACAGGTAATGCTGATGTAGTTAAATAAGATGGCTCTTTTTCATTTTCTACTTTAGTAAAAGATGTGTAAGTATTCTTCTGCAACCAATCTGGAGATATAGTCTTATTAGCACCAGTAGCTTGATTTCCATTATAAGAAATTATTATAGCCTGCTCCCTAACTTGGTGTACTATACTTTCGATGTAGGGAATATCCCATTTCATATCTGAGGAGAAATTACCTCCGTTTGCTGCTCTTATTAGAGTTTCTGTTATTTCGTATAAAGTCATTTTGCTTATTATCTCCTAGGTTGTGTATTAGTATTCTGAATTTCGCTTCTCTCTGCTACGTTGTATGCTTCCATATCTCCTAAAGAAGCTGCGTATATACTCATTACCTTGTCTATTATTCCTGATACGTTCTGGTCACTGTATGTCAACTGGGTAGCACTTGTCACGTCAATTACAGGAGGAGTAGTAAGATACTCAATATCTACCTTAGATAGTGTTCCTGCTTTTGGGTATATCCTTACATTAGTTCCCATAACTTCATATCTAGGAGCATATACCTTGCCGTCACTATAACTCTTGTTCATAGCGTTGTATGGTAATTGTGTAGCTGTCTTTACATATGTTTGCCCATTTTCAGTGTAGGTAGTTTCGATACTAGTTAAACTTTGGTATGATGGCATTGATGAGAATGCAATTAAGTAGTTAGCAGGACTTGTTACGGTCACAGTTGTTTGTAAGCATCTTAACTCATCATTTATCGCACCAGTTCTACCGTACTCTCTTAGTAAGGGCATAAAGTATTCAGTTGTTGCCTGAAGGAATTGGTCGTTAAGTCTTGTATTGCTTATAACACCATTTGTAATTTCATCATATTTTGAGTAAAATATGCGTTTAATATCTGCACCAGTCATACTACAAAGTTACAAAAATAATTTATATTCTCTTTATTAAAAAAAAAGCTCCTCTAGTATTTGTAGAAGGGCTCTTTTATTAATTATTTAGTTAGTTATAAACTCTTATTTCTACCATTGTATTGTACAATAAATCATCTGCTACATCACCGCTAACAGCCGATTGTGAACTACCGCTACTAGAATATGTACTAATTGAAAAATTTGTTGGATTTAATATATATATTTTATATCTAAAAATACTAGTATTTGTAGGAATTGCACATACAGCTGTTTTATTTAATGTAAAAAAATTAAAATTAGGACACTCTATATTATATACTCCAACACCTGTTCTAGAAACAGTTACTGTGCCAATAGTATTTTGTAATACATTTGCTACAGGATTATTTGTACCTGTTTGAGTTAATAAAGCTGTATAAACTTTATAAGGTGAAGCAGGTATTGTAGATAAAGCCGTAGCCATAGCTGTTAAATCTTTTGCGACAACTGTTGAATTATCGTCTAATTGTCTTAGGTAAGGTATGTTTGACATTGTTTGTTTTATTTTAATTTATTCTACAAATGTAATATATTTATTTTTTATATTGTACTATTATTTTTTTTTAAAAACAAAAAAGCCCTTTTTAGGGGGCTTAATTGCGAAGAAAACACATGGAAAGTTTCTTATTATAATCTAAATAGATTAGTTAGCAATATTTCTTACTGCGATGTATTTGAATGATTCTGCTGATTGTGCTACTATGTTAGTACCGTAGGCTAATAAGTTAGTAGTAATACCAGTAATCTTAGTGCTTACAGAAGTACTGAATGTAGTACCAGAGTTAACTACTAAGTAATCTCCACTTTGAGCTCCTAAAGAAGCAAATGTTACTGCTCCACTAACTATAACTAAAGCTATAGCACCAGTTGTAACAGTAATTGCTGCTGTAGTGGTTGTTGTTGTAGTTGGAGCTACTGCTCTGTAACCAGCTTTTAATAATGCAGCTGCACCATAAGTAGCGTTGTTAATCAAAGCGATGTTTACTGCTACGTTATCTGTTCCACCTGTAACAGCAGAAGCGTTAACCAATACGATGTAAGTAGTTAAACCTGTTTCGTATGCAGCTTGTCCAGCTGTGATAATATCAGGAGTTAAAGTAATCTCGTGTTGAGTGTAAGAGTTTGCTGCAACAATTGAGCTTCCACCTACAAATCCACCATAAGCAAGCAATAAATCTGAACCTAAACCTTGAGCTTCAACACCAGCTGTAGTTATTACTACTGCAATATTAGGGTCAGCACTAAAGTTTTGGAAAGAGATTAATGGGTTAGCAGATGTACCTGTTAAAACTAAAGTTGCACCACCTACTACTGATGCGAATTGAGCAGCAATAGGACTAGCGTTAATTCTAGCTGCTATAGCTGTAGCAATTGTAGTTGCTGTAGCTCCAGAAGAAGGAGAAGTGTAAGCCATAGTTAAAGTTACTAAAGTGTTAGTAGCATCATAACCTGTAACTCTAAAGTTATAAGTGTAGCTATTTACTGCTGTGAAAGTAACTGTATTAACAGCTGCAGTTGCTGCAACAATAGCTGTAGTGTTAACCTTAGCTGTTTTAGCCTTTATTTTAGGGCATCCTGTAATGTTAAGGAATCCGTCTGCATCAACAAAAAAGTCTGCTGCATTGTCCTTAACTGTATTTAAAACTGAAATATTTGATATCATTTTTTTATTTGTTTATTTTTATTTTTTTTATTTATTTGATTAAATAGCACTCAGGGAGAACCCAAGTGCTATTATTAATTAAAATGAGTGATATAAAGCTGCTTTAGGGTTAGCAATGATATAAGAACCTTCCATATGGAATTGAGTAGAAGCAGCTAACTGACCAGTAGAACCTGTTTTAACCAAGTTACCGTTGATATCGCTACCACCATTGATGTTCCAAGCGTGTAAGCCGTCTACTGCTTTGTACACTTTATAGATAGGAGCTGCCATAGAACCGTTTTGTAACTGAACTTTAGAAGCATCAACCCACATTGCTGAGTTAGAACGAGTTCTACCCCAAATGTTTTGGTTTTCAACAAACATATCTAATACGAATTTGAAAGTTAAACCAAAAGCTTGGTAATACTGTACGTCTAAACCTTTTACTAAGTCTCCACCTAATACGTTGTCTTTACCAGCTGTTAAGATGTAAGGACGTAAGATGTTGTACATATTAGATAAGTAATCTAAACCACCAAATACTAATATTTCGTTTGAGTTTAATGAACCATTACGAACAAATTCTTTTGCAGTGCTTTCAAACTCTGATAATGTGATGTCAGCTTGTGACTTCATTACGATGTTGTTAGGAGCAAAAGTTTTGATTTGGTTGATTAAAGAAGGAGAGCGAGGGCTAGTAGCACTAGTTACACCTTTTGCATCAGAATATAAGAAAGCATAGTACGAAGTGTAGAACTCGTTTAATACTTCTAATTGTTTGTTCTTAGCGTAGTAGTCTGTTCCATCAACTGAAGCAATGTAAGTTTGAGTTTTTAATTCCTCTAAAGACATTGTACAAGTTTTGTCCCATGAACCAATTTGGTAAGTATCAACTTCTGGAATTGTGTAAGTACCTTCTACCTCTTGACGAGTTGAAATGTTACCTACTACACCTCTAGGAGAGATTAAGTTACCTGTTGCAAAATCTGTAGCAGCAAAAGTAGTTCCGCTAGAGTTTGAGTTTGTATCATAAACTAAAGTTAATTGACCGTTAGCTGTGTTAGATACTGTAGCGTAAGTACCACTTGTAGGGTCTTGAACTAAAGTTCCAGCAGGGATTGCACTAAAAATAGGGTCAGTTAAAGTTACTTGTAATACAGAAGTTCCTGAACCTGTAGCACTTTGAACATTAGCCTTTTTGAATTGGTTGTTCATACGAGGGATATCCCAAGTTCTAGAACCAGATTTGAAAGCTGATGATTCACCGTAGTTGCTCATAGCCAAAGGAATTTTAGCTTGTCCCATTGCGTACGCAGGCTGTGTCATAACAGTTTGGCGTTCAATTTGACGTGGAGTTAAATTCAAAGCATCAAAAATATTGACACTTGAGGTATTACCATTGATAATTGTTTGATTACTCATTGTTTTTTTTATTTATTATTATTTGTTATTTTGTTGTTATTATTGTCCTTTAAATCTTTTCATTTCCTGTTCTTCAAGTTGTTGTTCAACCGACTTCCCAGTTCCTGTTGCTCCTCCACCTCTACTACTCATATCGGGGTTAGCAAATTCTTTTTTAGCCTTCTCATAGGCTCTTTTCTCTGCGGCTGCTACTGCCGATTCTTTTTCTTGTTTATGATACTTCAAAGTGTAGCTCTCTTCAATAAATTTCTTTACGTCAAAACCACCTTCTTTTGTTACATATAACTCAGCCATTATAGGATTATATCTTTCTTTTATGGCTGCTACTACATCGTTATTAACTTCGTAGTTTTGTTTTCTCAAAGTATCAAATACTTGGTCTACAGCTCCTAAGTCTTCCTTAGCCATTGCCTCAATCGCTAATTGTTTTTGTTTAGGGTCTAAGACACTAGCATTCTCATTTAGTTTGTCGTTTAATAGCTTTATTGCATCGTCAACTACAACCTCTGATTTGTAATTAGCCTTTAAAGCTGAATCATACTTTGCTCTTGCTAATATTGATAGTGAGTTATAATTAGAAACTTCTTCGTCTAAAGCTGTTTCTAAGTCGTCTCCTGTTATTCCTTCCTTCTCTAATTCTAACTTTATTAAGTCTTCTATAGAGTGGCTAGAGTAATCTATCTTCTTTATGCCATCTGCAATTTGTTGCAATGTTAAACCACTCTTTAATAGCTTAGCTACGTCTGAGTTCTCTTGTTCTTCTACTTGCTTCTTTAGTGCTTCGTAAGCCTCTAATTGAGCTTTAATAGATTCAGATACATTTTCAGTTTCAGTAGCTTCTACTGCTGGGTCTGCATTTAATTTTTCAATGAACGATAATTCTACGACTTCTGCTTCTGGTGTCTCATCAGTTTTATTTTCTTCTGAGTTTTCAGCTGCTACTGCGTCTAATCTTTTTTGTTCTGCTTCTGCGTTCTGTGAGTTTAATAACTCAGTTGCTGCGTCTTGTTCTTCTTGCTTCTTTACACCACCTAGTGCTGCATTTAGCTCGTCATGGCGCAACTGCTCCATTGCGTCTAATACTCTTTCTTCCATAATGTTTATTGTATTAATGTTTTTTTCTCTTGCAAAGATTATATTTATATTTGTTTATATAAAATTATGACTACCTTTGTGTTTTACATATAGGTAAAACATTTAATGGATAAAACAATAGATATTAGGTTGTTAGAGAGAATTGCAAACCTCCCTAGTCAAAAACTAAGTGAGCAATGCATCAAGGTTCTTAATAACTCTAAGAACGGAAGTTCCATAATAAATTTTAGGTGTACTCAACGTGAGGTTGTAGAGCTATTTGAGTTATGCGCTCTTTTAGGTCTAGATAAGACCTCCATAATCAAAGGAAGTCTTACTAGATATAAAAATAATTTCTTGAAGGACTAGAATACCCAATACCCACCTTGACCATATGTAGCCATGTGGTTGTTCATGTATCCTAGTAATTGTGCTTCCATAGCATCTGGTTGAGCCATTATTCCTTTGAACCAGCTCTTACCCTGCGTCCATCTTAAGTACCATTTTTGACTCTTAGGGTCATTGTTTTTAAATAGCCATTCAGAACAAACAAAAGCTAATAAAGGTCTGTAAGCCAAGGCTGGTATCTTTAATTCTCCGTTTGCATCTATATTTGTTCCAATATAACTTATTTCACACATTGTCTGTGTAATAGCACTACCAAAGTACAAGTAACCATCAACTACCTGTGCGGTAAAGTTAATAGCTAAATCTCCTTTAAAGAAACCATTCGAGTTGCCAATGGGAGAGGTCGTACCTAATACAACCGTCCCATTGTCACTCTGATTCCTTGTGTTATCTAATATTCTTACTGAGTTCTTACCTACTAGCCTAACAAAACCTTTAGGTAATTTTGCTGAAAACGTATCAGGGTCTATATTTAATACAGCAATACTTGGAATTAATGTGTATGCACTGCGTAAAGCTCCTATCCCTTCATTTACTTTATTTTCTAAGTAAAAGTCTTGGGTAGTAGTTGAAGTTAAGTCTAACTCCATCTTTACACCTGCTACAATATAATCCGCACTTATCGTGTCAAATAAACCTATCTCGTTATTCATTATCTATTTTTATTAGTTTGTTAGTTTGTATTCTTTTGCTTTAGCCCAGTAATGATTTTGTAAACCATGCTTAACAACTATTTCAGTACTAGCCAATTGAGCCAACACGTCTGTAGTGGTAATCAACACGTTATCTATCAAAGGAAATCTTCCTTTTTCTTTCTCACCCATTACGTTCTTACCTTCTTTTACTTGAGTTAACTTACGCTCAATTTCAGCAATGTGCTTCTCTTTTTCTTTTTCCTGTTCAGCAAGTGAAATAGCTGGAGTTATTTCGTTCTTGTCCATTGACACTTTTGGTGCGCTAGGCAATTCAACATCTATATTATCCTTAACATCTAATAAGTTCTTTAGTAACCTATATGATTGAGGATGAGTAGTAAAGTAGTTAACTACCTCGTCTATAGTAACTCCTGCTAACTCCTTATTAAAGGTATAGTAATTACCATCTTTTGTTATGATAGTCTTCTTGCTCTCATCTTTTAATAAAGTAGCTAGACCCATACTAATATAGATTCTAGTTTCATTATCTAACCAACCTATTACTTCTCTGTACTTATCCAAATTACTTTTTACGCTATTAATCATAGAACTAAATAAAGCTTCTTTTGTAAAAGTCTCAATTCCTTGAACACCCCATAAGTAACAGAAGTTTAAATAAGTTTTACTATCAAACTCGCTCCAGAAGTTAATTTTAGCACTTGCCTCGATAGCTAATTTCTCTAATTTAGTTTTTACACTTGTAATTTCAGTTGTATTAACTAATTCAAAAATAACTACGTCACTCTTAATATTGTTATTCTTGTTCTCTCTTCCACCGTCTTTCCAAATAACTTGTCTGTGGCTCTTTAATAACTGAACTATAGACTTATTATTCTTGTAATTTACAACGCTTAATCTGTCTACTGTAGGATTTTGCTCTAAGAATAACAAGTATTCATCTGTAGCAACCTCTAAACTGTATTCCCAAATATACCTAGAACCTTTTTGGTCTGTTGGCATATTAGGGTAGAATGCAACAATTTCTCTCAAATGCTCTTCCTGTGGGAAGCCTAAAAAAGATTGATATGTACCATCAATATTAGCTAGGTATTCATACATATTTTTTGAGTTGTTCATACTCATTAACTTAATTTGAGGCGATGTCTCACATCTCTCAATTGTGCGAAGTTTGTAAACCTCAACGTGTGCTTTCTTATCCATTGTTTTTTTTTTATTTATTATTTATTTTTGTGTGTTTTTTTTTCTATTGTTGTGGTGGTTGTGCATTATTCATTTCATTCTGCAACATCATCTCCTCTTGCTTAGCATTGTTATTCATTGCTGAATTCTCTAAAGAAGCATTTGCTTGTTGTGCAGCTATGTTCTGTTGAGCTTCTGCCTGCATCTGTGAGTTAGCCGCTGCTGCTTCTTGCTGTTGTCTAATAGCTGCATCTTCTCTTTGTTGTCTCTTACGCTTCTCGTTCTGTAAGTAGCTCTTCATACTAGAAATAGTTTTAAGTTCTAATATATTTAAGAATTCTAATTTAGCATCAGGATTAACACCAGCCTCTTGTACTGCCATTCCCTGTAAGGTTACCTTAGCTTCTTGAGTTACAGTATTATCAAAGTTTAAGTACATCTTATAGTCACTATCGTAACAGTCTTGAATCTCTTTGTTGGTTAGCATCTCAGCCATGGTATCACCTACCATAACAGCTATATCTTCACCACCTTCAGCAGCTATCTTAATCCATAAGTCAGCAGCAAATTCTATATTATTCTCAATCCACTTAGTTAAACTTCCGTACAACCACTGATTACCTGTATCACTATTCTCTGCGTTACTAGTTCTCTGTCCTTCTGATTGATATGAACCGCTTCCTAATCTTACATTCTTAGGCATATTTAAAACGTCTGCTATTGCGTTGTCAAAGTATGCTACTTGATTTAAGAGTGAGTTAATATTAGGGTCTAGTGTTAAGTCCATTACCTCGATTAGAGGGTTCATTTTCTGGTCAGCATCAATTTCAGACCTGTTAGCTGCAATCACACCATTTTGTTTTAGCTGTGATAAAAACTCAGGACTTCTCATTCCTTCAGGAAGTTGAGCTGTGTCAATATATATTGCTTTACCTATACTTCTAGCTACAGAGTTAAGCATCATAGTAATTAAACTATCCTTAATATCCTGCATATCACTTACCATACCAATTACACCTTGGTTTGCACCTAGAATTGTATTAGGAGTACAAGTAATATAGCTCAATCTCTTTCTTCTTTTATCTCTTTTGTCTAATATAGAGTTAGGAACAATCTTCTGGTCTTTTAAGTACTTATTACCAATTAATGTAGCCTCTCTTATGCAAGATACAGGGACTTTATCAACATAAGTAATTGATTGCCACTGTACTTTCTCTGCTACCCAAACTTTAGGCACACCATTATAATTACTGTACCAGTTAAAGTTAACCCATCCTGTTACATAAGGGGCTTGACTTGTTCCATCTCTTGCAATTCTTTCAAGGTCTTCAGCCTCTTCTTGAGTCAACTTCCATTTAGAAACAACATCAGATACTGAGTATGGTTTAATTTGTCCAGCATAATCATCATCTCTATGTTGGTCATCATTCTTATTCATGTCAACAACAGCGTATTCAGGTGGAACTAAATCCATATAAACCTTACCGTTTCTTTCTGTGATGAATGATGTTGCTCTACCTCCGATAAAACAGTACTGAGCTCCTTTTATAAATTGGTCGTAGCACTCATTTGAGATGTAGAAACTCTTACCGAATTTAACATAAGTCTTCTCACTTGCCTCTACAAAGTTAGTGTATAAAGCCTCTATATCTTGTTCGTCTGTAATATCTAAATCTGTTCCTGCCTCTACTTGAATATTCCCTAATGCTTGTTGTTGTTTTAAAAAGTTTCTACCATCCATCATGTATTTCATTACATTTTTTTCTGTAGTCTTTCTGCTTAGTGCATCACCAGCTATACAACCAGCTTGCATAATATCTGGAATAGGTTTAATTAAGTATCCGAATTTGCCTCTGAAGTAATTAAATAAAGCTATAATATCCTTACCTCTGTACAAAGGAATTTGAGTATTGTTGTTATTTCCGTCCTTTGCTGTTAGCTCGTAAGAAGTTCCATACTGCCATCCAAAAACGTATCTAGCGTACTTTACATATTGTGGAACATATCTATTTTGAAGACCATAAAAAGGGTCTTGGTTAGGAAGTCCAATTAATTGAGGTGTTACTACCAATTGATTATACATAGAACAAACCCAACGAACATTCTGTCTCCAGTAATTTTCGTCATCCCACTTTTCGTTTTCAACTGTTTGTAAGGGTTGAACCGCAGGGTATGTATTAATATCTAATTGCATATATACTACAAAATTAACATATTTAAATGAATTACAAAATTTTTTTAGGCTTCTATAGGTTTACCACTCTCTAGTTCGTACCAAATAGTTACGCCATTTTCTATTTTACTAAGTATAGTAGGTCTCCTTATCTTCTTTTTAAGTTCTTGCTGAGTCTCTGGGTCGAAGTTTCCACACGCCATACATCCTACTCCGTAAGCATCACTTAAATCGGAGTTAGCTGAACCGTAGATTAGTAAGTCTTGAACTATTCTTAATGAATTGATTTGATGTCCGTACAGTCTTAAGTACTTATTCATTACAGAAGTTCTGTACACCTTATTGTTTCCATCGATATAAATTCCATAAGCATTACTAGACTTCTCTAATAACTTCTCTGTATTGTGTTTTATTAATTGACGAATCAATAATCTTTGCTGACCCTCGGTCTCAAATAAATCTGAAATGGTACTACCAGCACTTGCGTTCCTCTCTGGGTAGGCTCTAAGACCTCCGAATTTATTGTAGTACATACATAGCCACAATGCAGCTTTCTCTACCATAGCTCTCTTGTCTGGACGTATACATATATTGGCAACGTCTATATATTGATTAGCTCCTGTTATTCTCTGTATTACTAGAGCGTACTTAGATTTAGCCTTTCCTTTTTCAGAACCATCGTTGTTCTTGTTTGTACTGTTAGTATCCGTACTTGTAGCATCTAGTCCTGCTCTGTATAAATGATGTTCTTGTGGATGCTCAAATATTTGTACAGCTAGCTCATTTTCATCTTCTCCTTTAGCCATTGGCGTTACGTCAACTTCTTTTGTAGCTGAGTTCTTGAGAATTTTGTACATTGGTTGAGGAGTTCCCTTGAGTTGCTTCTCTCTTTGTCTAAGTATTTCAATTACATCTATTTCTAATCCTCCGCCTCTATTCACATCAAAGATATCATCTATCTTCTCAGGAAACTGTCTCTTTAGCAAAGCCTTCTTTGAGTCGCTCGCTCCAGCACACATATTGGTAAAGAATTGTCTAGCTTCTTCTTCTTTAGGATTTCCGTACTCGTCAATAAAAGAAGGGTCAGATTTATAGTAAGGAATTAACATCCTGTACAGTCCGCTCTTTGTCCTGCCGTTTAAATCTCTTTCAAAAGGATTGCTGTCGTACCATAGCTCTTTGCTAAATGGAACTGCTTTGGCTGTGCCGTTCTCAACAGTTGATACTAACCAAATCTTACCAATAATATCTCTAGTTCCCTCAGTACACTGTGCTATTAGCGTTCCAAACAACTGTTCCATATCCATAAGTTCCTGACTGGCAAACTCATCTAAGAAAAACTCCGTTACTCTCTCTCCCTGTATACTTGTTATCTTACTTGGTAGTGCCTCTATCCTTGTAAAGTTACCGTCTTTAAATGTGACTTTGTCTGAACTTCTTTTAATAGTTTGATTCTGTTTAAAGAATATGCTATCGTTCTTGTAAGTGTGTTGGTAGATATACGGAAGTGAATTGTTTAATGATAGGAATGCATTTAATGTTCTTTGAAACAAAGCCTGAGCCTTATCGTCTTTTGTAGCCTGTAAAAAGTAACTAGCCTTTGGTCTTAGTAAACTATCAAATAACATTCGTGAAGGAATCATTTCTGACTTACCGTAACGCTTTTGTGTGTAGGCAACTAATCCGTAACAGTTGTCATCCTTTTTGCAAAGGTCTTGCATTAGAGCCATTTGAGCGTGAGCCCATCTGTAGTTAGGGTAAACTCCTCCTCCTAAATCCCAGTGCTTTAAGAATCCATAATGTGAACCAGTAAGATACACTAACTCACCGTTGTTATAGAAATGGTAACCGTTCTCTAGTCTAAATAATTCCTTTAGCTGATAGTTCTGCTTCTCCTCAACAGTCATGTGGCTAAAGTTTGGGTCTTTAGGTCTTTCCCACTTTTGTTGCTTCTTTGATAAATCTTTATTATATACAGGTTCAAATGGTTCTGGACACTCGTAGAATAAGTTCTTTATATTCCCATTGTCATCAGGCTCTCCACTTGTTCCGAATAACTCTATACTATGCTTTTTTGCCATTAGCTTCTAAGTGTTTAGCTAAAATGTTTTCTGCTTCTCCTGCCTTTACTCTTTCTACTTCTGTTTTCTCGTCAGTAGTCATCTTGATGTATAGCTTTTCTAAGTCGCTATCTAAGTCAGGTAATAACTTAATTATCTTCATTATAGTTTCGGATTGCGCTCTTGAATCTTCTCCTTCGTCTTTTGCTCTAACAGTAAAAGGACAAGTATCTATTTCGTCTTGCCAAGATTTTCTTTGCTTATATATTGTCATATAAGTAGAAAAAGAATGGCTTTTTTTTACAATTGAAAACAATCTACTCCATTCTTTTATTTTTATTTGAAAATCTAAACTTAATTTAGACAATTCTTTATTTTCTTTTTCCGTAATCATCTTATAATATATTTAAACTAGCAAATTCTTGACGATTTATTATAGCAGCTTTATCATAAGCAACCGCTGCGTCTAGTTCTTTAATAAAATAACCTAAATGATTTACCTCTCCATTTATTCTTATTTGAGCGTGCCATTTTTTCCCAGCTTTAAACCAAGAAACGCCTAAATATTTACTACTACTGTTTTTGGTGCTTATTGTATTCCAGTTATTTTGCTGTGAAGTGCATATTCTTAAATTTTCCTTTCTATTATCTAGACCGTTGCGATTAATATGGTCTACTACAAACTTGTCGCCAATAGATAAATTAAGGATTGTACGATGCATTTTAATTGATGTTCTTTTGCCGTCAATTTTTATCATTCGTTTTGCGTAAAAAGTATTTTTATCTTTTTGCACATTCCACTTAAACTGATTTAATTCTTCAAAGTTTTCGTCATCAACTAAAACTTCAAAAGTTCCGTATTTCGGTGACTCAATTATTATTTTTTCCATATGTGTTTTTAATTATACTCATTTTCAGTTCTTCACGCTAAAAATGATTTTTGTTAGTTTTTTATTATACGCAAATATAAGTTCCTGAGATATACCAATCATCAGCTACTGCAAGTGGATTTACTGGAGTGTTATATTTAAATGCTAAATCATTAGTAGTTCCGCCATACCATAAAAGCATATTAGTACTTGAAGGAATCCCTTCCCCAAGTATTCTATAATGCTGAACAGCAGAATCATCATAAACTTGTCCATCTCTAAATACATACTGAACAGACGGAGCGAAAGGTAAAGTTACTGAATACTGCCCTGTACCAAAGTTAGTAACAGTAGCACAGTTTATATTTATAGTAAAATGCACAAGCTTTCCTATTTTAATATAAGAACCAGTTGCAGGATTAGAAGAATAAGTAAGCCCTGTTCCTGTCCATATTGGAGTATAAGCTACAACATTAGAATTTGCTCTATTGTCTATATAGCCATCAATTGAATCCATTACGGATTGTGGTATCGGTGTTAGTAGTCCCATTTTTGTAGTAAGTAGTCTAAGTTAATATTCATGCTGTTAGTATCTGTATTTCCATTCATTAAGTTGTCTTGAGTTTGTGTCGTTACAAAAGAATTGTAATTAACAAACTGAGAGCCCATTAGTGTTGTTCTTCCTTTCTTAAAGTCTGCAATATTAGAAATCTGTTTGTCAGATATCTTCTTACAGCTTCTTGTAAACATTGAATTGAAATTAGGTCTTAACATTTTTATTTATTTATTATTTTACGTTTTTGTTTTTAGTTCCTAAGTAGTTAACAATAATATCAAGCGATGCTTGTACTGCACTAAAGTCGTAGGCAATACTAGTCGCACTCTGTACATAAGGTAAAGAGTATAAGGTATTGGTTCTTATAAAGTTATCCTTAAAGTCTTCGCTTGCGTTTAGCGTGCTGTTTGACAAACTATTTACATAGCTTTGGTATATAACACTAGATGCTGCATCAGTCCAAAAGTCAAAAGAGTTTTCATCAAAGCTTCTTACTACAGTAGGAGTTCCTGAGAATGTAAAAGAAGTTAATTTAGTAAACACTTGACCTACATAATGTTTTTCTGCTCCTATTAAAATAAAAGCGTTTGGAGTTCCTTTTACAATATAAGTACCTGCCGCTATTGTTCCTGCTGCACTTTCTGTCGTATAAATTTCGTAATTAACAGTTCTTGCCGAGTCTGCAAATGTTGTAGAGTTCTCGTTTAAATCAGAAGGGTAAAAATTATAATTAGTTATTGTGCTTGGTATTAGTGTATTATATGTGCTGTAGTAACCTGTAGAGCTTACTAGTAAACCTGCGGTTGTTGGCAAAGTAAAAGCTGCGTATGCTACAAATACATCTCCTGAAGAGTAAAGAATACCATTCATAGTAAAAGAACCTGTTATTACAATATATTCATTATTAGCTATTAAAGCCCCTACTGTACCAGAGTTTAGCACACTATTATATGTAGAGAATAAGAACCTAACTGCCTTTACATCAGAAATACTAATTCCTAAAGCAGTGTAGTCAGTACTATCGTATATACCTAAAGTAGTATTTGTACTATTGTCAGTTGAGATGATTATATCTGTTGCCATAATTACCCAGTTGTTATTTTACTCATTATATACCATCTGTTTGAACCACCATATTTAACGGTAACACAATTATAAGCTAAATTCAATCCAGTATAAGTTGCCGCTCCATCTATTTCTTCAATACCTGCGTTAAAAACTACCAACGAATTATTTGTTGCTCCTGCTATATTTTTAATTATAAATTCATCGCCATTTGCTACTGTTGCAGTATCGGGAAGTGTTATTGTTAAAGAAGAACCATTTACTAAAATAGTTCCTTCTGTTATTGGAACACTATAATTAGCTGTAATTGTCTTTATTTTAGAAGTTCTAACAATTAAGTCAGTAGCACTCATTGCTAAGTTACCACTAATTGCTATTTCTTCTGTATTCCCTGCACCTGCGGTAATTCTTCCTAGTAATGTTTTTGTAGCACTTATTGCTTGCATTTTAGCATAAGTAACTGCGTTTGCAGCTATAGTTAAAGCTCCACTTCCTGTAACATCACCTGTATGAGTAGCGTTAGTAACCTTTGCGGTGTTTGCAACTACTGTTGCGTTATTAGTTACTCTTGTATCTGTATAATATAAATTACCACTTTCAGGTATTAAGGCAGTAATAAGAGAAACAGCACCAGTTAAAGCATTTACACTCGAAACTCCTGCTGCAAATGTTGTCCAAGTTGCATTATTAGACCCATCTACTATTAAAGCTTTACCTATATTTACGGTAACACTTGTATCTGTAAGTGCATTTATTGCTAATTGTCTTGTTGCCGCATTAGTTCCTCCCTTGGCAAAACTTAAAGGAGTAGTTGCTGCCAAAGTATTTACTTCTATATTAGCTGGAACTACATCTAATTCAAAGTTTGGATTAGTAGGATTAATACTAATTTTTGATGAGCCTGCTGTTATAGCTCCTTCTATAATTGCTGAACCTGCATTATTTGTTCTGATAATTCTATTTGCATTTATTGCAGACAATCCTGTACCTCCTTTATTAAAAGGAACTATTGGTAAATCTCCTGATACCAAAGCTCTCATTGTAGGTTTACCTGAAGCTCCATCTGGAGAGGCATATACGAGATTAGCTGCTTTACTTATTCTTGAGAATGTTATTTCTGGTGTTGTAGTTGGATTAGATACACTTGCACTAAATAATTCTGATGAAGTATCTGTATCTACTTTTGTAAAGTTCGTTACAGTCCCTCCACTGCTAGATGTACCTAGTAATGAATTAACAGCAGTCTCCACTATTAGATTATCACTATTGTAATCTGCTGTGGTTAATGGTGTACCTGTGTTGGCTCTTGATAACTGTATTGGCATTTATTATTGTTATTATTATTCTATTGCAAAATTAGTCTTTTCCTTTGTAATTTACAAAGTTTAAACTTGTGAATTATAGTAACCATTAAATAGTCCTTGAGTAAAAGAGGTATAATAACTAACATCTTGTACTATACTATTCAACTCATTTCTTATTATTATTCTCTGGCTATCAGTTATTCCGACAAAATTATAACTGTGAATAAGATTACTCAAGTATATGATAGTGCCATCGCTTACGTCAAATGGCAATCCTAGCTGTGTACAACGAACCTGCTCTAATCTTAATTGATATATTATTTGATTATAATCCATTAATATATATTATTATCTAAGTTATCAACCTCTTCCTGTAAACTTACAATATTATTATACGCCTGACCCAGACTTACTAAACCGATATTAGCAGCATTCTGCATGGTATAAATATTTGTAAAAATGGTGGCTATCTGATAGTTATATTCTCTGCCTTGAGGTTTAGGATTTAAAATGTTTGATGTTTGTAGTTCTACTAAACTAGTTTCTAGGTTGTAGATAGTTTGAAAATTACTTACTGCTCCACTATTATAAGGTGCAACTCCGAAAGTTCCGCTCACTACGCCTACTGTTGAAGTTCCTGATGCTGTAAATACTTCTCCTTGTTTGTAGTTGCTTCCTAGATAAGAAACAATTCCAGTTCCAGTAACTAAGTACTTAGTGCCTAATACTGTTGTGAATGCTATAGTATTTACAATTCCATAAACCTCGTACTGTAAGGTTAGTATGCTATCAGGAATAACGCCAAGTGTGGTATAGCCTAAGTCTTGTGTGCTTAAGTATAAAGGAGTTCCTGCTGCTGTTGGTAACCATCTTAATGGAGTTATTAGCGGATTATAATATCCTGTTGTTTCAAATGTATCGCCAGCCGCTACTACTAATCCTGTTACATGAGGAACAAAGTAGTTGCCTACAGTTACTATTTTGCCATCGTAAGTTTGTGAAGCTCCGCTAGTTTTAATATATTGAGTGTAACGAATTAAAGCAGCCCCAACACCTAGTGCTGAAGGAGTAATATTTACATAGTTTCCTATTAGTAAGTTTACACCTCCAACCTGTGCGTATGTTAGGTTAGGGCTTCCGTATCCACCAGTATTGTTTGTGGCGTAACCACCAGTAGTATCGGTAAAGTTGATTATCTCCCCAAAAGGGTCTACAATCTCTAGGTTATTTGTTGGTAAAAGGCTCATAGTGCAAATATAGTTTATTTATTTTATTCAAACTCAGTGTTAAATTCAATCGCTTGTTCTTTTGATATTATTCCTAATCTATAGTACCTTGCAATATCAGTTAATGGGTCTTTAGATTTTTCAAGTAAAGGATTTATTACAGAATATCTTTGAGCCTTACTAGTTCCAGCTTTTTTTATCAATTCTTTTTCTTTTGGAGTAATTTCAAGGTATTCTTCTTTTGCAGCTTCTTGCTCTTGTTTAATTAATCTCCCTTGGAAATCCGTATCGAACTTTTCGTTTTCTAGTTTTACTTTAGCGTCATCGTATACACCTCTTTCTTTTAAAAATACATTTAAAAACTTTAAGTTAAATAGTTTGTCTACATATCTACCAACTTCTTTGTCTGGCAAAGTACTTAAAGAAGCTTTTTCTTTATTTATCTTTTCAAATACTTCTTTTGCTGCCTGTAATCCTAATTTATCTCTTTCTTGTGGAGTTATATAAAGCTCTCCAACGTAAAAGTTACTAGGCATTGACTTTACTTTGTTATACCCTTTACTAGCTAAGAAACGATACATTTCTTTGTATTCCTTATTCTTATCTCCATACATAAAGTTAAAATAATATTGAGAAACCGCACCCTGAGACATTGCTGGTACTGAATACATTTTCTCTCCAAACATACCAAATCTTTCGGTTGCTCCGTACACGCTTACAAAAGAACCTAATATTGGTATTTTTGTTTTTGCATAAGTAGTAAAGTCTTCTGAGGGGCGAATCATTTCTCTAGAAGCACCGTCAAAATATTTTATTGATTGCTTTAGTATATTTGGGTTTGCTAATTGAAGTTCTGGAATAACTGTTTCGATAGCAGCCGTAGCAACGTCTATTAGTTTTCCTTCTGATTGCTTTGCGGTTTCAACCAATGATTTCGCTCTTTTATTTATACTAAAACTTCCGAAAGACATCATAGAATATAATGCCGACTGCATTATTAATTCACTTAATCTTTTTTGTCTTTCTGCTAAAGGCGTCTTGTTGTTAGTATCGTTCATTATATATTTTTGATACATCTTAATAGTATTTACAAGAACAGCTGCAAAGTTAAATTTGCTAGGGTCTGAAACAATAGACACAAATCTACCGTTTGGATATACGCCTTTGTAAACAGAGTGTTCTTTAGCTAAACCAGCATTTTCTAATGATTTTTTCATCTCTGGATTCATAAAGTCTAAAGCACCAAACACCTCTCCGTCTTCAGGAGTTATAAGATATGGACTGCTTTCATCTATCTTACCTCCGTTTTCTTCGGCATAAGCATCAGCTATTTCTTTGGATTGTTCGGCTTTAATTCTATTTTTCTCTTCATCATCATCGTCCTTACCTTTAAGTAAAGTTACAAATAGTAATGGAACAGCCCAAGCCAAGGTGCTTATAATAGCTCTTGATTTTAATGCGTCAATTTGAGTTTGTGTTTTATAGAAATCTGCTATTTTGTTTTGCGTATTTCCTATTGGATTTTTTGCTATTCTTTGAATACTATATGCTCTCCATATACCTAAAGGGGTATCTAAAACAAAGAAGTTGTTCATTAAATTTACCGACATCTTAACGAAGGCTACCGTTCTTTCTGCTGCGTATATAGACCCAGAAAAGAAACTTTTAGCATACTTTGTTGCATAAGAATTTGACGCTCTTGATTCTTGTTCTAGTTCCATACTCTTTTTGGTCATGGTACTTTTTAAGTTTATTATACTATCATAAATCCATCTACTTGCAACTCCAGTCGGGGCAGAAGACATTATACTCTCCTGAGATAAGTGTGTTGCTGACTCTACTACATCTTTGTTAATTTTTTCTTGTAAATATTTGTACGCCCATCTTTTAATTGCAAATTTTTCATTTTTAGCTATTCCTTCTCTAGCATCTTCTGCTTCTTGCATTGTATCAAATGTGCCTCTTTTACTATTATTATAAAACACAACAAACTTACCGTCTTTCTCTTTTATAGAAATATCGTATTTAAG